>Ga0080006_1152016_pt1 | contig 41526 bp, 42 predicted proteins | sample RS3BMetagenome_FD_69209 | JGI IMG/M metagenome (GOLD analysis project Ga0080006, IMG submission 69209) | Ferric oxide microbial mat and aquatic microbial communities from Rainbow Spring, Yellowstone National Park, USA - RS3B (SPADES... ...
CGCCGCAGGGTCGTGGTGGTCACGCCCAAGAGGGCGGATGCTTTCTTCAGCGTCAGAAGCTTGTCTTCCATGGATCGATCTTACAGCGTGGAGGGTCCTACGACAATACTAATGAAGTGTAGGAATGTGCGTGAAAATCGGCAACTGTTACGAACCCGAGGGGGTGAGGCGCGGCAGGCGCCGCCCGTTCCGGCCTTCGCCATGCCGAGGTACTTCCCTGCAGCGTCCTGAGGACGGATCGGGGCACGTCGGGCCGTCCCGCGATCATGGCTAGACATCCCTCGCCGAGTCCTGATCGCGTCCCGTTTCGGCGGCTATGCCTGGCGGTGATACCGCCGCCCCACAAAGGGATCTCCCAAGGAGTGGGACGTTGTTCGGAGGTGGAGGCTGCTGTCTTGGCGTATCGGTTGCGCAGGTACCGAACCGGGAGCAGGGCCACCCGCGGTGACCCTGGGGCGGGATGGGTGGGAGGCGACGGCGTGCTGCTCGAGGTCGACCACGTGGCGAAGCGCTACAGGAAGCGGGACGGCGGTGAGGTGCCTGCGGTCCGGGACGTGTCCTTCACGCTCGAGTCCGGCAGGATCCTCGCCTTCCTCGGCCCCAACGGCGCCGGCAAGACGACGACGATCAAGATGATCGCGGGACTCGTGCGGATGGACGGCGGCGATGTCCGCATCGAGGGACGGAGCATACGCGGCTCGGGTCGCGTCGCCATCGGGCGGCTCGGTGCCGTGCTCGAAGGAAGCCGCAACCTGTACTGGCGCCTCACGCCCCTGGAGAACATCGAGTACTTCGCCGGCATACGCGGCGTGCCGCGGGCCAGGGCGCGCGAGCGGGGCATGCGCCTCTTGCGGCTTTGCGGTCTCGAGGGCAAGGCGGGCGAGACGGTCCAGCACCTCAGCCGGGGCATGCAGCAGCTTGTCGCCATCTGCAGCGCTCTCGTCCACGAACCCCGCATCCTCCTGCTCGACGAACCGACCCTTGGCCTCGACCTGGACGCTGCCGACCGCATCCAGGCGCAGGTTGCGCGACTCGCCCGCGAGGAGGGCGTCGGCATCGTGCTGACCACCCACCAGATGGACGTCGCCGAGCACCTCTCGGACGAGGTTGTGCTGCTGCGCGAAGGCGCGGTCGTGCTGCACGGCCTGACACAGGAGGTGACGCGCCGGCTCGGCGGCGACAGCTATCGCTTCGAGCTCGAGCGGGAGCCCGGACAGGAGCAGCTGGCCCGGCTGACGGTGCGCGGCGCCCTCTTCGACTCCCCCAGGAGCTTCCGCCTGCTGCTGCGCGAGCCCAGGGACTTCTACGCGGTCCTGCGCGACATCGAGCCGATCGGCGTCCTCGGCGCAGGTCGCGACACCGCCGACCTTGCCACGGTCTTTCGCCACTACGTGGGAAACGGGGCCGACGGGGAGGTGCAGCCGTGATCTGGACCGCGCTCCAGGCGGAGCTGCGCCGCGAGCTGACGCAGATGCTGCGCTATCCCACCGAGCTCCTGAGCGAGGCGCTCGTGACGGGGATCATCTTCTACGGCATCTTCCTCGGCAGCAGCTACATGGCCGGCGGCAGCATCCTCGGCAGCAGGCTGAGCGAGATCATCGTCGGCTACGCGCTCTGGACGCTCATGCTCGGAGCGATCGGCAACATGGGCTGGGGGATCTCCATGGAGGCGCAGAACGGCACGCTCGAGCAGGTCTGCGTCGGCCCTCTCTCGCTGCGGGCGATCTTCGCCCTGCGCTCGCTGGCGAACCTCCTCTACGACCTCCTCCTGACCGCCATGGCGCTTCTCCTGATCATCGTCCTCACGGGACACCGCATCGACTTCTCGCCGCTCGAGATCGTGCCGTTCATCCTCGGCATCGCGGTGTCCATCGGCATCGGCTATCTGGTCGCGAGCGTCACGGTCCTCGTCAAGCGCTCGAACCAGTTCCTGAACCTCCTGCAGTTCCTGCTGCTGTTCCTCGTGATGACGCCTTTCACCGACCTCAAGGGACCGCTGCGCTTCATCGCCGTGATCGTTCCCGCGGGCCCGCAGATGGGCGTGCTGAGGCACCTGGCGATCGGACAGAGCCGATTCCCGGGAGAAGCGATGTGGCTCCTGCTGGCGGTCGTCAACGCCTTGCTCTGGACCTTCGCGGGCTACGTCGCCTATGGCCGGGTGCACGAGTTGGCGCGCAGCAGGGGAAGCCTTGGTCACTACTGACAGGCAGGCGGCGAGACGCACTGCGTCCCGCCGCCCTTGGCGGTACATCCATATCGCCACGCGCCGCACGCCACCGCGGAGCCGGTGCGGCTCAGGCCGGGCCGTGCGGCGGATCGCCGGCCACGTCCCCCTCCTTGAGCCGCCAGGAGCTGCGCAGGATGCGCAGCATCTCCCGAGCAAGGGCCTGCTGGTCCGCCGTGGCGTCCCGCAGGACCAGCCATACCTCGTCATGCATATCCTCAGCGCTCTCGTCGCGGCGGAAGAGTCTTGCCACGTCTGTCTCGAGCGCGTCGGCCAGGCGAAACAGCAGAGGAACGCTCGGCCAGCGCTCGCCGCGTTCGACACGCGCCAGGTGCGCCTGATCGGTCTCTGCCAGTTCCGCGAGCCTGGACTGTGTGAAATGGCGTTCCAGCCGGAGCTGACGGATGCGGCTCCCGAGCTGTCTGCGCCGGTCTTGCACGTCTCGGCCTCCCTGCAACCATCATTTCTGACTGGCAGTCCAGCAGGAAGGACGCGTAAGGCATGGAACAAATGCCTGTACAGCATAACGACAGTGCACGAGAGGCATGGCATGCACGGCATGGAGGACGGGGCGGCGGACAGCGAGGCCCGCAATCAGCTGGCTGGCATGGCGGTGATGCTCACCGTCACACGGGAATACCTTCCGGACGAGGTCCTACTGGATCTCGTCCAGCGCCTTGGCGGACCCACCGCGTACGTCCACGGGGTGCTGTCGATCGGGTTCGCCTTGCCCGAATTCCCTCAGCGGGAGCGGCTGCTGCAAGGAGCGCAGGATGTGCTCGTGCGGCTGCGGCACCTAAGGACGTCCAAAGCCCCAAGCTAGTCATGATGCACGAGGCCGGTCCGCCGTCCGCGACGCATGGGCTCTGCGCAACGTGACCTGCGTCGCGCAGAGCCGCAAGCGAAAGGGGCCAGATCAGCAGGCGGAGACCTCGTTGCGCATGCGCTTGGATTTGTAGAGGCAGGCGTCGACCCGCCGCAGCAGGTCAGGCGTGCGCGTGCCCGGCAACGCTTCGATCACACCGATCGAGACGGTGACGGCTACCGTCTCGCGCCTATCGGGCACACGGATCGCCTGGTCGGCCACAGACTGGCGCAGACGCTCCGCGATCGGCAGCGCCTGCGCGATCGTCACGCCTTCGAACACGATCAGGAGCTCGTCTCCGCCGAAGCGGCCGAGAAGATCCCCCGCCCGCAGGCCTGCCTGGATCCTGTGCACATACTGCTGCAGCACGGCGTCGCCCGCGACGTGACCGATCATGTCGTTGACCGCCTTGAAGTGGTCGAGGTCCACGAGGCCGACGCAGAACGTCCTGCGCTGCTCGAGCAGGCGCTCGAGATGGAAAAGGGCGTAGGCACGCGTGAAGGCTCCGGTCAGGGGATCGCGCAGGTGCTCGACGCGAGCCTCGAGGATCTGGGTGCCCCAGAGCGTCAGGCTGACCCCGAGCAGCAGGAGGGACGCGACCAGGAACGGATGGCCGGGATCCAGCCCGTCGGCGGCCACGGCGTAGAGCAGGCTGCTGATGAAGCCGGGATAGGTGCCGAGCCGTACCGCGGTGCTCGCGGCGCCCAGGAACAGAATAGGCAGAAGAGGGCTCTTCGCACCGCCGGTTGTCGCACAGAGCGCGACGACGAACGCGAAGTCCAGCACGGCGGAACCGTACGGAAAGTGCGCGACGAGACTGGGGCGCAGGCGCAGGACCAGGAAGTCCGCGAGGGCGTAGAGCAGGAGACCCGCCAAGATGACGGTCAGCAGGGCACCGCCCGGGTGTGGGGCGTGCGGGGCGAAGACGAGCCAGAGGATGAGAAAGGCCACGATCGCGGCCAACCTCAGGGGCGAGGCCAGCCGCTCAGCCTGGAGCTGCAGGTGCCAGCGCCACTCGTTGCGCCCTGGGAAGTGCGTGCGGCTTCCCCCGCGCCAGAGACCGCGTGTCAACGTGACGCCTCGGGGGGCCAGCTCAGCCCGATCCGCGCCGGAGTCCAGGCATCGGCGGGCGCAGGCCTGCCGATGTGGCGCCCCTCCACGAGATCGCAGCCGAGCGTTGCGAGACGCCCGATCTGGCCCGGGCCGTCGATGCCGCTGCAGAGCACGAGTGCTTGCGCGTCATGCGTCATGCCGATGAGACCCAATGCATCATCCTCGCCTTGGCTCCACTGCTGCGGACCTACCTTGACGATGTCCGGCCGCAGATCCTCGAAGGCCCTGGCGAGCGCCTGGACGTCCTGACCCGACAGCGCGATCGAGACCCCCTGACGGCGCAGCGCGTCGGCGGTGTGGCGGAGCGCTCCCGCCTGCAGGTGCGCAGAGACCTGCAGTTCCGCCACGATGGCGCCGCTGCGGCGCAGCATGGCGCCGTTCGGCAAGGCGCAGGTGAAGTCCGGCGTGGGATCGACCCGCAGCAGCAGCCTGCCGGGCAGGTTCCAGCTGACCCGCAGGGCCGAGAGCAGGGAGAGCTCCCCGAAGGCGGCGAGGTCGCCCGTCTCGCGCGCGACGGCGAATGCCTCGGCCGGCGTCGTGCCGTCGAGGAAGCGCGGCGAGGCTTCGAAGCCGAAGAGGGCACCGCTCTGGGCCTGCCAGACGGGTGCGAAGACATGGCCAAGCTGGCGGTTCGCCAGGGCTGCACGCACACTCACGCGAGCGGTCGAGGTCAGAGGACGTCACCTCGTAGAACACTTTACTGTATCGAAGCGCCCAGTTGCCTCCTGAATCCTTCTAGGCGCCACCGACCGCCGCGCGCGACCACATCGCGAGCCAGGGCATCACATGCTCGGCGGGCATCGGCGGGCTGATGAGGTTCCCTTGCGCCAAACTGCAGCCCATATCCTGCAAGAGCCCCGCCTGCTGCGGGGTTTCGACGCCCTCCGCAAGCACCTCGCTGCCGGTGGCCTGGACGATCGACACCATGCCGCGGACCAGGCTGCAGGCCGGGCGGCTGTCGGGCAGCGACGCGATGAAGCCGCGGTCGATCTTGATCAGGGCCGCTTCCAGTCCGATGAGGCGGGAGAACGAGCTGTAGCCCGTACCGAAGTCGTCGATCGCGATGTGCAGGCCGAGCTCGCGGCAGTCCCGCAGGCGCTGGATCCAGAGCCGCTCGTCGGGCAGCCCCGAACTCTCTGTGATCTCGAGTTCGATCCGCCCGCGGTCGAGGTGCGGGTAGCGGCTGAGTCCCTGTTCGACATCCACGCCGAAGGTGGGCAGCTGCAGGTAGCTCGGCGGCACGTTCACCGCGACGCGTAGGACGATGCCCTGGCGTTGCCAGTCGTCAGCCTGGCGGAGCGCCTCCTCGAACACCCAGCGTCCGAGCTCCGGCACGAGCGACGACTCGTCCACCGCCGGCAGGAACTCGTCCGGCAGCAGCATGTGGCCGCTCGGAAGGATCCAGCGCAGGAGCCCTTCGACGCCGCGCACGTGCCGGGTCTTGAGGTCCACCTGCGGCTGGTAGTACAGGCGCAGCTGGCCTTCGCGCAGGGCGCGGGCGAGGTCCCGGCGCATCTCCGCGCGCACTGCCTGGGCCTCCTCGCGCGCGGCGTCGAAGTAGCGGCAGCGGCCGCCGCCGCCGGACTTCGCGTCGTAGAGCGCGCTGTCGGCCCGGCGCAGGAGGGTCTCGGCATCCCTCCCGTCGCCAGGGAAGACGGCGACGCCGAGGCTGAGGTCCAGGGGGTAGTCGTGCCCGTGCAGCGGGAAGGGTGCGTCCGTGACGGATTTGAGGCGGGAGAGCACGTGCTCGAGATCCTGCGAGGTGCGGCAGCGCCCGATGACGGCCACGAACTCGTCTCCGCCGAAGCGCGCCAAGGTGTCTCCCTGGCGCAGGGCGGAGCGCAGCCGCGACGCGAGGTGCTGCAGCACGAGGTCCCCGTCCGCGTGACCGAGGCTGTCGTTGACGAGCTTGAAGTTGTCGAGGTCCATCATGACGACGGCGAACGGATCCCCGTCCCGCTGGGCGCGGGCGAGAGCCAGCTGCAGGCGGTCCTGCAGCAGGAGGCGGTTCGGCAGGCCCGTGAGCGGATCGTGGAGCGCGAGAAAGCGCAGCGCTTCCTCCTGCCGCCTGTGCTCGCTGATGTCCCGCTGCGTGATCACGACGTGGCGCGGCCGGCCGTCGGCCCCCAGCAGGGACTGCATCGACCAGGCGGCGTCGTATCGGCTGCCGTCCTTGCGCAGCAGCACGGTCTCGCCGCTGCGCCGGTGGCCCTTCAGGGCCGCCCGCATGCCTTCGACCGCCTCGGGCGAGGAGGGCGCGATGCCGGGCGCGCCCGCCTTGAGGTCTTCGAGGCTGTAGCCGGTGAGCTCCGTGAAGGCGTGATTGACGAACACCGCCTCAGGCGGGCCGCCGCCCGGCGGCAAGAGCGTGATGACGACGGCGTCGTGGGACTGCTGCACCGCGAGGTCGAGAAGCAGGCTGAGGTCGCGGGCCGCCTTGCCGGACTGCCGTGCGTCCAGGCGATCCAGGGCGAGGTCCAGGCTGCGCGCGATCTCTTGCACCAGCTCGAGCTCCTCGGGCTGGAAGAAGTACGCCTCGGCCGCGTAGATGCCGAGGCCCCCGATCACCCGGCCGCCGACGTGCAGGGGGCAGAACACGGCGGAGCGGTAGCCGCGCGCCGTGGCAAGGCCCTGCCAGGGGGCCGTCCAGGGGTCGTGGAGAAAGTCGGCGACATGCGTCTGGCGGTCCTCGCGCAGCGCGACGCCCATCGGTCCCTGCCCGCCCTGCGTCCCGACGTCGAGGGAGAGGTCGAGCTCCTGAAGGTAGCCGAGTTCCGCACCCGAGAAGGCCCCAGGCCGGATGCGCAGGCTCTCCCGCTCGACGAGACCGACCCAGGCGAAGCGAAAGCCGCCCGCCGACACCGCCGCCTCGCAGGTGCGACGCAAGAGGTCGTCGCGCGTCTCCGCCGCGATCACCGCTCCAAGGCATGCGGACAGCGTGGCATAGAGGCGCCGCAGGCGCTCGAGATGGTGCCGGGCGTCCTGCATTGGAGTCGACGGGAGCGGCACCCTCGCGTCTTTGCTGTCTTGCGTCGCCTCGTCGTGCGCCATCGCACTCTGCTCCCTTGCACAAGGCATTGGGCAGTCGGTTCGCGAAAGGCCTTCCGGAAACCTCGTGGCGAGAGGAGACAGGGTAGGCTTGGAACGGGAGATTCTCCGCGCCATGGCGGAGCACCTTGACGACTACTGCCGTGATCTCGGCGACCTCGTGGCCATCGATACGCCGAGCGACGACCCGGCGGCCGTCGGCGCGCTGCTGGACCTTCTCGCGCCGCGCATCGCGGCGCTCGGCGCTACGATGCGGCGACCGGCGCGCGACATCCTCGAGGCGGCGTTCGGCCCGCGGCAGGGAGGCATCCTCCTGCTGCTGCACGCCGACACCGTGTTCGGCCACGGCGAGGCCGAGAGGCGGCCCTTCACGGTCGCGGACGGCCGCGCCTACGGGCCTGGCGTCGCCGACATGAAGGGCGGCATCGCGCTCCTGCTCTGGGTGCTGTGGCTCATGAAGGAGCGCGGTGCGATCCATGCGCCGCTCACCGTCCTGATCACGGGCGACGAGGAGACGGGGGCGGAGCGTTCGCGCCATGAGATCGCGCGCGTCGCGCGCGGCCGCAAGGCAGCCCTCGTGCTCGAGCCCGGCCGCGAGAGCGGTGCGATCGTCTCGGCGCGCAAGGCCGTGGGAAGCTTCCGCGTCGTCGCCCGGGGCGTCGAGGCCCATGCGGGCGTCGAGCCGTGGCGCGGCGCCAGCGCCGTCCACGAGCTGGCGCGGCGTGTCGCGGCGATCGCGGACCTCTCCTCGCGCATCGATGGCGTCCACGTCAACGTCGGCCGCATCGAGGGGGGAACCCGGCCCAACGTCGTGGCCGGGGAGGCGACATGCCTCATCGACGTGCGCGTGCCGCGCGGCGCGGACATGGCGCCGGCGCAGGAGATGCTGGCCGCCGCCGCCCTCCAGGGCACGGACGGGCGCGTGCATCTCAGCCTCAGCGGCGGATTCCAGGGTCCGCCGATGGAGAAGACTCCCGAGAGCGAGGTGCTGCTCGGACATGCGCGCGAGGCGGCACAGGCGATCGGCCTGCCGCTCGAGGATGTCGCCACCGGCGGGGGGTCGGACGGCAACCGCGTCGCCGCGGCAGGCGTGCCGGTGCTGGACGGACTTGGACCGGTGGGCGGCAGGGCCCACAGCGCGGAGGAGTTCATCGACCTCGGCTCGGTGGCACCGCGCGCGGCGCTGCTCTCTGGCCTCATCCTGCGCGTCGGCGCTGCGGGGGGAGACTAGCAGCTGGCGGCAGGAGGGCCGCGCACAGCGCGCGAAAGCTGTCGGCAGCTGCCGCGCGGCGCTCTCACCGCGTGACCCGTCCCCATGCGCGGAGCGTCGAAGCTTCGTGATCGGAGGAGTGCCGAGATGCATCCGGACACCCTGGCGGTCCACATGGGCGAGGAGCCTTTGCTGGCGCCGTCATCCCTCGTGCCGCCGATCTACCAGACATCCGTCTTCACCTTCAAGGACCTCTACACCGCGGCGGACGTCACGGGCGGCGTCCAGGAGGGCTACTCGTACGCCCGCATCGGCCAGCCGAACGCCGACATGTTCGCCGCAGCGGTCGCCGCGCTCGAAGGCGGGCCGGCAGCGGCCGTGGCCGCCTCGGGCATGGGCGCCATCCTCGCCGCGCTGGTCGCCGCCCGCGACGGGCGGGCGGTCGCGGCCGCGGACGAGATCTACGGCGGCTCCGTCGCGTTGCTCGAAGGCTTCCTGCGGCCCCTGGGCGTCAGCTGCCTGCGCTTCGACGCCCACCATCCGGAGAGCGTGCCGGCAGAGGCAGGAGCCGTGCTCGTCGAGAGCGCATCAAACCCGCTCGGCCGCCTCTCGGACCTCTCGGCGCTCGCCACGGCGGCGCACCGCCACGGCGCACGCCTGATCGTGGACAACACCTTCGCGACACCTTACCTCTGCAGGCCGCTCGAGCACGGCGCCGACCTCGTCGTACACTCGGTGACGAAGTTCCTCGCGGGCCACGGCGACGTCACGCTCGGCGTCGTGACCGGCGAGCGGGATCTCGTCCGCCAGAGCCAGACCGCGCTCGTGACGTTCGGAGCGACGCCGGACCCCTTCGCCTGCTGGCTCGCGCTGAGAGGCCTCAGGACGTTCGGCGTGCGCATGCAGCGCGCGGTCGACAACGCGCGCGGCGTCGCGGGGTTCCTGGCCGGGCGCAAGGAAGTGCTCCGGGTGCACCACGCGAGCCTCCCCGGGCATGGCGACCATGCGCTCGCGGCACGCTTCCTCTCCGGCGAGGGGCCCGCCATCCTGGCCTTCGATCTCCAGGACGAGGCGGCCGCGGCTCGCTTCATCGAGCGGCTGGAGATGATCCGCTATGCGCCGTCGCTCGGCGACGTCTCGACGATCGTGCTGCACCCCGCCACCACCTCGCATCGCCAGCTGGAGCGTGCCGAGCAGCAGCGCCTCGGCATCCTGCCGGGCACCATCCGGCTCTCGCTCGGCATCGAACGCCTCGAAGATCTGCTCGCGGAGCTTGCCCATGCCCTCGACTGAAGGCGGCACGCCGCTGGCGCTCAAGGACGCGCTCTCGTTCCTGGAGGCCATCCGCGGCCGCAGGGCCCTGGTGGAACTGGGGTATGGCGGCTGGGCCCTCGCACGCTTCCCGCTGCACGTCGAGGATGCGGATCTCGACGAGGAGTTCCTCACCGTGATCGGCGACGTGTCCGACCTCGGCGAGGCCCTCGTCTACTCCGAGGTGAACCTGCCGCTCGCACAGGAGGGCGGCTACGAGATCTCGATCGTCGCCGGCGAGATGCGCCTCGTCAGCGAGGAGGGCATGCGTCTCGCGGTCACCGTCCTCGACGCCTGAACCCTTACCGTTGTACCGTGCGTCGAAAGGAGTTGAGCCATGGTTTCCGGCGTGCTCGGCAACCTCGCACAGCGTACGAGGGCGTACTCGCCGCACCTCATAGCGCTCTCGCTTCTGACAGGGGTGATCGGCGGCCTCGGCGCCATCGTCTTCCGCTGGCTCATAGGCGTCGTGCAGGCGTTCGTCGCCTGGGTCGTGCCGGGGCGGTCGGTGTCGCCTTCGCATCTGCTGATCGCGCTCGCGCCCGCCGCGGGCATCGTCGCGGTCAACCTGATCAGCCATTACCTGGCGCGGGAAGTCAAGGGACACGGCGTGCCGCAGATCCTGGAGGCGCTGGCGCTGCACGGCGGGCGCATCAGGCCGCGCGTCAGCTTCTTCGGTATCCTGGCCCCAGCGATCACCATCGGCAGCGGCGGCTCGGTCGGGCGGGAGGGGCCGATCGCCCTGATCGGAGCGGCCTTCGGCTCGCTCCTCGGCCAGTCCCTGCGCCTGTCCGAGCGCGACATCTCGCTGCTTCTGGCCTGCGGCGCCGCCGCCGGCATCGGCGCCACCTTCAACGCCCCGATCGCCGGCGGCTTCTTTGGCCTTGAGGTAATCCTTGGCACCTACGCCATGGGCGCCCTGGTGCCCGTCTTCCTTTCTTCGGTCATGGGCGTCAGCGTGTTCAACGCCTTCATGGGAAGCCGCGCGGTGCTCGTCACACCGCCATACCACGTGATCAACCACTTCGCCGTGCTCTTCATGCTCACGCTCGGCGTCGTCATGGCCTTCGTCGCCTGGCTCTACACGTCGGGGCTCACCTTCAGCGAGGACCTCTTTGCCCGGCTGCCGCTGCAGTTCTGGCAGAAGGGGCTCCTCGGCGGCCTCCTCGTCGGACTTCTGGGTCTCATACTGCCGCAGGTGCTGGGCGTCGGCTACCCAGTGATGCACGCGGCCTTGCTCGGCAGCCTGGGTCTGGGGCTCCTCCTCGTGCTCTTCGCCGCGAAGCTCGTCGCAACCTTGCTGACGATCGGAGCCGGCGGGTCGGGCGGCGTCTTCGCGCCGTCCCTGTTCATCGGCGGCATGGCCGGCGGCGCGTTCGGCGCGCTCCTGCACGCCATCTCGCCGTCGCTCGCGCCGTTTCCGGAGATCTACGCCGTCGCGGGCATGGCGGCGATGTTCGCCGCAGCGGCGCAGGCGCCGTTCGTCGCGATCACCATCCTCCTCGAGATCACCGGCGACTACCGCCTCACGGCCCCCGTGATGGCGGCCGCGGCCATCAGCTACGGCCTCTACCGCCTGTTCACGCCGTACTCGATGTACACGGTGCGCCTGAGCCGGCGCGGCATCGTCATCCTGCGCGGACAGGACGTACGTCCCACCGACCAGGTGACGGTGCGCTCCCAGGTGGACAGAATGCAGCAACGGCGCATCTCGGCCAGCATGCCGAGCAGCGACGCCTACGAGTTCCTGACGGCGTCCGACCGCCCCTTCGCCCTCGTCACGGATGACGACGGCACGGTGCTCGGACTCCTGACGCTCGTCGAACTGGTGCACGCACTCGACGCTCCCGGTTCCGCCGAGCGGCCGGTGCGGGAATTCCTGCCTCCCATGCCGCGCCCGATCGAGGCCGATGCCAGCCTCGACGCGGCCCTGCGCCAGCTGGGGCAGTATGACATGGACGCCCTGCCGGTGACAGACCAGGGCCGGGTGATCGGCGTCATCAGCCGCGGCGCGGTACTGCGCGGCTACCGCCAGGCGACGCTCAGGACGCTCACGATCAGCCGGCAGATCCAGGAGCTCACGGAGGACGCCGCGGATCCCGGCCAGTTCTTCGACATCTACCTGCGGCCGTCATCCGCCGTGGTGGGCACATCCATCGTCGACCTCGGCCTGCCGCAGAGTGCGCTCGTCGTGGCCATCCGGCGTCAGGGCAAGGCGGTCATCCCGCATGGCGGCACCGTGCTCGAGGCTGGCGACCGGGTCGTCGTGTTCGCGGCCGCCAGCGGCGATGTCGAGGGACTGCGGCGACGCTTTGAGAGCTGACGCAGTGCATCGTCGCCTTCCGGCCGGAGCCATCGCTTTGGGTCCGCGTGGGGAAGTCGCGGACAAGGCGGTCAGCTGAGAGATCCTCGGCGGCCACCGGGTGCGGAACGCTCTTCCCCTCTCCAGGCGGCGAGGGATGTCGGCCCGTTCCTGTATGCTGGGACTGTCGGCTGCATGCAGTCCCTCGGTGCCCGCGCCGGGAGGCTCGGGCGCGCGACGCCTTGAGGCGGCCGCGCGACCCGCGTTCCCGCGCACTGCGCACCAAAGGGACAAGGAATCCGCAGATGGAGGGCACGCCGATGGGGGAGCCGTCGCGGCGGGCGGCTTGGGTCCGCCGCCTGCGAGCCGTGCCTGATGCGATGCTGCCGCCCGCATCGCGGCGGCACATGGGCCGGCGCACCGGCCAGCTGCTGTTCGGCCTGATCCTCTACGGCATCAGCGACTCCATGCTCGTCCTCGGCAGGCTCGGCCTCGACCCCTGGGACGTGTTTCAGCAGGGACTCGCGCGGCACAGCAGCATCCCGATCGGCACCTGGTCCATACTCGTCGGCATCGCCGTGCTCTTCCTCTGGATCCCCCTGCGCCAGTGGCCCGGTCCCGGCACGGTGGCGAACGCCGCGCTGATCGGCCTGACGATGGATGTCGTCCTGGGCGCCGTCTCCCCGCCGCATGCCATGTGGCTGAGAGTTGCCCTGATGATCGGCGGCGTCGGCCTCAACGGCGTCGCGACAGGGGCCTACATCGGTGCGGGCCTTGGGCCCGGGCCGCGGGACGGGCTCATGGTGGGACTCGCCGCGCGTGGCTACTCGCTGCGGGTGGTGCGCACGTCGATCGAGTTGACGGTGCTGATCGCGGGCTGGCTGCTGGGGGGCAACGTCGGCATCGGGACGCTCGCCTACGCCCTGGCGATCGGCCCCCTGGCGCACATCTTCATCCCGAGGTTCACGGTGCGGCCGGCGGCAGCTGCCCTTGCCGCCGAAAGAGGCGACGAACGCCTGACGAGCGGGGAGTGACAGCGCCCTTTGGGCCGCCTGCCGCGAAGGGGCGGGCGGCGGCGGCCAAGCGCTCGACCGCAGCGGCCACGGCGCGGTCGCAGGCCGTCACTCCGCCCAGGCGATGCCATCGCCCCGCGGGTCGGCCGCGGCGCGCAGGAGGCCATCCTCGCGGCAGACGATGGCCTGGGCGTGGCCCATGGCGTGCATGAGCGCCTCCCCGACCCGCACCTGGTGCCCCCGCATCTCGAGGTCCGGCGCAATGCCGGCGAGCGGAGCCTCGAGGTGCAGCAGGTGGTCCGACGCGCCGCCGTCCAGCCAGCGCGGCGCCGCGATCGCCTCGTCCACGTCCTCGCCGTAATCGTAGAGGCGGCTCAGGATCTGCATGAGCGTCTGCGGCTGGCCGTCGCCGCCCATCGTGCCGAGCGCGGCCCTGAGGCCGCTCTGGTCCGTGACGATCGCCCCCATCAGGGTGTGCGCGGTCCGCTTGCCCGGGGCGAGCGCGTTCGGATGGCCGTCCTCCAGGCTGAAGTAGCAGCCGCGGTTCTGCAGGTGCACGCCGAAGCCAGGCACCATGATGCCGCTGCCGACGCCCATATAGAGGCTCTGCACCATGGAGCAGGCGTTGCCCTGCCCGTCGACCGTGCAGAGGAATGTCGTATCGCCGGGAAGGATGGTCCCGGAAGGCCTGCGGCTGACCATCTCGTCGATGTCGGCCCGGGCGGTCGCGATCGCTTCGTCGCCGAGGAGAAGAGCCCAGTCTCGAGGCACGGCGTCGGGATCTCCCAGCAGGCGGTCGCGCAGCAGGAAGGCGCGGCGCTTGGCCTCGATCGCAAGGTGCTGCCAGCGGGGATCGTCGAAACGGTCGCCGGACGGCCTGAAGCCCTCCAGGATGCGCAGCGCGAGCAGCAGGGCGACGCCCTGGCTCGGCGGCGGCGTGACCGTCACGGTGCGTCCCCGGTAGGTGGCCTGCAGGGGGGTGACCGCCTCGGCCTGGAACGCGGCCATGTCGGCGGCCGTGACGAAGCCGCCCGACTGGGACAGCGTCCTCTCGAGCGTCTGGGCGAAGGGGCCGAGGTAGTACCAGTCCGCCCCTTGCTCGCCGATCGCGCGCAGCGTCGCGGCGAGGTCGGGGTTGCGCAGCAGGCTGCCCGGGCGGGGCGGCCCGTTCGGCATGAGCGTGGCACGCAGTGCCTGATCGGCGAACGCCGCGGCCCCGGCGAGGCTCTCGGCCACCTTGCGCGTCAAGGGGTGGCCCCGCTCCGCGATCTCGGCGGCAGGTTCGAACAGCGTCCGCCACGGCACGAGGCCGTGCCGGCGGTGCAGGAGCTCCCAGCCGCGCACCGCCCCTGGCACGGTCACCGCCATGGCGCTGCGCGGCGGGATGCGCTCGAAGCGCCGCCGCAAGGCGGCACGGTCCGCGGTGGCGCCGGCGGGGCCAGCGGCCGCATAGGCCTGGATGCGGCCATCCTTGCGCGTGTAGACGAGGGCGAAGAGATCGCCCCCCGGGCCGCAGGCGTCGGGCTGGGTGACGGCCAGCGCGGCGTTGGCCGCGATGGCCGCGTCGACGGCGCTGCCGCCCGCGCGCAGGACGCGGGCCGCGACGGCTGTCGCGAGTGGATGGGCGGTTGCGGCGGCATGCCGGTAGCCGATCGCCTCGTACGTGGCGGACACCCCCTGAAACCTTTTCCAGCCGTGGTGAAGACCTCACGTCAAAGCTACACCAGATGCCGCCCGCGTGACGAGCCGATCGGGCGCTGTCCGCGCCGGATCCCTTGCATCCGTGCGGCCCCGTCCGGGGATTGCCGCCAGTTTCTCTGCCGGCCGCGTATAGGCGTGCCATGGCGCGCCTTGCGTGATGAGACCTGTCGCATTCTGCCGTACTCTACCCCCCGAAAGCGCCCTCCGGGCTGCGAATGGTGTGAGCGTCCAGCCAAAATGGCACAGGGGAGGTCACATGCAATGCGGATGAAGGTGCTCGCGGCAAGCGCCTTGACCGGTATGCTTGTCGTGGTAAGCGTCGGCAGCGCCTTTGCCCAAGGCAAGATGGGTGGCCCCGGCGAGTTCAAGGATCTCGGCAACGCGCAGTTTGCGCAGTCCGCGATCACAACCTTGGCGGCGCAGGGGCTCTTGAACGGGGTCAGCCAGACGCAGTTCGATCCCGGGGCCCCGATCACGCTCGGCCAGCTGGGGGCCATCCTGCTCCGCTACCAGGGCAAGGTGCAGGCCCAGAGCTCGTTCGCGGGCCAGGTGCAGACGGCCCAGAGCGACGGATACTTCCAGAACATCGGCGCCAACGCGAACCCTGGAGAAGACGCGACGCGGGCCCAGGCGATGGCGATGATCACGTCCTCGCTCGGCCTGCAAGGACCCGGCGCGGGCGCTGAGGCGAGCCTCCTCGGAAGCTTCCACGACCGCGGCGAAGTGCCCGGCTGGGCCAAGGGCTCCCTGGCGCTCGGCGTCCAGCTCGGTCTCCTCCAGGGCGACCAGGGCAACCTGATCCCCGGCGGCGACATCACGCGCGCAGAGCTGGCCGTCCTGCTGATGCGCCTCGAGGAGCTCCTCGGCGCGAGCCAGACCGTACAGAACTCGACGGTGCGCGGCACCTTCGTCACCAGCGGCACGACCACGGGACCGACCGGGCAGACGCAGTCCACCGTGACCGTGAGCGTCTACGGCCTGCAGCCCGTCTCGACCGGCGGCACGACGACCCAGACCCAGACCGGCACGAACGAGACGTTCACCGTCTCGCCCGCGGCGCAGATCTTCTACGGCAACCAGGTCTCGACGCTGGCATCGTTCAAGGCGGGTGACCCCGTGGTCATCACCCTGGACCAGGACGGCGAGGCGGGCGTCATCGTCGACACCGCCCCGACGCAGGTCCAGACGCAGGCGGGCACCGTGACGGGCACCGTCTACCAGGTGAGCGCGAGCGCGATCAGCATCACGGCGCCATCTGGCGGCCAGGGGCAGCAGGACCGGGGCGATCAGGGCAACCTCCTGCCAGGCACCTACCCCTTGGGCAGCTCGGTCGCGGTGGTGGTCGGCGGCATGTCGGGCAACCTCTCGAACGTGCAGCCGGGTGACCTCGTCCGGCTCGTCGTCGACAGCAGCGGCCAGGTGACCATGATCATCATCGAGGCCCAGGCCGAGACCGTCAGCGGCATGGTGATGCGAACGCACGAGGACTGGCTGATGCTCGACACGTCGAGCGGCCTTGTCCGCGTCGAGGTCACTGGCGCGACCCAGATCACGCGCAACGGCCAGGCCGCGACGCTGATGGACATCCAGCCGGGCGACCAGCTGCAGGCGCAGGGCGTCGCGAGCGAAGGCGGCCTCGTGGCGCAGACGATCACCGCCACCGGCTCGACGACCCCGACGCCGCTGAACCCCACGGCTCCGAGCGAAAGCGGCAACTAGACAGGCGCCGCCTCCGGCTCGAGCAGCAGCGCACAGGCAGGAAAACCACCGGGGCCGCCTCCGGTGGTTTTCCTTTGCCCGCGGGCAGACTAGCGCGGTCAGGAGGTGCCCCGTTGAGCCTCACCGCCATCGGCCTCGCCGCGCTCCTTTCGTCGCCTGCCGCCGTCAAGGCGGTCCCGTGGCCTCCCATCGCTGTGGCGCGCGAGGTCTCGCCGAGCGTCGTCGGCATCGTCAACCTGCAGGGCAGCCCGGACGGGCCGCTCATCGCGCGGGGGTCGGGCAGCGGCCTCATCGTGCGCTCCGACGGCTACATCGTGACGAACGACCACGTCGTCTCAGGTGCCAGCCGGCTCAAGGTCCTGCTGCAAGGCGGCAAGACCTACTCCGGCCAGCTGGTCGGAGAGGATCCCCTCACCGACCTCGCGGTCGTGCGCATTCCGGCGCACGGCCTCAGAGCGGCGCCGCTCACGCGCCACAACCCCGAGGTAGGGGAGATGGCGATCGCCATCGGCAACCCGATGGGCCTCGGCTTCGCCAGGACCGTGACGGTGGGAGTCGTCTCCGGCATCGACCGCTCCCTGGGCCAGGGCTACGCGCAGCGCGCCTACGGCCTCATCCAGACGGATGCCGCGATCAACCCCGGCAATTCGGGCGGGCCGCTCTGCGACGCCGATGGCGAGGTCATCGGCATCAACTCGGTCAAGATCAGCTCGATCGGGTTCGAGAGCATGGGCTTCGCGATCCCGAGCCAGGTGGTCTCGCCCGTGGTCGACGCACTGATCGCCCACGGCCGGGTGCCAAGGCCGTGGCTCGGCATCTCCGCGAGCGACGCGCCGGCGGTGCAGCTCGGGGGGAAGACCAGGACCGGCGTCGCGCTGACGGCGGTGAACGCGGGCGGACCCGCCGCGCAGGCAGGCCTCATGCCGCACGACGTCATCCTGGCCCTGAACGGCCGGCCGATCGCCAATCTCGCGGAGCTCTACCGGGAACTCGCCAAATTCGCGCCTGGGAATGTGGTGCGCATCGCCCTCGCGCGCCAGGGGCAGGTCCTGGAGCGGCCGGTGCGCCTGCAGGCGCTGCCGGATCACCTCGGGCTGCCCGGCTGACCTCGTGCCGGCGTCGCCGCAGGAGGTTTCACGGCCTGCGCGAATCGCGACGTCCAGGGGGCGATGGGCTTGGGCAGGATCCTCGTGCGATCGCTGGGCCCGGTGCGCGGTCCCTGGCGGGAGGCGGCGGAGCAGTACCTGCAGCGCCTGCAGGGACGCCTGCCGCTCTCCTGGGAGGAGAAGCCCGAGCTGCGGGCCGACCCGCGGCTGGGCGCGCGCGACGAGGACCGCGTGCGCCGCCTCGAGGCGCAGCGCCTCACGCAGGGGCTGCCGCAGGACATCGAGCTCTGGGCGCTCGATCCGCTCGGCGAGGAGAAGGACTCCCTCGCCTTCGCGCGCATGGTCGCCGCGTGGCAGCAGGCGTCCGCGGCGCAGGCGCTCGTGATCGGCGGCCATCTCGGCCTCGATGGGGAGCTAAGGCGGCGCGCGCGGCTCCTCTCGCTGTCGCGGCTCACCTTCTCGCACCAGATGGTGCCTGCCTTGCTCTTCGAGCAGATCTATCGCGCCGTCTCGATCCTGGACGGCACGCCATACCATCGCTGACGGCCGCCACCTGTCGACCGGTCGCCCGGACAAACCTGAAGATCCGTTCGTCCGCCGTCTTTGCCACGTCTGGCGGCAGGCTGCCCCGTCTCGCGGCGGGAACTGGGCAAGAGGTGCGGGAGGTGGGGAGATGCCGGGAAGCGAGGATGGCTGCGTCAGCGTCGCGCGGGGCCCGATCGCGGCAAAGGCCGCGGATGCGGACGCGGGGGACAGGCGGGAGGAGGCGGGTGTCATGACGGCCAGGGTGGGCGGCAAGGCCCCGGACTTCGAGGCGAGCGCCCTGATCGGCGGAGGCTTCAAGAACGTGCAACTGTCCGACTATCTCGGCCACTGGGTGGTGCTCTGCTTCTATCCCGGCGACTTCACCTTCGTCTGACCGACCGAATTGACGGCAGTTGCCGCCAGGTACGGGGAACTTCAGGCGCTCGACGTCGAGGTCCTTTCGGTCAGCACCGACAGCCGCTTCGTCCACAAGATCTGGCAGGTGGACGAGCTCGAGCGCATGATCCCTGGAGGCGTGCCCTATCCGATGCTGAGCGACCAGAGCGGCAGCATCGGCGAGGTCTACGGCGTCTATGACCCGGTCGCCGGCGTCGATCTGCGCGGCCGCTTCCTGATCGACCCCGATGGCGTGATCCAGGCCATGGAGGTCCTGACGCCGGCGGTGGGCCGCAACGTGGACGAGCTCATCCGGCAGGTGCGCGCGTTCCAGCATGTCCGCGCGACCGGCGAGGTGACGCCTTCCGGTTGGCGGCCCGGGCAGACGGCGCTGCACCCGTCGCCGGACCTCGCCGGCCATGTGTGGAAGGTGTGGCGGCCAGACCACGCGCATTGACCTTTGGACGTGCGCAGGGGACCGCGGCGATCTGGCCGCGGTCCCCTCGCCCTGTGAGCGGAGGTCATGTCGCGGCATCCCGGACCCAGACGGCCACCCTGGCTGCCATCGCCTGAACGGCTGCGGCCGACCGCTTCCCAGCCAGGTCCCTGACCGTGCGCAGGCCGGCCCAGGCCATGAATGCAGGCATGGACCGCAGGAGGCCGGCGCGTTCTTCGTAGCCTCGCGCCCACGCGTCGGCAAGGGCCTCCGTCGAGCGCTCAGCGTCAGGAGACGCGATATGCGCCGGCAGCTCAAGGCGAAGGATCGCAAGCGTCCGCGCGAGATCCTGACGCGGGTCGCCGGCGGCGGCATTGACCCAGTCCACGACGCCGGTGATGGCGAGGCCGTCCGTCAGGATGTTCAGGGGATGGAAGTCGAGGTGCAGCAGCCGCGAGCCCTCCCTGTCCGGAACGCCGGCCAGGAGGCGCTCCTCCTCTGGCGTCGGGGAGAGCCAGCCAGTGCCCTGGGCGGCGATGGCGGGGGGTGCGGGGATGGCGTGCAGCTGAGCCTGCAGCCGGCCGCAGGCGGCTCCGAGGTGCAGGGGGGCCGCGCCGTGGTCCAGGATGGCCGCGGCCAAGGTTTCACCGGGGCACCAGGTCGTCAGGAGACATGCGAGGTCCCCTGCGACCCGGACCTGCACCACGTCGGGTACAGGAATGCCGCCGGACGCTGCTGCGCGCATGGCGGTCGCCTCGCGCTGGATGGCGTCCCGTTCGGCCAACGGACGCATGCGAAGGGCGTATCGCCGGCCGTCGGCGTCGATGCGCCAGACCGGCGCATGGGAACCGCCAGCCGCAGGGACAGCCGTGGCGTGATCCGGAAGCTGTAGCGCTGCCAGCACGGAGCGGGGGACCGCGATCCGGGCCGCATCTCGACGCACCTCGACAGGCCTCCCATAGGCAGGATGCGCTCCTGCGCCGCTTCACCCGCGATGCGGGCACGCAGCGCAAAGGTCTTCGGCCGCCACTTGCGTCGGATGGCCATGCGATCCGGGCCGGGGCGTCCGCCAGGGCTCGGGTGCGCCCTCGGCGACGCCGAAGGAGAGACTGTCCTTGTACAGTCTCGTGCTGTTCCTCCATGTTCTCGGCGCCATCAGCATCTTCCTCGCCCTGACTGTCGGGAGATGGATGGCGGCCCGCTCCGCACGGGCCCGCAGCGATCGAGAGCTCATCGAGCGTCGGTGGAACGGACGGCGGAACTGGCGGAGGAGTTTCCGCTGCGGCGCATCGGTCAGCCGGAGGACGTGGCCGTGGCCGCGCTCTTCCTCGCATCCGCCGCCGCTTCCTGGACGACCGGCATCACGTTCGACGTCGGCGGAGGCAGAATCATGGTATAGGCGCGGGGCGAGCGCCTCCTCCGCCTTTCATGGGACCGGTCGCGGCGAAGGCGGGCAGGTGACGGAGGGCCGGACGCGGAAGGTGACCGCCGCGTGTGGCGACCTGCCCGGGCAGCGGGGGAGACGTGATCGATGTGACCGAGATCCAAGACGTTGCGCCCGGCCTTTGGCTGTGGCGCATCCGTCCGCCCGGTTGGCCGACAGGACTCACCTCCACCGGTGCCCTTTCTGGCGGCGAGACCATCCTGCTCGACCCGAGCGCACCGCTGGGCGACGCGGCAGAGTTCTGGGACCGGCTGGACCTGCAGCCGCCCACCGTGCTCGTCGTCCTGAAGCCGGACCATGTGCGTGACGTCGACCTCTTTGCGCGGCGGTACGGCGCCAGGGCCTTCGGCCCATGGCTTTTCCACCGCGACGACATCCCCGGGACCGAGCTCGAGCCGATCGAACCGGGAAGCCGCCTGCCCGGTGGACTCGTCGCCCTCTATGACGGGCGCGGCCGTGGAGAGACGCCGCTCTCCGCTCCCCGAGCAGCGGACGCTTGTTGTTGCGGACGCCCTGACCGCCCCGCGGGGAGAGCTGCGGGTCTGGGCATCGCCATCGCACGAATCCCGCGCACTGCCGGCTCTGCGAGCCCTGCTCGCGCTGCCCTTCTTGCGGGTCATCGTCTCCCACGGCGAGCCCGCGCACGACCGGGCCGCCTACGAGCGGGCGCTCGAGCTGCCGCCTTGGCGGGAGGACTAGGACAGGTTTCGCGCACGCATTGCGGGAGGGGAACGCCGTGTGGGAGATTCAGCCGCTGACGCCCGAGCGATGGGAGGATTTCGCCTGCCTCTGCCGGCAGATGGGACCGAACCGCTCCTGCTGGTGCATGTGGTGGCGCCAGGACGGTACGCCGCAGGAGGGCACGGCAAGGGAGCGGGCGCATGCCCTCGTGCTCAGGCCCGGGCCGCCGATCGGACTCATCGCCTACGAGGGCGGGGAACCGGTGGGATGGGCGGCCGCAGGTCCCAGGGAGGACTACCCGCGCCTGCAGGCGGGCCGGGACACGGCGCCCGTCGACGGACGTCCCGGCGTCTGGGCCGTCCCGTGCTTCTTTGTCGTCGAGGGCCGCAGGCGCCAGGGCGTGGCCAGGGCCCTCCTGGCGGCGGCGGTGGAGTTCGCTGCAGCCCATGGGGCGTCGGCCGTCGAGGGCGTGCCAGGCGATCCGGCCACCCGCCGGCGCACACCTGGAGGCTCCTACACCGGGACGACCTCGATGTTCGCCGAGGCCGGCTTTGTCGAGGTGGCGCGTCGCAGCCCGAAAGGCCGGGTGGTGATGCGGAGGGTGACCGGGCCAAAGTCCTCCGGCGCACATGGGCGTCCGCCGGTCGCAGGGACCGAGACGCCTTGACGTAGAACGGATGTTCTATTAGGTTGGTGGCAACGGTCGGGGAAGGGAGCATGCGCATGCAGCCTCGCGGCGTCGATTTCATAGGCATCGCGGTGTCCGATATCCAGGCGGCCAAGGCGCTCTACGGCGGCATGCTCGGGCTCTCCCCCGCCGGGGCCTTCGGTGACACTGGGCCGAGTATGACGCCGGCAACGTGACCTTGTCGCTGATCGAGGCGGACGCCGACGCGATCGCCAAGCGGCTCGCGGCCGGTCCTGAGGCCGCCATCGGGGTGGCGATCGCGGTGGAGGACGTCCAGGCGGCCGTGGACGAGCTCCGCGCGAAGGGCGTGCCGATCACGGTCGGGGCCACGGTTCCCGCCATGCTACATGGCCACGGTGCGGGATCCCTCAGGGAACTGGGTTTGGCTGCACCAGCGCAAGGACGGCACCGCCTGCTGATCCGGGACGGCGCCAAGGCGTATCGCGGCACGTGGCAGGAGGGATTGTGGTGGACATCGAGGTGCGCGACGTCGTGCTCTCGGGAGGCGTCCGGCTGCAGGTCGAGGAGGCGGGCAGCGGCCCCGCGCTTCTCCTGATGCACGCCGGCATCGCGGACCGGCACATGTGGGACCCGCAGTGGGACTGGCTTGCGCAGCGCTTCCGGACCGTGCGCTGGGACTTCAGGGGGTTCGGCGATACGCCGCACGTCGCGGGTCCCTTCAGCTACTCGGGTGACGTGCTGCGCATCATGGACGCGCTCGGGATTGCGCAGGCCACGCTCATGGGCTGCTCCTTCGCGGGCAGCGTCGCCATCAAGGTCGCGGTGGAGCAGCCGGAGCGGGTGGAGCGGCTCGTGCTGGTGGGCTCGGGCCTTCCCGGGCACGAGGCCAACAATCCTCCGGGCGTCGAGGACCTCTTCGCGCGGGTCGACGCCGCGTTCGCGCGCGAGGACGTGGCCGAAGCCTTCTCCTTGCTGGAACAGCTGTGGCTCGTGGGACCGTCGCGCAGACCCGACGAGGTCGATGCCGGCTACCTCGCGCGCGGCAGGCAGCTCCTGGCGAGGACCAACCGCCCCGACAACGGGGCGCAGTCGCTCGACCGCGACTGGTCCGCGGCGGGCAGGCTCGAGCACCTGCACATGCCTGTGCTGGTGCTGGTCGGGGACCAGGACGTGCCCCACGTCGTCGAGATCGGGCGCGAGCTTCAGCGCCGGCTGCCCGTTGCCCGCCTGCGCATCATCGAGCATGCGGCCCACCTGCCGAACCTGGAGCGCACTCAGCTGTTCGACGACATCCTCAAGGACTGGCTGGCCGAGACGGGCGGCATGAGCCGGCATCCCTGAGCGCGCGGGTGCAGCTGCGGCGCAGGGAGACGAGAAGGACTCCCCCGCGCCGCGAGACGCCATCCGATGAGGAGCCGCCAGCGGCTCCTCATCGCGTTGCTCCCGGGCGAACGGCTTGACCTTGGGTATTCACTCGGAGATCCGCCTGCGCGCGCCCGGCATATCCGGCCGCGTGCGGGGCGTGTGTCGGCACGTGGGCGGTCGCCGTGGCGTGACCGGCGGCCCGGGCGGCGGCGCGCGCAAGCCTGAGAGGCATCTCGCCCCGCACCCAGACCCGGCCCGCCTCGACTGCCTACCTGGGCCGCGGGTCGTACGGGCACCGGTGCCAGGCGGCGGGGCACGGTGCGGGACCGCGTCACGCGCCGTAGATGTCCGCCTGGCGGCGCAGCATGTCCCGAAGCAGGTCGAGCATCGCGCTTGGCGCCACAACGCGCGCGTCTCCTGCCATGGCCAGGAAGATCCGGGCGAACAGCGGGATGTCCGACACCTCGATCTCCATGCGCAGGCGCCAGCCCATGCCCTGCGCAACCATCTCCCCGCCCATGTGCTCCGTCTCGCGCCGCCCCGCCTCTGTCAGGTCCACCTCCATCATCGTCGTCTCGGCGTCTGCGCGCACGTGCTCGTAATAGTCCTTGAGCGTCAGCGCCGCGATCTCGGGTCGCGGCGGCGGCGATTCGGCGCGCTCGGCCTCGAGGACGCGGTCGACGCGGAAACGCCTGATCGCCTGGCGCGTGAAGCAGTATGCGGGGCAGTACCAGAGGCCGTTCTGGGCGTAGACGCCGATCGGCTGGATGGCCCTGCGGCTCGGGCCGCCGCGCGCGCGGTAAAGGATCTCGACCACCTGGCGGTCGATGGCGGCCGCGAGCAGGAGGCCGAGGTGCGGCGCCTCGAGGTCGGTGCGGCGACTGGAAAACTGGAGGCGATCGCGCATGCGGTCGATGCGCTGCTTCGCGTCGGGCGGCAGGTGGCCGAAGAGCTTGCGCAGCACCGAGCCGTACTCGGCGTCGAAGGGGAGGACGCCGTAATCCTGCAGCGACTGGTAGGCGAAGAAGAGCGACACCGCCTCGTCCACCGTGAACGCGAGCGGCGGCAAGGTGCGGTCATGGAGCACCAGATAGCCGCCGCCGGGCCCCGGGCGCGCTGCGAGCGGCACGCCGGCCGCCGACAGCTCGTGCAGGTACCGGAGCGCTGTCCGCCGGCTGACGCCGAGATCCCGGGCGAGGTCCCGCGCGGTGAAGCTCCTGCCGCCGTGGAGCCTCAGGAGGACGTCCAGGAGCCGCTCGGATTTCGGCACGCGCTCACCTCTTCAGGTGAAATAGGGACAGTTCCTGTCATCATTATATGGTACGGTCGGGAGGCCCGAAAGCTCCGACCGGAGGGACGCCATGCGCCGCACCGTGCCCCTCGACGCCTACCGTGCGCTTCTCGCGCGCTACCTGCGCCCGCGCTCGGGCAAGGTGGCCGTCATGGTTCTCGCCCTGCTGGCCGCGACCGGCCTGCAGCTCCTGACGCCCGCACTTGCCGGCGACTTCATCGACGCCGCGGTGTCCGGAGCAGGGCAGGGGCGACTCGCAAGCGTCGCGGCCCTCTTCCTCGGCGCAGGGTTTCTTGCGCAGGGAACCCGGCTTCTGGCGACGGGCCTCTCCGAGCAGGTGGCCTGGCAGGCGACGAACGACCTGCGCCTCGACCTAGCCCGCCACCTCCTGCGGCTGGATCCGGGATTCCATGCCCGCCATCTGCCTGGGGAGCTGATCGAGCGGGTGGACGGCGACGTCTCGCATCTCAGCAGCCTGCTGTCCAGGGCCGGCGCGGACGTCCTCGGTAGCGCCCTCCTGATCTGCGGCCTGATCGTGGCGCTGTTCGCGTTGCACGCCCTGCTGGGCGTCGCCTTCTTCATCTTCGTGCTGATCACGGCGTCGGCACTCGAGCTCGTCCGCCGGCGCACGGTGCCGAGGGAGGAGCGCAACCGTGCCGAGAGCGCCGCCTTCTTCGGCCTCGTCGGAGAGGTGCTCGCCGCGGCGGAGGACTTGCAGCCGCTCGGTGCGGCAGGCTATGTCCTCGCGAGGCTGCGGGACCGGCTCGCGACATGGCTGCCCGTCTACGTGCGGGCACAGGCCGGCGCCTACGGCGTCTGGGTTGTGGCGCTCGTCGCGTTCGGGATCGGGGACGGCCTCGCCTACGCCTTCGGTGCCCACCTGTACGTCCAGGGGGCCCTGCCGCTTGGCGGGGTCTACACGCTGGTCGCCTATGCGCAGCTCGTGGCGCAGCCTCTCGGCACCCTGCGCGAACGTCTCGAGGAGTTGCAGGGCGCCGACGCCGGCATCCTGCGCATCCGGGAGCTCTTCAGCGAGCGCTCCTCGCTTGCGGACGGCGAGGCAGAAGTGCCCCCTGGGCCGCTTTACCTCGACTTCGAACGCGTCGGCTTCACCTACCCGCCGGTCGTGGCAGGGGCAGGCGGCGGGCCTGGGGCGCTCCACGGGGTCTCCTTCCACCTCGCGGCGGGGCGCCGCCTCGGTGTCGTCGGCCGCACCGGCGCCGGCAAGTCGACGCTTGGTCGCATGGTGATGCGCCTCTACGACCCCGAGGAGGGCAGCGTGCGGCTGGGCGGCGTGGACCTGCGCCAGTTGCGCCTGGAGGGCCTGCGCAGGCAGATCGGCTACGTCACGCAGGAGGTGCAGATCTTCAACGCCAGCCTGCGCCAGAACCTCACGCTCTTCGACGAGACGGCGAGCGACGAGGCCCTGCGAGGCTACCTTGAGCGGATCGGGCTGGGGCCCTGGCTGGCCCGCCAGCCGCAAGGGCTCGCGACGCCGATCGCATCGGCGACGTTGTCGGCCGGCGAGGCCCAGCTGGTCTCGATCGTGCGCGTGCTGCACAAGGATCCGCAGGTCGTGGTGCTGGACGAGATCGCGAGTCGGCTGGACCCCCAGACGGAAGCCGCACTCGAGGAGGCCCTGGGCCACCTCCTCGAAGGGCGGACGGCGATCGTCATCGCGCACCGACGCAAGACGCTGGAGCGGGTCGACGACATCCTCGTGCTGGCGGACGGCGAGACGGTCGAGTACGGTCCGAGGGCCTTCCTTGCGGCAGATCCCGCCTCGCGCTTCAGCAGGCTCCTGCGCGAAGGACAGGAGGTGAGCGGCTGAATCGCGACACCGCGCCGTCCCCCGCCCGGTTCGTCCGCGCGCTGATACGCAGGGAGCGGCCGGCGTATGCCCTCACCGCCGCCGCATGGATCGTCTGGCACAGCTTGCCGCTCATGGCGGGCGTTCTTGCGAAGTGGTTCTTCGACGCGCTCCTGGGCCGGGCCCCGTTCGGCCTCGGCCCGTATGCCATCGTCGCGCTGGTGGTCGCGACGGGTGCCGCCCGGGCGGCCGCGATGCTCGTCGCGGCCCGGGCGGGCACCCCGATGCGCTTTCGCATGCGCTCACTCCTGCAGCTCAATATCCTGCGGCAGGTCCTGCAGCTGCCCGGCGCCCGGGCCCTCGCGGGCAGCGTCGGCGACGCCGTCTCCACCCTGCGCGACGACGCCGAGCAGGCCGCGCTCGCGGCGGACTGGCCGTACGACGCCGTGGCGGGGTCCGCCTTCGCGGGCGGCGGCATCGCCATCCTGCTCCTCGTGAACGCGAGGCTCACCGCGCTCGTCGTCCTGCCCATCGCGGTCCTGCTCGCGCTGGCGAACGCCGTGCGCGCCCGCCTCGTCCGGGCACGTGCGCAGAGCCGGCAGGCGACGGCGGATGTGACGGGGGGCGTGGGCGAGATCTTCCATGCGGTGCAGGCGGTGCAGGCCGCGTCAGCCGAGGAGCGCGTCCTTGCCCATCTGGGGCGGCTCGGCGAGCTGCGCGCGCGGACCGCGGTGCGCGACGTCATGCTGGACGCGGGCTTCGACGCGGCGTTCAGCTATGCGATGCGGGCCGGCGCGGGCATCGTGCTGCTTCTGGCCGCCGCCGATCTGCGCAGCGGGAGCTTCTCGGTCGGGGACTTCGCGCTCTTCGCGACCTACCTCATGCAGGTCGCCGATTACATGGGCTTCGTCGCGTACCTGATCTCTTCGTACCAGCAGTCTGCCGTCAGCTTCGGGCGCATGCTGCGCATGATGCGCGGCGCGCCGCCCGCCGCCCTCGTGTGCGGGTGGGAGGAGGGGCCGGCGCGCGAGGAGACGCCGGCACGGCACGCGGCCACCCCCCTCGGGATCCTGACGGTGCGGGGGATCTCGGTGACGCACGACGGTGGCCGCGGGGTGTCCGGCGTCTCCTTCACCATGGACCGGGGAAGCGTGACGGCCGTCGCCGGCGGTATCGGCGCCGGCAAGACGAGTCTCGTGCGCGCTCTGCTCGGCCTCGTGCCGGCAGGGGGCGAGATCCTCTGGAACGGCCTCCCGGTCTTGAACCCGAGGGAGTTCATGGTGGCGCCGAGGGTCGCCTACGTGCCGCAGGTGCCGGCGCTCCTCAGCGGTACCTTGCGGGAGAATGTCGCCATGGGGCGCCCGCTTGCGGATGGCGACCTCAGACTGGCCGCCGCGGACGCCATGCTGTCGGGTGATCTCGAGGGCATGCCCGCCGGTTGGGACACTCCCGTCGGGCCGGGCGGCGTCCGGCTTTCAGGGGGACAGGTCCAGCGCGTCGCCATCGCGCGAGCGCTCGTGGGCAGGCCGGAGCTGCTCATCCTGGACGACGTCACGAGCGCCCTCGATGCGGCGACAGAATATCAGCTCTGGCGCCAGATCGCGGCCACAGGACGGACATGCCTCATCGTCACGAGCAGGCGGCAACTGCTGCGGGAGGCGAACGAGGTCGTCTGGCTCGAGGACGGCAGGCTACGCGGCATCGGGACCTATCCGGAACTCGCCCGTCAGGGTCTGCAGGCGCGCTAGCCATGTCGCGCGTGGGCCCATGGGCCCACCTTGGTTCGTCGACCGCGTCCGGTACGGGACGCGGGCGCGCGCCGGCGTGGTTGCCACCTGCCGCGGCGAGTGGATACGATGGGGGCACTCGGGCAATCGTGGGCCCGGGAGGACTACGCGGCCAAGAGGCGTACGGGGGTACACTTTGGACATCGGAGACCGCATGAAGGGGCTCGCCTTCATCCAGGTGCGTGCCGCACGCGAGGCGGACGGCGGCCTTCTCGACTTCTCCCTCGCGTCGCTCGAGCAGCTCGACGCGCTGATCCGGCGGGACGTGGCGCCGCAGCCCGCGGAGCCGGAGATGCTGGCCGAGGTGATCGGCGCCTACCTCGGCGAGACGATCGTCCGCCGTCTCGGCGGGCTGTGGCGCGAGGAGGGCGGCCAGCCGACGCTCGAGCTGGACGGGCTGCGCCTGGACCCCTTGCGCCGGGCCTTTCTCCGGGTGACCGAGGGCGAGGGACGCAGCCTCGCCGCGTATTTCCGCGCCGTGCAGGCGGCCAAGGAGAAGGGCGCGCGCGAAGGGGGCATCGAAGATGCCTGATGGCAGCGACGTGCTCGTCGTCGGCAGCATCAACATGGACCTCATGCTCGAGGTCGCGGCGGCGCCGAGACCCGGCGAGACGGTCCTCGCGCGGGGCGGGGAGCTCCTGCCGGGGGGCAAGGGCGCGAACCAGGCGGTCGCGGCGAGCAGGCTCGGCCTCAGGGTGCGGATGGCGGGGCTCGTCGGCGACGACGCGGTCGGCGTGGCCCTGCGGCGCGGTCTCGAGGACGAGGGTGTCCTGACCGATACGGTGGGCGTGGTGCGGGGCATGAGCGGCATGGCCTCCATCTCCCTGACGCCGGACGGCGAGAACGCGATCACCGTCGCCCAGGGCGCGAACGCCGAGCTCTCGCCCGAGCGCATCCTGGCCCTGCCCGACGCGGTCTTCGCCTGCAGGGCGCTCTTGCTGCAGCTCGAGGTGCCGCTCGAGGCTGCCGTCGCCGCGGCGAGGCGCGCCCGCGCCGCGGGGGCGCTCGTCCTCCTCAACCCCTCGCCGCCAGGGCGGCAGATGGCGGATCTCCTCGCCCTCTCGGACTGGATCGTGCCGAACCGCCTCGAGGCGGAGATCCTCACGGGTAGCCCCGATCCGTCGACCGCGGCCAGGGCGCTCCTCGCCTTCGGGCCAGAGGCCGTCTTCATCACGCTCGGCGCGCAGGGCGCCCTCGTCGTGACGGCGGCGGAGGAGCGGCTGGTGCCGGCGCCCGCGGTGCAGCCCGTCGACACGACGGGGGCGGGCGACGCCTTCCTCGGCGCGCTCGCCTACGGGTTCTGCCAGGGGCAGGACCCCTTCGCAGCGGCCCGGTTCGCCGCGGCGGCCGGGGCGGCGGCCACCCAGCGCAAGGGGGCGCAGGCCGCCCTGCCGACGCTCGCCGACCTTGAGGCCTTCCGGCATACCGTCTGACCCGCCGACCGATGTCTTATGAGCAGGTGATAGCACTTGGGCGTTGAAATCTACCCATTGCACTGGCTGCAGGCGGAGGCCGTAGCGCTCGGCTTCGGCCCGGCCGCCATCCTCGTGGCTCAGTGGGCCGGTGCCGGCGCGGTGCTGCTTCTGCTCGCAGGCTTCGTCCTATGGCCGCGCCGTGGCGAGCGGGTGCGTCGGGCGATGGTCCACGCCTTGCTTGCGGGGGTGCTCGCGTATCTCCTGGCGGCACTGCTTGCGGGTTCCTTCCCGATCGCGCGTCCGCCCGCGGCGACGGGCGGGCTCGTCCGGGCCCTGGTGGCGATGCCCGAGTCGTCGGCCTTTCCGTCCCGCCTCGGGGCCTTCCTCTTCGGGGCGGCGGCAGGCCTCTGGGGCGCCGGGGAGGACGCCGTCGTGCTCGGCTTCGCGTACGCCGCCCTGGCGGCGCTCGGCGAGATGGTCGCGGGCCTCTACTTCCCGAGCGACGAGGTAGGGGCGCTGATCCTCGGCGTCAGCTCGGCGGTGGCCGTGCTGCTGGCCCAGGGCCTCTTCGCGGGACCGGTGGAGGCCCTCTTGCACCTTGGGGGGTGGAAGGCATCGCGCCCGCCACGCAGAGGCGTCCGGTAGGGAGACTGCGGAAGGGGCTCTCGATCCTCTTCACCCTGGCCTTCGCGGCCGTCGTGGCCCTCGCCGCGGGGGGCACCTATGCCTACGTGCGCCTACCCGACCTGAGGGCCCTGCCGCAGAAGGTGCGCCAGGAGCTCAGCCTGCACCAGAGCCGATGGGTGCCGCTGCGCGATGTGGCGCCAAGCCTTGTGACGGCGCTGCTCGCCACGGAGGATAGGACCTTCTGGAGCAACCCTGGGGTGAGCTTCGAGGGCATCGCGCGCTCCGTGCTCGTCGACCTGGCGTACGGCCGCTTCGTCGAGGGCGGGTCCACCCTGACGCAGCAGCTGGTGCGCGACCAGCTGCTGAACGACCAGAAGACGGTGCCGCGCAAGCTTGAGGAGATGGTCCTGGCCATCGCGCTCACCCGTCTCGACCCGAAGCGGGAGATCCTGACGCTCTACCTGAACCAGGTCTATCTCGGCCACGGCGCCTACGGCATCTTCGCAGCATCCGAGACCTACTTCGGCCGGACTCCCGCCGAGCTCACCCTCGCCCAGAGCACTCTTCTCGCCGGTCTGCCCCAGGCTCCGAGCTACTACGATCCCCTCGCCGACCCGAAGGCCGCAGCCCAGCGCCAAGCCCAGGTGGTGGCGGCGATGGAGCAGGCGGGCGCGCTCACCCAGGCACAGGGGCGTGCGGTGCTGAAGGCGCCGTGGGGACTGCGCTGATGCACCCGGACATCACGGTTCTGCGCTTCTTCGCAGGCCAGCCGCACTGGCTCTTGCCGCTGGCCATGGGCCTGACCTCCATCGGCTCCTTCGGCGGCGTCTGGCTCCTGCTGGGGGCAGCGCTGCTCCTGCGCCGGAGGGATGGGCGCAGGCTCGGCGTCACGATCCTCATCGCCCTGCTCCTGGTCCTCCTCGTGGTGGACCTCGTCCTCAAGCCGCTTATCGGCCGCCCGCGCCCCTTCCTCGTGCTCGGCCGCGCGATCCTGCTGGGTCCCGTGCCTGGCGGCGCGTCGTTCCCTTCGGGTCACAGCGCCGCGGCGTTCGCCGGCGCCTATACATGGGGCGGGCAGGGCCGCCGGGGGACGATCCTCGGCTACGTCTACGCGGCGGCGGTCGGCTGGTCTCGCCTGTACCTTGGCGCCCACTGGCCGAGCGACGTGGTCGCCGGAGCCGTCATCGGGATCCTGCTCGCCTCTCTCGCGCGTTTCCTAGCCGCCCGCTTCATGCCGGGCGAATCCCAATCAGGAGGTGCCGTCTGACATGGAAGCCACGCGCGCACGCATCCTTGGCATCGGGGCCTACTCCCCGGAGCGGGTGCTGACGAACCACGACCTCGAGAAGATGGTGGACACAAGCGATGCCTGGATCCTCGAGCGCACAGGCATTTCGGAGCGCCACATCGCCGCCGAGGACGAGGCCTCCTCGGACCTCGCGACGCAGGCCGGCAGGCGGGCCATCGCCGACGCGGGCCTCTCGCCCGACGACATCGACCTCCTGATCTGCGCCTCGGTCACGGGCGACATGCCGTTCCCGGCGACCGCCTGCTTCGTCCAGGCGAACCTCGGCCTCAAGAACGCGGCCGCCTTCGACATCGCCGCCGGCTGCACGGGCTTCCTCTACGGCCTGAACCTCGTGCAGGGGCTGATCCGCGGCGGAGCCTACCGGCGCGTCCTCTTGATCGGCGGCGAGGTGCTCTCCCGCACCCTCGACTGGACCGATCGCGCCACCTGCGTGCTCCTCGGGGACTCCGCAGGCGCCGTCGTGCTCGGGCCCGCCGGCGACAGCGACAGCGGCATCCTCGCGACCCGCGTCGCGAGCGACGGCACGAAGGCCGACCTCCTCTACATCCCGGGGGGCGGCTCGCGCAACCCGGCGAGCCACCGCACGGTGGACGAGCGCATGCACTACTTCAAGATGAACGGGCGCGAGACGTTCAAGCACGCGACCCGCAACATGGCCGCGATCGCGAAGCAGGTGCTCGAGGACTCGGGCCTCGGCCTCGAGGACGTCGACCTCCTGGTGCCGCACCAGGCCAACCTGCGCATCATCACCTACATCGCGGAGCAGCTGGGCGTGCCGATGGAGAAGGTCTACACGAACGTGCAGCGCTACGGCAACACGTCCTCGGCGTCGATCCCGCTGGCGCTCACCGAGGCGAGGCAGAACGGCAGGCTGAAGGCCGGCGACGTCGTGCTGATGGTGGCGTTCGGCACGGGTCTCACCTGGGGAGCGACGCTGCTGCGCTGGTAGAGGGCCTTGGCGGCGACCGGCGGGGCCATGGCACAGGGCACCGCGATCCCATGCGGATCGCGGTGCCCTGCCTGCAGGCTGCGCCTCTTGTGCGCAACCAAGACCTGCCCCGCGAAAGCCTTCGCCCTGCCGGCTCGCCTCGAGGAGAGGGGTCTCCGACGCCTGAGTTCAACCTTCCGACTCGTGGAACCCCTGGAAGGGGTTCCGGAAGAGGACCCCGCCAACGACCGCACCCGTTGGCCCATCTTCTGTCAGGATCTCATGCAGTCCGCGTTCGCGTGCCACCGCCCAGATCATGCTGTCCCAATAGCTCAGGCCGTGCTCTTCGACACCACGCAGCGCCAGGTCCAGGGTGGCCGGCGACGGGACAAGAATAGTCCATGCTCTCTGGTACTCCCGTACGAGCGACCTGCAGGCCCCAGGAGTCAGACCGTTGCGCAGGCCTACGGCCGAAAACTCTGACAACACCTGAAGAGACAGGCAAGCCGTTGGCCAGGCAGCGGCCATGATGTCAATCGCTTCTCGCTGCTTTTTCGGAGTCGTGCGTATGCCGGCGGCGTATACCAAGATGTTGGTGTCAATCAGGCTCGTCATACTGTCCCAACCGATCGGAATAGGCGTCAGATCGCTGGAATCGTTGCGGTGCACCAACGATGGGCCGTTCACGCAACATGCCTTGAAGGCGATTCCACGCTGCTTCCCTAGTATCTTCTTCCTGCAGGCGCCGGCTGATCGCGCCGCGTATCAGGGCGGCCTCGGAAATGCCGTTGGCATGGGCGATCTGCTTCAGGCGCTCATCTTCGGCAGCGCCGATGTAAATTTGCTTGCGAATCAACGTTATCATCTCCTGCTACATATACACCATACACCACTACACAACATGCTGCAACCGCTGCTCCTTCCGTGGCTGCACACAGGCATAGGCGGTGCCCTGCCACGCACCCAGCTCAGCGCGTAAGATCCCCGGCCTCAGAATGAGCGGGGACTGGCGTGCGCCGGCGACCCGTGTCCGCAAGGCCGGCACGGCACACTGCGGGCTGGCAACGGGCGCAGCGTGGACCATCTCCGACGCCTCCTTGCCGCCGGAGCATTCCCAGGGCGACGCCTTGCCGGGAGTGCCTCAGGGCCGCTCCGACATCCTTGTGGTGATCAGCCCCGGGGTGTCCATATCGATCCCAGGTCCAATATTCGCGTCATGCAGATTTCGCGATACTGGAGCCGGAGGAGGTCTGAGACATGCCGGATCACCGCTCCCGTACGGTAGGACCCATGCCCTACACCCATGCAAGGCATCTCTTGCATCCCTTGCGCGGGCTCATCCTGTCGCCCGCCGCCCTCGTGCGGCGGCTGGGGCTGCCGAAGGACGCAGTCGTGCTGGAGGTGGGGCCGGGCCCCGGCTACTTCAGCGTCGAGGTCGCGAGGAGCATTCCCCAGGGAACGCTGTGGCTCCTGGACGTGCAAGAAGAGATGCTCGCGATGGCACGCGAGCGCATCGCGCAGAGCGGCCTTGCCAACGTGGAGTACGTGCAGGGGGACGCGCTTGCGCTGCCGATGGGCGAGGGGAGCTTCGACGCGGCGTTCCTCGTCGCGGTGCTCGGCGAACTGCCGGATCCCGGACGGGGCCTTGCCGAGCTCCACCGCGTGCTGCGGCCCCTTGCGCTCATGTCGGTGACGGAACAGCTCGGCGATCCCGATGCGCGCCCCATGCACGAGGTGAAGCGCCTCCTGGAGGCGGCCGGCTTCACGGTGGAGAGGACGTTCGGGCGCGGCCGGACGTTCACGGTGAACGCCAGAAGGTGAGGAGCCTGCAGGTCGCCGTCGGCTCTAGCCGCCGCCCGCCCCCGCAGGGAATCCCATCAGCTTCACCCACAGGGGATTGTGGCCCTGCGGCCCATGGTAGGCGTAATACCAGGTGCCGGGGTTCGTCGGCCAGAGCGTCCATGGCCCCGTGTACTGGATCGGCGACACGGACCTTGGCTGTGTGCCCTTGAGAAACCACTCGTAGTATGAGGGCGTCGTCGCGTTAGGCAGCATGCCGTCGAGGGTCGCCATCGGCGAGCGCACAACCCCCGGCGGGCGCTGGAAGTCGGGCGGCGGGTTGCTGTTCTCCGCGAGCGCCATGTAGTCGGCCCAGACCGGTCCCGCCGTTGCGGCCCCCTGGCCCGTGAGCGGGCGGTTCGGCTCGTCGTTGCCGACCCAGACCACGGTGACGAGCCGCGAGGAATAGCCGGCGAACCAGCCGTCGTAGAGGTTGTTCGTCGTCCCGGTCTTGCCGGCCACCGGGAAGCTCAGGTTCTGCGCGAGGCCGTAGCCCGTCCCGCCCGCGTTGAAGACGGCCTCCATCAGCTTCGTCATGACGAAGGCGATCTGCGGCGAGACGGCCCTGTGCGCCGTCACCCTCGCTCTGTAGACCACCTTCCCCGACGGGCCGACGACGCGGTCGACGATGTGCGCGTCGCGCCAGACGCCGCCGTTCGCGAACGCCTGGTAGGCCTGCGCCATCTCGATCGGCGAGATCGAGGCCGTGCCGAGCGTGATTGTCAGGTTGTTCGGCAGGGGCCCCGGGATGCCGAACGCCTCCGCGGTCTTGATGATAGCCGGCGGCCCGACGATGTCTGCCCATTTGATGGCGATGACGTTGTCGGAGATGGCGAGGGCGCGGCGTACCGGCAAGGGGCCCGCCACCTCTCCGCCGGCGTTGCGCGGCTGGTAGCGCTGGCCGTCGACGCCGACGAACGAGACGGGGCTGTCGCTCATGATCGACGCCGCCGTGTAATGCCCCGTGCCGAGCAGCGTCGCGTAGAGGAACGGCTTGAATGTGGATCCCACTAGGCGGTAGGCGTCGATGGCCCGGTCGAAGGGGGCGGTCGTCGCGTCACGGCCGCCTATGAGCGCCCGCACGCCGCCGGTGCGGGGGTCGAGCGAGACCAAGGCGCCTTCCGGCTCGGGAGCTCCTTGCCAGGTGCTCTGCACCGGCGGCATGGCGTTGGCCACCGCCTGGTCCGCCGCGAGCTGGTCATGCAGGTCGAGGGTCGTGTAGATCCTGTAGCCGCCGAGCGGCAGGTCCTGCGCCAGGCTCGGGTCCTTGCCCTGCAGCTCCTGCAAGGCCGCCTCGAAGGCGTATGGCGCGATCGGCGCCGAGCTGGCCGAGGAGGCGAGGTTCAGCGGCTCGGCGGCGGCTGCAGCCTCCTGCCCTGTGGTGATGTAGCCCATGGCCTGCATGCGATGCAGCACCCAGGCACGGCGCGAGCGCGCGAGCCCCGGCTGATGGTAGGGGTCGTAGGCGCTCGGCGCCGCGACGAGCCCGGCCAGGAGGGCCGCCTGGGAGAGGTCGAGCTGCGAGACGGGGATGCCGAAGTAGGTGCGGGCGGCCTCGCCGACACCCCAGGCGCCCTCCCCGAAGTAGACGGTGTTGAAGTACATGGTGAGGATGTCGCGCTTCGGGAAGGTCGCCGTGAGTCGCAGGGCGAGGAAGAGCTCCGCGAACTTGCGCGACACGGTGCGTTCCTGCGTCAGGAAGAGGTTCTTCGCAAGCTCCTGCGTCAAGGTGGAGCCGCCTTCCACGACACCCCCATGGGTCAGGTCGACGAGGGCGGCGCGCAGGAGCGAGGTGGGGTTCACGCCGATGTTGGTCCAGAACGTGCGGTCCTCGGTCGCGACGATCGCCTGCTGCAGGTCCTGCGGCAGCTGGCTGTAGGAGACCGGGATGCGGCTCTCAGGCGAGAGCGTGCCGATCAGCTGGCCCGTCCGGTCGTAGACCAGGGTCGGGGCGATGGTGGCCGAAGCCGACAGGGGCATGAGGAAGGCGCCGAGTCCCGCGGTGACGATGAGACCTACGAAGAGCGTCAAGGCCGCCAGCAGGTAGCGAAGCCCGCCGAAGCCGCGACGGACCCGGTGCCGGCCCTTGGCCGCCGCCACAAGACCACCTCCTTCCCCCGGAGGTAGTCTTGGGCGAAAGAGGGGGCGGTCAATCGGAAAACTGTATGCAGAAAGGGCAATCGGCCCGATGCGCTGTCGGACGCGCCCGACTGCTGCCGCAGCAGAGTTCGAACCACCGAACGCCTCGACATGGCGCTCGGTACGACACGCCGCGCGGAGCGATGCTGCATGCGGCGGCAAGGGAGGATGTCCCGTTCAGCAAAGCTTCACGCCCGGGCGGTTGACCTTCCCTCTGCCCGCTGATACCCTTGCCCGTATACTTCCGCCACCGTCCGGGGCCCCATGAAGCCCCGGCGCTGCGTCACCACCGGAGGGATACCTGTGGAAGCCCATGATCTCGTGATTGTCGGCGGCGGCCCGGTCGGCCTCTTCGCGGCCGCCATGGCAGGGCTGCACGGGATGACCGCCGCGATCGTCGAGAGCCTGCCGCAGCTCGGCGGGCAGCTGACGACCCTCTACCCCGAAAAGCGCATCTTCGACGTGGCAGGCTTCACGTCGGTGACAGGCGCGGACCTTGCCGAAGCCTTGATCGCCCAGGCCCTGCACTACCGACCGGCCTTGCGGCTCGGAGTGACGGCCGAGACCCTGAGGCCCCTCGACGACGGAGGATACGTCCTCGTGACGAGCGACGGGCAGCTCGCGACGCGCACCGTCCTCGTGACGGCGGGACTAGGGGCGTTCACACCCCGCCGGCTGCCCGCCGAAGGCGCCGAGAGGTACGAAGGGGCAGGCGTCTACTACGTGCCGCCCGGGTTGCGGGAGTTTCGCGGCAAGGACGTCGTGGTGGTGGGCGGCGGCGACACCGCCCTCGACTGGGCGTGGGAGATCGCCCAGCACGCGCGCAGGGTCTACCTCGTGCACCGGCGCCCGGAGTTCCGCGCCCAGAGCGGCAGTCTCGACCGGATCCGCCAGCTCGCGAACGTCCACCTGAAGGCGCCCTGCGAGCTCAAGGCGGTGCAGGGCGGCGATACCCTCACTCATGCGGTGCTCGAGCATCTGGAGGGGGGCGGCGCCGAGACGCTCCGAGCCCAGGCCATCGTCTCCGGCCTGGGCTTCCATGCGCAGCTCGGGCCGCTCAAGGAGTGGGGCCTGACGTTCCAGGGGTCGCACGCCATCGCGGTGGACCCCGCGACGATGGCCACCAATCTGCCCGGCGTCTACGCCGCCGGCGACATCGCGGCCTATCCCGGCAAGGTGAAGCTGATCGCGACCGGCTTCGGCGAGGTGGGCATCGCCATGGGACCCATCCGCGCGCACGTGCACCCCGAACGGAAGGGTGCCCTGCCGCACAGCACCAGCCTCAAGGCCGTGGCGGATCGCCCCACGGTGTGACGGCGGGCGCCGGGACAGCGCTCGCCGGACCGGGTCGCGCCGAACCGGTCGGTGTTGTGGCCGGCTCGCGGCATCTGACACGCCGAGGACCAGTCGGTCATTTCGTCGGCCGGCACGGGCGCAAGTCCTAGGGACTTCGCCCGGTCCGAACGCCCCGCCGGGCCCTGCCTCAGAACGTGGGAGACTGCCAGGAAGCGCCGCCGTCGTGCGAGACGAGCACCTTGCCGGCGCCGCTGCGGCTGCCTGCGAGCCATAGCGTCCCACCGGGCAGGGCGGTTAGGGCGAGCGGCTGGAAGAAGTACGGCGTCGCGGCGTGCGGCACGCTGGTCAGCGGCAGCTGGCGCCATGTCTGCCCGCCGTCAAGGGTCGCGGTGAGCGCCAAGGTGTCGTTCGGGCTTCCGGGCTGCCAGGAGAGGAAATAGGCGCTTTGCGCGGTGCCGGCCAGAGGACCGGCCTGCAGGCCGTAGAGGCTCTCGGGCGCCGGCTGGTACATGCCCTGCTGCGCGAAGAGGGCCGCGCCCAGGATCTCCTGCCAGTGCTGGCCGAGGTCGCGGGTGACGTAGGCGACGTACGGCTGGTGCTCCACCTGCCCGGACGACGAGGTCAGGAGCAGCCAGGCGGTGTCGCCCGACGCTGCGATCGACGCGGTCCAGCCCTGCGCCTGTCCGAGGCTCGGGCTGTAGGACTGGGTCCAGGTGCTGCCGCCATCCTGCGTGAGCCAGACCTCCGGTGCCGCGCTCTGGCCCTGCGTGACCGCCCATCCGGTCGTCCCGCCGCTGAAGCTCACGGCGCTCACGCCCTTGAGGCTCTCGGCCTGCCAGGGCCCGGTGGGCCCGGTGGCCTGGTAGAGGGTGCCCTTCGCCGTCAGGATCTGCCCGAGCGACCCGCCGCCGAGGGCGAAGGCGGATGCGGGGCCGAGCGACGCCGCGACTCTCTGCCAGGTGGAGCCGCCGGTCCAGGCGAGGATCTGGCCGCTCCCCGTCAAGGCGTAGCCGCTCTTGGGACTCAGGAAGGCGATGGCCTCGATGGTCTGGGTCCCGCTGTAGATGCGCGTCCAGGTCTGGCCGCCGTCGCCCGTCGCGAGGACGATGCCCTGGCCCGCGAGGAAGCCCTCGTCCGTGCTCAGGAACTGCACCGCGTCAAGGGCGGGCAGGGGCCCGTGGAAGTACCCTACCGCCGTGTTCGCCTGCGTCTTCTTGTGGCGTGCCGGATGCCGGCTGACAGCCACGGCTCCACAGCCCTGGACGAGCAGCGCCACGGCGAGCAGTCCGAAGAGGTGCCTGAGAGCCGTGCGGCCGTGGGTCTTCACTGGCATGCCTCCCGTCGGACCGCGTTCCGGTGGTGGGGTGGCGTCGCCCCGGGACGGAGCGGTCGCTTCATCCTTAGATTAGATGCCCGCACCGACACAATACTCCCCGAGGTTGTCCGCGCTGAACGTATCGGTGTCGTACGTCTGCGTGGTGCCGGTCTGCACTACGCAGACGCCGCGCCCCGCAGGCGTGATGCTGGTACCCGAATAGGACTTCCAGAACCGGTCGGCGAGCAGCTGGGTGGTGTCCTGGGCCGTCACGGGCTGGGGCACGCCGAAGTAGACGCCTGCACCGTAGCCGGCCGCCTGCACCGCCGCGCTCCAGGAGTTGATCCAGGCGATCATCTGCTGCTCCGTGGCCGAGCCGGTACTCTCGACGTCTACGAAGATGTAGGCCCCCTTGGGATAGTCGACGGTCTCGGCCGCATTGATGGCCTCCTGGGCGCGCTGCTGGCCGGTCTCGCTCGTGAAGGCGGACGTCCAGTACCCCTGGAACAGCACGACGTCCATGCTCTGCAGGCTCGCCGCGTACTCCTGGACGAACGTCGGGGCGTACGTGTTGAGGAAGATGTTGCGAAAGCCCTGCCCGTACCAGCTCTGCACCTGCGACGGCGTGGCCGGCGGCGAGAAGGAGTCGATGCCCTGGCCGGCGAGGCTCACCGTGGTCGCCAACTCGACCATGGCGCTCGCGGCGGAGAAGCCTGCAGCCGTGGCCGAGAGCGCCACGGCGCCTGGCTGGGTGTCGCCGTAGTAGAAGGTGGCCCCTGTGCTGCCGCCCGGGATGACGACGCTCGCCACCGGGGCGCCGGCAGGGGTCGTGGAGAACTCGTGCTGGCCGCTCGAGTTGGAGTAGAGGGTGACGGTGACGCCGGAGGACGGCGCGGGCACCGGGTCGCCGCTCGCGTCGGCCAGGGTCACGGTGAAGGGCCCGGTGGACGCCGAGGTGCCGGCGGCGCCGGTCGCGGGGCCGGAGAGGGTGAGCTCGGTCGCGGTCGTCGATCCGAGCTGCAGGCTCATGCTGCCGCCCTGCAGGCCAGGGCTCGTGGCCGTGAGGTTCGGCGCGCCCTGGGCGGCGTCGCCGTAGTAGAAGCTGAGGCTTGTCCCGCCCTGCGGGATCGTGACGGTCGCGATGGACGGCCCGCCCGGCTGGAGAGAGAACTCGTAGGGGCCTGGGGAGCTCGAGGCGAGGCTCACCTGGACGCCGCCGGCCGGCGCGGGCGCGGGCCAGGATGCGCGGAATCAGATGATTATCGCCTGGCCCCCAGATGAGGTGCGGGCGCAGCGACACCGTGGCTAGGGCAGGACCATTGGCGCGCAGGACCATGCGCTCAGCGAGTGCCTTGGTTTGAGGATAAGCCGAGTCGTAATGAGATGGATAGGGCACGGCTTCGTTAACGCCAGCCATGTCGCGACCGTCAAAAATGACACTGGGCGAACTGGTGTAAACCAAGCGGGTGATGCCGTGGTGACGGCAAGCCGCCAGTATATTGGCCGTGCCAAGGACATTGGCGCGATAATAGGCGCGGTAGCAACCGCCGACGCCGGCCTTGGCCGCGACGTGGAACACGATGTCGCAGCCCGCCGCGGCACGGGAGACGGCTAGAGAATCAGCGAGGTCGCCCTGATGCTGCGTCACGCCAAGCGCATCGAGTGCGGCATAACGGCGGCGGGAGAAACTAGTAACGCGCGCGCCGCGTTCGCGCAAGCGGCGAACGAGGGCGGTGCCAAGAAAGCCGCCGCCGCCTGTAACCAACGCCTTCATGCCAGCTGCTCCGCCGCCCATACCGCCAGTTTCTCGCGGAAAATCTTGGCGTTGTGCCGAATGTCCACGGGAAAATTCGGGTGAAACAGGACCGTCCGGATAGCGCGGGTATGGGAATGTCGCGCCCCCAAGGCGAGCAACTCGCGGCGCAGTTCTTCATCGCTGGGCGAGGGGATCTCTTTGTCGCGCTCCACACACAACACCGGCTCGAGAACGCCATTGCGCGGCACGCCGACCAGGGCCGTGCGGGATACCGCCGGATGAGCATTGAAGACCCCCTCGCAAGGAATGGTAAACAGTGTACCCTGTGGCGTGGCCACGCGCTGGGACTTGCGGCCACAGAACCAGAGACGGCCAGAGGCATCGAGGTATCCAACATCTCCCATGCGATGATAGAAACCACCGTGAAGGGGATCGGCGATCTTGGCATGGGCAGTAGCCTCCGCTCGCTCCCAGTAGGACGCCGTGACGACCGGGCCTTGCACAACGATCTCGCCGATTTCCCCGACGGGAAGTTCCAGAGCGTCGTTCCATGTCGGGATCGGCTCATCGCAGATGCGGATGATCTTGACGGTTATACCTGCGACGGGCCGACCCACACAGACACCGCCGCCCTCGTCTGTTTGGCGTCGGGTCTCACGCAAAATCTCCTCGCTGCCAATGGAACATACCGGTAGCGCTTCGGTCGCCCCGTAGGGTGTGTGGATTTGCACGCCCTCCGGGAGTAACGAAGCAAAACGCTGGAGGGCTTGCCACGGTACGGGAGCACCGGCGGAAATGACACGGCGTAGCGTCGGCAGCAAGACGCCATGCGCGACGGCGTAACGACCGACACGCTGAATAAGGGCGGGAGACCCAAACAAGTTTGTCACGCCAAAGGACTGGATA
>Ga0080006_1078149_pt1 | contig 41519 bp, 35 predicted proteins | sample RS3BMetagenome_FD_69209 | JGI IMG/M metagenome (GOLD analysis project Ga0080006, IMG submission 69209) | Ferric oxide microbial mat and aquatic microbial communities from Rainbow Spring, Yellowstone National Park, USA - RS3B (SPADES... ...
GCAGCGACGGCTTCGGGGCCTGAACGCTGCCATCACCATCGGTCGACTGCTGGCATCGAAGCAGGCGGGACACCAGAGACCAGCGTATATCAACATCTGATGCAAGAACTAGGAACAAGGACCCGTCGCAGAGGAGGCCCGCAAAGGCCGGTGTTGATGACGGGCGGAAGCGACGCTGACGTTCGATAGCACGTCCGAGTTGGAGGACCCGTTCCATTTTATTTTGCAAGGGGTACAGCGCCGTCTGCTGAATACCATTGAAGACTTGAGCGAGCGTCACGTGATACTGTCGTGTGCAGTGGAAGACACTGAAAGCGCGCGGCATTGAACGAGCACCACTTGCCTCCCACGGAACGCGTACGATTATTGCCGGCGATCGATGCTCCCTTCCATGCGTCTCGCTGGAGAAGCCAGAAGCGCGCAGAATCTACAGACCGTGGCAGTGCTGCATGCGGAGTACCCGTGGATAGCCACCCGCGTCACACGGTATCTTTGTACGACTGGAGCAGCGCGTTTTCTGGAGAACAGATCCGGTGCAATGGTCTGGATGGTAAGCGATCTCGCAAGGCCGAATCGTTACCGTATTGCAGACTCGGCCACAGGTATACGACGCTGCAAAGAACAACCTTTTTTCCGAGTTATCTGAATGCACATTGCACCAAGTTCGTACTCAAACAACGAGTCCTCTACACAAGATACTCGAAAGCAGCTCGCACATTAAACGTGAATGCTGAACCTCCGCGACTCGACATACTTGCAGTGCCTCCGAAACTACGGATACGCTCTCTGCATCATGTACGAACTACCTCGGGAACGTTACGCACAGCAAACGTGTGCGCTGATTGACCAGCATTCGACATGCTTGCCGTGCTTCCAACACAAACTGTCGCGACACACGACGCTGCCCGGATATCATAACCATGGTTCACCTGTGGCAATGCGCACGACTGAGGATCGAAGCGGTGCCACCCTTTCAATGAACTGCATTCCTAGACCGCGAAAACTGCTTGCTAAAGTGGATCCGAGTCCTCGTGTTCGGGTCGGAAAGGCAAAAACGCGACGCAACGCAGAAAGCGTCACTAACATCGCCGTGTTCAGAGGCAACCTCTCTCGAGTATAGACAGCCAAGACGCTTGGATCGCCGATATCCCGTCCCGTTTGCCATGCTTGTTTCAAAACACGAGCAAGCGTCTGCGCATCCGCAAGCCCCAGGTTTACGCCCTGTCCAGCGAGCGGATGAACGACATGGGCGGCGTCACCCACTAAGACGACTCGATTGGCGTCGTATCCACTAGCGCTCCCAAAGTGGAGTGGAAACGACCAACGATCTCTGCCATCCGTTCGACTCGGGATCAGTCGTTGAAAACTGGGCACTACGGGGAAGCTTCGCCTGTCGATCGGGTACGAGTTCTGGCTCAAAAAGCGACGATACGGAGCGTGCTGGCCTCCATCGACATTCACTCGATGTAGCGCTGCATGCGTTGCATCGAGAAACTGCGAGGCGGAGGCCCCAGTCTCCAGCCAATCCGCTTCGGATTCATTCGTGGACCAGACGATATTGCTGTACATGCCATGCTGTCCCATGGGGAGAATTGCCAGCGGGCCTCTCGGGAGAAAACGTTGAATCGCCACCAGGTTGGGTTCACGATTCTCTACAATAGCGACCACTGCCCGCTGATGGTATGAACGCCCTATCCAGGTTAGTTCGGTCTGGTGGCGGACTCTGGAGCGAGCGCCATCAGCTGCAATCACCAGGGAAGCGGCCACAGCGGATGGTGGATGTTCCGCTTCAGAGAGATGCAACTGTGCCCAGGGATGGGATGCTGGCCAGGTCAGGGTATCGAAGCAGGCTCTGGACCAGCATATGGAACCGGAGACTGAACTGGTTCCATCTCGACCGCTGGCGTTGCCGGTGGGCTCCTTCTCGCCAGCGACCCGCTCTAGACACCGGTGAAGCGTCTCGAGCAGTGCGGTTTCTTCGACGATATATCCCAGCGCTGGTGGCTCGGTGGAGAGGCGCCCGACGCAATCCGCGGCATCAAAAGTGATTTTCTCCTGCGCTGAGCGCCCATACGCGAACAGTGTTGGAAACGCGGTGATGGCCCCCTGCGGTAGGCGTTCCCATACGCCAAGCGACGCGAGAAACTTCTGCGAAGCCGGTGTGATCGCCACAGTGCGTAGTCCAGCTGCTGTGTCATTGATAGGTTGCCAAGCCGGTGCACGTCGCGGATCAACGAGAAGAATGCGCGCTCCTGGCTCGATGAGGTGCCGGTGCAACGCGAGTGCTAGCGTTGAGCCAACGACACCGGCCCCTACAATCGCCACGTCAGCCGAAGCGGTCGGTGAACCTGTTTCGGGCATGACCGCTTCTCGGAACGTAACCGGCGACACACGGCGAAACCAGGAGGCTTTCAAACTGGCCTAGAGAAGAACGCCTTCATACGCAGGTGCCCGATGAAAAAAGATTCGCACGACCACACCCCTGGAAACAAACGTCTTTCAAAAGAAAAACGTTGCTGCCAGTGGTACAGCAGTGGCAAACACGCCCTATACAAGAAGTCACCAACTGACTTGCAGACGCTTCCCGGTTTTTTTTCGACCGGCCGCCTACTACTGGTTTCAACTTTTTCTCATATACTGCCACTTTGAGAGGTTGTCCAATAAAGTTCCCTCTTGTCGACTCTGAAGGTTTTTTCTCCATCGCTGCACATCTCCTTATACATTGATCGCGGCATGAAAGCCACGGTTCACAAACTCCATACGTTTCTTGCCATCTTTGGTTGTACTTGTCAATGCAAGTAGTCCACGAACTTTCGCCATCCTTTCCATATGCTCTTCCGTCAGCGGACCGTATTTTGCTATTTCCTCAGGGCTCCGCTGACACTTTTCCATCTCCACTCCCTGAAGTGTACAACCCAGCTAATGGTGTGTATAGGACGTTCGGAACTCATCCATCGGTATTGTAACAAAACGCCGTGCACACTCTTTGAATGTTCTTGTCGTTGGAGCTGGCGTAGTCCCTTTTTGGGTCATCTAGCGCCCTGCTCCGTACGCCACTACCAGCCTCTGATTTTCATCCTCCTTCAAGGCGCTCAACGCATTGAAAAAATTCGCGAACGCCCGCTGCTTCCCGCATTACATATTCATACGCAAACGAACCCACCGAGGCTTTGTATACTCCTCCCACAGCGCATCCCAATGGGCAACACGAACTTCCATGAATTTCCGAAAAGCTTCAAAGTCCGCTCTTCGGCTCGCTCAAAGCTTCCAGGTGATCCTTCATTCCTGCATTCCGTGTCTCGATTCTCTTCCTCGCATTCATGATTCCCGATTCTCGATAGTATCTCGCTCACGAGAACCTCAAAAGACGCATATCTTTCTGACGTAAGTTGCCGTTGTTCGCATCTTCCGCACGCTTGGGTGCTGCGATGGTTACGATATTCGTATTCCCAGGGTTCGTGCCAATGACAAAATCGTTATCCTCTACATCCTGCGTGGCAAGATACGCCTCCTTCTCATCTCCACGCTTCGTCACGGCCGCAGCCGAGGGCGGAACTCGACGATCTGCCTCCAAACGCCGATAGTGAACACACTTGGATACTTCACCGGTTTCGATCATCCTAGTGAATACCTTTTGTTTGCACGTATTGAGAAGTTTGAAATCGAGGATATTCTTCCAGTACGTCTCACGGTTTTCGCCGGAGAATTCCCCCCTGCTGGCATTGACCTCCGGACTGGTCTCCCTCATGATGCCGTGAAGGATTCTGGAGTCGATAGTCACGAAATGTGGCTTGATGTTCCACAATGGAACTACGTTGAAACGCTTCCCCATTAGGGCAGCCTTCCGTCTCTTCCATTCTCCATTTCTCTCCTCTCTCAGCTTCATCTCTGCCTTGCGTTCGAGTTCTCGGTCCAAAAACACGAAATAGCGTAACATGAGGCGATAGTATCTTTCCTTATCTTTTTTCAACGCTGATATCTTTTCTGCTGGATTTGCCAGCCCCAGTACCGCACGATGCTCTTGAATAGCCGCACGGATGACGGAATCTTTATTCTTTCTCCTGTGTGACGCCATCTCTCCGACGAATTCGGTCTCATCTTTATGTTGGCGATCGTTCGTGATGCCATCGATAATGGCCCATATCCTCTGGCAAGAGAGACCCCGGTGCAGCGCAAAGATGGAGCGTATCAGAAAGCATTCGAGGTTAAAGGTCATATGGTCCCTCAGGTTCGTGAGGTACTTCATCGCCCCATGGCTGTAAATATTCCCGTCACCGCTGTATCGAGTACCCTCGCAGCGGCATTCCGCGAAGTTTTCCTGGAGGACATGCACTCGCTCATTTCTCCAAGACGTTTCCCCTGTGCCAACCATCAGGTGGCGAATAACGGTCTTGTCGAAAAATTCCACCCGAACCTCGACCGTTTTGATGTCCGTCACGTCTTCGTTCATCTTCCTGACCAAATGCATTATTCTTGCAGAAGCCTTGCAGTCGCTCATGCAGTAGTGCGCGATACGGTTTCTGAGATCCTCCCGCAACTTTTGCTTCTACGGATTCATGATATGCTTGAGACGACAGGCTTTCGGTACTATTTCGACGTAGTGTCGTCTTTCCTCGAGCCATTGGCGTCGGGCCGCCTGCCTTAGCTTCTTCGTCTCATCCTGTTCCTCTCTGCTCTGCACTGTTTTTTCTTTGTTTCCGCCTGCCGGCGGTAATAGCCCTCTAGGATCCTCCACTTCCATGTCCAAACTTCCCTTTTTCATTTTTGAAAACGAATGCACTTTGAACTCCCCTGCTATAAACCCCGAAAACTCACTTGAATACACTCACTTGAGGGTTGAAACAAAACTGAAATAAAAGACTGTATTTTTCGACGACTTCAACATCGTTGCAGCTTGTACTTTAGAACGAGAAGTCAACGAATATTCAGGATCGCGTTTCGCTTCAACGGCGAGATGCGCGTCATGTCCCATGTATACCAGGTATGGAGGTGCGTCTATCGACCGCGCTACATAGAACAAATAACAGAGACTAACGATCAAGTATCAACGATATAGAGATTTATTCCCCCTCGATGATAAATGTGAAGAGAGGAAAAAGCTTTCAGTATTGTCGAAGGCCTACCCTCGAGGCGGAAGGTCCCGCGAGCCGGACAAGTCTGCCAAGCTTGCGCTCTGTGCGACTCTGCAGTTGCGGGTACTTTAGCGAGACCTAAGCTGAAACTCGTACGCAACGCAATTCTTTCTGGTGCGAGGGGCAGCTAAGCTCCGTCTGGGCGTCGCTCTGGTCGCAGTGGTCTCCAAGTATATCGCTTCGCGCTGCCATAGGCAGCACGTCTATCTGCGCAGCTTGCTTGCCCCCAGAATCATGATGCATCCCGGTTAGGTATTGCGTGAACCACACCTCGAGCAGACGCCCTCTGTAGTACGACAAAGCCGTTGTATCCCCATGTTCCATCTGCTCCAATGGTTTCGTCGTTATTGTGGGTGCTTAAAGCAGACACTCGGCGTTCCTTAGAACTCAAGGAACTACCAGCATATCCAAAATGAAATATAAGTTATGGAACTTGAAGGTACGTTGCATCATGCTGGAAGCTTTCCCGACAGCCATGATCCATCCCGCAATCTGGGCCCCATGCGCAATGAAAGCGTTTTGCCATCAAAAAACGCCACCCGTACCGAACGTTCACGACATTTTTAAACGAATGCACAACTAGCTGCGAAGGCGCAATTCTTGTATGCACTTGCTGTCCAGCGCAGCGACAGTTTGGAGCTACCAAGCGCTTGGACCTGGAAGCGTCTTCCGCATCTTTGCGATTTCGAGTGCACGGCAGAGCGGTGAAGGAAAAGCGTCTAGAACGAAGCTGCGTGTGAAACGCAAGCGTCCCAGCGTACGATGGTACCAGCGAGCGGCTCGGGAGGTTACTTTCAGGCCAAGGCGGTGTGATAGCTATCGACTCGAAAACGCTCGCAACTGTTCGAGACCCAGCGCCCTTTAAACTCGTGGTCGAAGCACTGGTGCTTTCTGCGTTTTCTGCTGTGCTGCCACTTGGCTGCTGTTCTCGTCAGTTAACTGGACCAGTTCGCCAAAGTACCAGGTTGTGGTGCTGTGCTTGCAGCTGGGAGCGCGTATCGATTCGTCTGAACCACGTCACCAGCGGCACGCTCTTGTCCGTCTTGTTTATTTCGCGCGTCGTTGCGAGAGCTCGCGGAGTTGCATGGCACACGCTTTGATAGAGGTCTGGACTGGGGCGAGCGCATCCCCGCCGAGCATCTTCAACTAATGGAGTCGCTGGAAGAAAACGACTCCGATTTCGAGAATGACGGGCGGGATCGGATGCCGTCTCGGCCAGAGCTGGCGAGCTGGCAGCCTCCAGCCCTTGAAACGGTCGCTGTTCTGGCTCGCCAGTTTGACACGGCGTTCCAGAGCGCGAATGCGTCAGCGCTCGAAGCTTGCGAACGAGCGCTGGTGGAGCGGGTCCCTCTGCAGTTGCTGCAACAGACCTGGTTGGAAAAGATATTTGATCGGCGAGCGGATGCCAGTCATGAGTGGACGTACGCGGACATACGCTTCGCGTTGCATTTAGCGTCCGCTGCAGGGCACCTGGAGCAGCGCATGCTGCGCACGCTTTTCGTAAGCGTGTTGGCAGAGACCGCCTCGGGAGAGGCGCCAGCGTCCGTGGGTCGCACAAGCGTCACAACCAACATCCCCAGACGGGTAGAAACACGAGCATTTGCGGCACTGTACCGGCATGTTGCGGAGGCGCTTTCAAAACCCAGTATGGACACAGAGGGCAGCTGGCTGACGCTGGTGCAACTGATTCCACATATCGATGGAGTGTCCGGGTCCGTGACATCTATGCATGTGGATGCGCTGGCGCTCTGCTCCGCACACGATGCCTGGAATCAGGCACTCGAGGTAGTCCTCGCGAGGATTACCCCTTTCTGGTACAAACCGCCATCTCCATTCATGGTATCCCTGAGCGACCTGGAGCGCTTTCTCTTCAGCGCGGCAACGACTCACTTCAAAACTGGCAACTATCGAGCATCTTGGCGGTTACTGCATGAATTCTTGGCACTGCAGTGCCCGCGACCAATGTCGAGGCGCAACGAGGCGGCAGACCCGGATACCAAACATCCATCTCAACGGATCGCCCCTCTGGATACCGCAGTGACACTCTGCCGATGGCATGAACCGGTGATGCTAGACTCGAGTCACATTTGCGAAACCACGGCAGCAATGCGTATTCGAGCTGCACAGCGGTACGTATGTTTGGAGCTTATTGTCTACGGCACCATGGAAGAGGCACTGCAATCGAGCCTGCCTATGGGCTCTGTGGAACGTTCGCCATCAACGACAGGGCGCTTTCTAGCACGATATCGGGCGCTTGCGCAGACCTTCGACGCGTGTCGTGCGGCCGGGTGCATCGCTCCCTTCGATGCGTTCGTGCACCTGCATTTGGACTCTTTTCGAGCTGACACTCACGAGGAATGGATTCTGCAGACTCGCCGTGCCCTTGCACGTGTTCTCATGCTCAGCACTGCGAGCGTCTACAAAACACTACCACTGCGAACGCTCAGTGAGCGCACCGGCTTGTCGCGTTCGGAGATCGCGCAAGTCATTCAGGATCTGCGTTCAGGGCGGTGCTGGAGCCAGAGCGCAGGTGCTTTATGGACTCGCTGGTTCACAACGCTCGTTACACTGGACGCGAATGGCGAGCGGGTTTCGTTCAGGCGGCACGCTGATGCAAGGACCGAGTCTGCTGGAGCTGTAGCGGTACCAGGGTCTTGCGGCATCTACCTGTCCCGTGCGATGTTGGTGGATGCTGGAGTGCATGCAGCGTGTGCAGCAGATTTCTCCCGCAAATGCGCTTGGTTTCCCTGAGTATCATCGTCGTCGTCATCCTCATGATGACGATCGGAGGCTGGAATGCCTCGGTCTATACCAAAACCTAATTCTATGACGTTCACCGTTTTCGAACGCCGTCGTCCACTGTTACGACACGACGAGAGTAGCTGCTCAGAAGCTCTCTGAAAAGCGGATCGATGCACAGGAAGTTGCAACGCACACGAATCCTGCACTGTGCGTTGCAGCGCATCGCGGAGACCCTTCATGACCTAAAAAGGATGATGAGCCCCGCGTCCAAGCGAATGTTCAGCTCGTGTACCGGTATTGCGCTATCTAGGGTCCGCTATCCGAACAATCGCCGTCGCTTGCGCGCACTGCGGGTATACGGCGCAAGCCTCCACTCATCATCAGCATCTTGTTGCTCGAGCGTTCCGAGACGTATGCGGAACAGTCCTAAATCGAAACGGGGACCCAGTTCGATGAGTGCTTGGTGCTGCTGGTGACCCTGGATTCGACCCGCACTCGACGAAGCGGTCGCAGTTCCCGCTTCTTCGTCGTCTGATGAATCATCCGCAGCGGCGGTGCGCCTCCTCTCAACAATGTAATGTCGGAAAGATAGAATACCATCGTATCCCTTATCAATGAATGCTACAATACGCTTCGAGTCTGGCTTGGGAACGGGAAACAGAAATCGAAGCATGTTCTTCACCCGCATGCCCAGTCTACTCTGAAAGCTGCCCTCGAAGATCACATGGGGATACGCTTCGCTGAGTGGCGGCAGCGCAGCGTCCGGGCTGTCTTGGTGTTCGTGTCGAAGCATCTCCGCTACATCGTGTCGCATGACGACATTGGAGAGTGCGAAGTACGCCGTCGGACCCAGCGGCAAATGACATACGATGAGCGCATCGGGTTCGCCGCGCGTCTCGTGCAGCAACACCAAGTCCGTGAGCTGTTGCGCTCTGCCGAGCTCGATCAGGTCCTTTAGGATGAGATTGCCGCGGTTCAGCCGCTGAGCGTTCGGAAAGAGGAACCGGACCTCTTTTGCAAACTGGCATAAGCGACTCGAGGGGTTCCTCGAGGTCGTGATCACGATCTTCGGATCCGCAACGCCCGCTTTGGCGTACTCGTCATCCAGCATCAACCGTGTTGTTGCTAGCATTCTTATCGGATGACGAAGTGCCTCCTCGGTTATCTGGACTTTCTCGTCTGCGTCGCTCGTGTCTCGCCGAGCGGACGGCGTCGAGCTCGCACCACCAGGGCGAGCAAGTCCTGGGGGTCCGCGTTGGCGGCTCGTCTCCGCCCCTGCTGCCGCTATTTCGAGCGCTCTTCTGTAAAGGTACTCTCGACGCAAACGAGCTTGCCTCTTTAGTGATATCATTGAAGTGTTCGGTTCGTAGTTGACTGAGGTAAGATGCAGCACGCAGTGTGTTAGCGCGATGCGCTGCACAAACGCCCGTGACGCGCCCTAATACCACGCCGCTGGACTCAGAAGCGGCTGCAACGGTTCTTTTCCGTGCAGATCTCGAGTGTCTCTTTGCGGGTGGAGTGTTTTTCGCTGCCTGTACAAGCGCTGGTGACAAGCGTTCCTTCAAGCGTCCTTATCGAGTTAAAGAAGCGGTTCGCAGGAGAGAAGTTGTGCAGCGACAGCGCAACGCAGTTGGAGCGCTTTACATGAGACATGATTGTATCTAAATGGAACAACAGAAACAAAAAATCCCTTGCCCCCAAGGCGTTGCCGTTCCTCCGCACTCTGTTCCTGCACGAGCGTAAGGTACCGCGTCCCAGCAGCACGAAAACAACTGCAGCAGCTACTGGTGCCGCCACAACTTGTTGTTGCGTCCATGGCAAACAGCCTCGGCCTACCAGCAGTACCGCTGGAGCCGCGTCTGGTGCCGGATGCTGCGACTTGGCTCTCGGAGCGCTTCTCCAATGACGATGAAGAGGAGGTGACGCGGCTCGAGGAAGCGGTGTGTCTGCAGCTGGCGGCGCTGCGAGCGTTGCGGGCACCCCTGCCCCAGGGCATTGCTGCGTACCGGTGCCGAGCGCCTGGTTCACCGTCACGAAGTGCTGACGCTTCCTCAAGTCGTGGAACTCGCAGCGTGCGTAGAACTGTGCAGCTTCGCCAGCGGACGCGAAGCGCTTACCGGCAGGCCAGCGGCACTACAGCAGCGAACACTGGCTTGCGCACCAACCTCGACACGATTATTGGTGCCGTTGATGAACACACCAACGACGAGTTGATCGATAGTCAAGAACTCGAAGAAGCAAGCACCGGTGAAACAGAGCCGCGGCCGGCGCACCGAGCGACGACAGTTGCGCATCGAGTGTTTATTCCACCGCGTTACGTCCTCCCGCATCATGCGCTGATATACGAACACACGGACTGGTATCGAGAACGAGTGCGTCTGGCCATGGAAACAAACAGTGGCCAGTACGCCTCCGCTGAGGCAAGCTCGGGTCGCGCGCCTGCTCCGCGGGCGCTCACGATGTTCCCGGCACCTGCTGGTCGCGACCGCGAAACAGACTCATCGCCCAGGAGATCACGCGAGCGTCGGTTTCGTACACGCTTTTCCGGCCAACGTGAGGGTATCCTCGAAGATGCACTTGCAACCATACTTTTCCGCGATGAACGCACGGGCGCGGGAACCCCTCCCGCTGCAGAGATGCCTCTGGATCGGCAGCTAGATCGAGGACCTGGCCTGCCTGACAGTGCCGAGAGACTGCCGGCTCCTTTGCTTGGCTATCGCGAAGAGGTTCGTTCTCATCAGCGACGCGCATATGCGCAGCGTGAAGCGTTCGGCAGCCCGCCAACGTCCATGGTCCTCAGTGACTGGCTAGAGAGCCGTCGTCGCGACGTCGCGGACCCAGGCAGTGTATCACCAGCCGACGCAATGTCGCTGTGGAACGCACCCCGCGCACCTCAGAGGCACATACCAGGCCGTGGCGACGCAGCGCTCGGCGTCTATCGAGAGCCACGCACGGGGCAGCGGAGCCTCCAGAGACGCTCGACAGAGGTGTTGTCCACGTCTGTGGATACGGGTCGCATTCAAGGCCCGATAACAGCGAACGAGTCGGCGCCAGAGCTTTTACATTCACCGCCTTTCCGAGCTGGATCGATCGGTGACGATTCCTTTGATGCCGGGAGCCTGCGGCTGACTGCCCGAGGACCGAGTCGAGCGCGCCTCTCGGGGCATGTGGCATCACGCACTCGTGGACTCCCCGTAGATCACATTTCGCCAGCAGATGCGTCTCTGCCCTTAGACGAATGGTTACAGACAGATGAAACGAGCGGGCGCGTTCATGGACGCGCTGCGCTTCATCGCATGAGGCGTAGCGGTCGAGAGCTCGACGTATCCTCAGTCGCGGATACGTTCCATAGCACATCGGCAGGCAGCGCGAGCCACCACGCTTGGACGAGGGCGCCCATGGACACTGCACGTTCGACAAGCACAGCTTTTGCATCGCCGTTAACCCTGGAGCACAGAGATTCCGCAGGTAGCTCGCCGGGTGACTTTGTTGTGAACGATTGGATGTCTGCAGGGGATCGTTCCTCGCGCACCGACCAGAGCCGAGGCGGTTTCCGGACGGGAATCGGGTCAGCCGGGGATACCACCACGATAGAAGCGCTTGGTGGTCGACGGCATCGCGGACCCAGGGATCCGGTTGTGCGCATAGAAGAAACGCTGCGCACGCGAGCCTGGGAACGATCCACCTCTGCGGATGCATCAGCGCGAGCTTCGGGTACTGCCCGCGCTCAGGTTCGCAATGAACGGCGGCATCTGGATTCATCGTAAAATGAATGATGCATCGTGGTAGTCGACGAGCTGACGCGTGAGAAAGACACTGGGAAGCTGTTTTGTAAGCGCAGGGCGACCTCGGTGGCGGCGCTCCGAGCGTCCGCGGCAGGCACGATGAATACGATGCACCGGTGCCCTTCAATCGATATTACCTGTAGATTTTAAAGAATGGCAATTTTAGGATTGGTAATGCGTAGCAGCATCTCGAAGGGAATGGTGGTGCTTTCATGGTTCACCGACGGCAACCGGGAATCCCTTGGATTCTCGTTACACCGGTGTCAGAATAAAATGCAACGGATCGTTCAAATTGGGCGTACACTGTACGCCCTGGGTATCGTTCTAGTGTCATCGACACAGGCCTGTGGAGACTTTTTCATTTCTGAGACCGCTTCCTTCATCGCCCTCTTGTCTACGGCTCGAAATGAGGCGGGCTCTCCGGTCCTTCCTGCTCGGTTGTCGGCAATGGAAAGATGTTGAAGGCAGCGTTTCAAGTCCAGATTTCGCAGATTCGGACTGCTGCCAACGCAGTTCATGCAGAGGCGGAAGTTGCGCTCTACGCTTCGCTTGCCATTTTCACCTGATCGGTAGGGAGCCATGGTATGCGCTTCGCAACGGTGACAGTAAAATGTACTCTTGTGTTCTGGTATGCCCATTATACGTTCTGCGTCGAGGAGCCTCCTGTGGTGCGTGAAGACTTGCTCCATAGCTCGGTACATGACAGGTACCGAGGACTCGCATCGATGCCAGCTTCCGTTTCCGTACCGAGTCCTAGACGCTTTGATGACGGTAATCGTCTGGATGATCTCTTCGACAAGCTCTCCGTCTGCTGCACACGCAAGCGGATGCTGTACAATTGGATAGAGGATTTGTTGAACGCGACATTGCCCATTAGAGAACAAGTACCCGGAAGAAAATCCAGGCTGGAGAAACATTCGAGAAAATTTGAACCGTGTACACTCACCTCATGCAAAGCGGTGATGCGCTCTGCACAGGAAGCGATCGCTGTGATGCCTGCATTCCTAGTCCAAGGCCCTTTTCCATGGAAAAGGAGGCAATGGGTGCTTCTGAAAGCATTTCCCGTTGGATATTTCATGCTGCTGTTGCGCTCAGCTTCGTCGATAGCGATAAATAGAAAAAGGAGGGATTGGTCTTTCGGATAGAATCGACGTTGATTGGACGTGACAAGTTTCGTCAACTTCCGGCATGAGCTTGTGAGCAAGCCGATAAAGAACGACGTGGCATAATAATCTATGTAAATGCATTGTTCATGAAACAAGGAAAATGTCTCACGACCATGAAGGTATATATACGTACTGACGAGCAGACGCCTCCGAATCTTCTTTGACCGGCGGCTTGCCTTAGGTATCAGTTTCTCCCCATACACTTCGAGCCTGAGAAGCTGCCCTACAAAGTTTGCTCGCGTCAGCTCATCGGGTCTTGTCTCCAGAACCGCACATCGTATGATATTGATGGCGGCGTTGGAGTCTTTGTTCGCGAACTCCATGCGTTTGTTGCCGCTGTTTGAACTCATCAATGCAAGGGTTGCTAGAACCCGCGCCCTGTGTGCCACCTGCTGCTCTTTCAGCAATCCGTGCTTTTCCATCGCCGAAGCCCTCCGCTGTGTTCTCCCTATCTCGACCATCTGGTGTGTATAACCCAGCTCATGCCTTAGATTTTTCATTTCTCAAAATGAATGGGCTTCTTTATGCCCGTAGCTAAGGACCTTCCCCGAGGAAGAAGGACATGTTCAAGAAAAACGACATATGCCTCGGCGTGCCATCGTGTGCTGAAAGCTTCAGCAATTCGCCCCGTGGAGCGATCATTGCGTTTCAGGACAGAATACACTCCTTCAATGGGGCTGAATCACGGAGCGTATGGAGGAATGGAAGGCAGCTCTACTCCCAGATAGTATCGGCAAAATCTGGAACTCAAGGGGAATGGTAAAATACTACGTTGTTCAATAGAAGAACGTTGCCGGACTTGAGGAAAAAATGTTCAACAATTCGACAAAGTGTTCGCTGCTATTGAATGAGCCTTCTCAACGAGCGAATATGAGGACGCCAAATGAATCCACTGCAGCTAGAAGAGATGATGATGTCCTCGTTCTCCTCGAGCTCGATCTTGTATACAATGAGCTCTATCTCCGAGAAAATAAACATATACGATTGGACCGTTTCGTCTGAAGCAGTTCTCATCGACTGAAAAACAAACCGACGTGCCTGTGCTTCACACGAATCGAGAGGTCCCATGCATGTTGTCGCTGCGATCTCGGTGGAAGATAGCCGTTTTCGTGAACCAGGACTGGTTTTGTATGAATGTATCCCGAGTTTCCAGGATCACACGAGCAAGCTGGTGAGAAACAGAGACACCCGCAATAACTACTATTATCGCGTCGCTTTCCTTAAAGCAATCAAGTGGTCGTTTTTCTACCATGGCCGACAACAAAGTTTTTACCAGTACCTGTTTTTGGAGCAGAGCGCGCATACCTGTTTCTTTCAGTGTTCTCGACCATCCTAGTATAGTAGTATGACTGACCTGAAGAAGGAATGCAGCCCTCGTTACCATGATCAGTAAATAATATGTATCGTGCATGTATTTCGTCTACGATCGAATCGATACAAAGCATAGAAATGTCGATCTCGTACGATACACTGCGAAGAGGCATTTGATGACACGCAGCAGGCGCGAAACAAAACTGACGTGAAAGACTATAACAATAGGGATATAATTGCTACAAGCTGCCTTTTTTGAGACAATCGCTCCTGAACGTCCCTGTGCGCTTACCAGCGAGCGTCAGCAGGCGCGCGCCTTGTACCCAGATCCGCCGTGGGGCGCCTGTCGGGGGTCGCCGCTACGCGACCGTATCTGCGAGCCACCACGCTGACCTGCACACTGCTGCATGCGTAGACGGTATGAACAGTGGAAACGAGTACGCCAGAGTGAGTCCTGGCGCTACGAGTGCCCCAGACGCACAAAGTGGACTTGGCGTGACGACTGCTGGTAGCGAGGTAACCATAAAGGCGTGGAAGCAGACGGCAGGCGAGCGCTGCGCCGTGGGAAACGCGCTCGTGGCTGCCCACGAGCCGCACTGCCCGGTCTGCCCCGAGCCGACGAACAAAATTGTGCCTCGTCGGAAGATGGTGCCCAGCTCGATGGCTGTGCAGCCGCAGCCTTTTCCGCACCAAGTCGGGGGTCACGGTGCGCTGGCACTCCACGGCGCTGGGCTGGTCAAAAAACCCCTGGTAGAGCGAGAGCTGGCCTTTTACGAGTACGTTTGGGGTGATCTAGTCGACATATTTGAGAGACTGGATGACACGAGTGAAGACGGGCTGAATTTGCGCAGGAAGCTGGTGGCCCCACACAGCCCACGAAAACTCGAACGACTACTATCGTCAGAGACGCGGGGGCGTGCGCTCGCAAACTTGCGCGACAGGCTTCAGTACCGCCGAATGAAAGCGGAGCGTCGCTGCGCTTTATGTCGACAAAACGCACCGGTTGGTTGTGGCTCGAGCGCCGGCACCAACAAGCTCTGTACGATGCAGTTCTCTGACCTGGTGGTTCAGACGCTGCGCGAGTTCACCGCCCGCTACTATGGTATCGTTTCCCTCTACCGAGTACGCGGCGAATGGAGGTACACCCGCGAGCTCCCATCATCTAGTGCTATCGAACTCGAAGCCAATGACTCGAGTGACTCGGCGATAACAGGCCTGCCTGATGCCGCGGAGCGACGTTCTCCAGCCTCCTCCGAAGACACCAGTTCGGGACTCGTAGAGCTGTGGCATGCGGAAAACGGCAAGGCCCTGGACGTGAACCCGTGGGCGCGAGTCTGCTTCGAGCGCTCGTTTGCGGCCTATGCCTCGCACCGTGGGACACGGAGTCCTCGCGTCGGCACGACCCCCGGGGCTGACGCGAACCACATGGACCCTGACCGAGGCGTCGTAGTGGAAACCGGCGTCACGAGCTCGGACCCAGACGATGCCGTGCAACATGATTTTTTAGTGCTCGAGGATCTGACGTTTCCTTTTCGTTACCCGTCCGTTCTGGACGTTAAGGTTGGTACGCGGGACTATGACGACGAGGCAACCGAGGAGAAACGCCGTCGGCACATCGAAAAATGCCGGATGACGACGAGCGCTCGCTATGGCGTGCGGTTAACCGGTATGCAAGTATTCCAGCCAGAGCGACGCACCTACCTTTGCCATGATAAGTACCATGGCCGTCGGTTAAAGGATGAAGAGCAACTGCAGGAGGAGCTGCAGCAGTACCTCGACAACGGCCAACGGAGTCGCGTTGCTGCTCTGCGAGCCGTTCAGGTTGCGAACGCCTTTCGACAACGCCTGGAAATACTGCGTGATTTCGTCGCCAGACAGGAAGAATGGCGGTTCTACAGCTCGAGCCTTTTATTTATCTACGAAGGAGACAGCGTTGAGGCACAAGACGCTCCTGTGCCGCCTGCAAGCGACGCGAACGCTGCGACTGCCTCCGAAGTGGCGTCCGCGTGCGCTGCCCGGAACGGCAGCAAAAGCGGAAACGCTACCTCCGTTTGCCTGAAAATGATTGACTTTGCCCATACTCAGCGGAGCAACTGCGATGATGGTCCAAACGATGACGGCTATTTGCTTGGTATCGAAACCATGATTCGTTTATTTTTCAACGCGGCGCAACGATTCGCCGAGCGCGGAAACCAGTGGCATCCGTAACCGGGCAGCAGAATCACCGACCGTGATATTGTAGAGCGCTTTACTTTTTCGACATTGATGAGCAGCAACTGCTGCTCGACGCGCAGGTCTGCTTGCGAATACGGATGCACCTGACGACAACCGACAGCGGATGCCCGCAAAACCTCGTGCAAGCACGGCGGCGCCAACCCGCCGGGAAATGAGGCTCACAGCGTCAACAGTCGTTGCGCTGCTCGGTGCCCGCATCTTCGCTCTTGTCGAACTGGTGTGCACTGCACGGGGATACGAGGGCAGCCCGATGACAACGAGTACGTAGATGTTGGTCGATTCTGCACAGATAAACCTACCCGATCTCCTGGACGTATCACGCGCTCGATTCCCTGTCAGTGTCGTTGTTGCGCATCGCCACCGCATCGACCGAGGCCAACTCGCAAAGACGGCAGCGGCGGCGGCGGCGGTCGGGAACCCAGCAAGTCACGCTTCAGCATCGTGGTGACTGCGGCGTGCACATCGTTGCGCCTGGCCCACCGTTGGTACTACGACCTGCGTAGAAAACTCCGCTCTCCGCACTTTTTACTCAGTATTTATCATCCAGTTGTTGAGAGAGCCATTCGAGGCCCTCGAAAAGACCGTCGCCAGTTGTTGCGCAACAACTTTGCACATACCAGTTGCGTTGACGCAGCGTATGCAGCGCCAGTCTCTCGGTGATCTCGCTCGCCGAGTACGCGTTGGGTAGATCCTGCTTATTCGCGAATACGAGAAGATGCGCATCGCGCAACTCCTCTTCAGCTAGCATCTTATGGAGTTCCTCGCGAGCCTCGGGAAGGCGCTCCCGATCGTTGCTATCCACCACGAAAATGATTCCCTGCGTGTTCTGGAAGTAGTGACGCCACAACGGGCGAATCTTATCCTGACCACCTACGTCCCATACCGTGAACGATATATTTTTATATTCTACGGTCTCGACGTTGAAGCCGATCGTCGGGATCGTGGTAACGATTTCGCCCAGTTTCAGTTTGTACAGGATCGTCGTCTTCCCGGCAGCGTCGAGCCCGACCATGAGAATGCGCATCTCGCGCTTCCCGAACAGTCTCGCAAATAACCGACTAAGCGTGAGACCCATGGTACTCTAGTCTGCGTGATATAAAACACTCGCTGTGAACTGAACAGCACGACAGCAGGCCTGCTCCCTCGGACGGCACTCGTTTAAGCAAGGCGCGCTCTGGGACCCGTCACAAACGTTCTGTTTGGCTACCGGTTACAGCGCTCGTTCGGCAGAAGCTTCCACGTGTGCGATTGGTCGGTTTACCCTGTCGTACAAGAAGCGCCTCTCGCTTGTCTTTGCAGGGGCTGCAGGCACTGTCGACGCAGAGCCGACAAACTGTGCACGGATCGAGAAGGCACGCACGCACGCACGCACGCACGCACGCACCCAACGTGACAGCAAGGCAGCAGCGCTGCGCGCCCGCATCGTTGCCCGTCCGCAGTGACTCGGGCGTCGACGACGACGACGACGGCGAAGAAACGGAACTCGAGTGCTGCGGGCGCGTGACGGCGGGAGCGCTGGGCGCGCGCGCGCGCTGAGATCATCTTGCCGGACTCGTCGTTTTCGACGTGCAGCAGTGAGGGTCTATCGATATATGTAGGTGGATTTGGGATTTTCGGTCATCTTTTGGGGTGGTTCGCTTGACGCTTTGCGGTTGGAATGAGGTTAGGTTACCGGAAACGAGCTGATTCGCAGTGTCATGGAACAGGGTTCGAAAACGATCTGGTATTATGATGCAGTACACAAGGTGCACAGCGCCACGCTTCGCGTTGTTTTCCCGTGAATCATGCATTACACGAGCATTCTTCGAGATTTTTACGGCTGTGTTTCATGGAAACCCGTAGGCACAGTGATTCGGGCCGATGGATTTACAAGAAAAACGTTCGGCCTCGTTTCTTGACGACTTGTTCACAAGCTCTTGTCGAATGTTCACTGAAATACGAAGGTAAAATAATCGACTCCGTTCGAGAGAAAAATCCAAGGCTCTATGTGGCCATGGATGAAGCGGCGTTCGATAGCAGCATGATGCCTCTTAGGGGCTATGCTGCCGGAGGCCCTGGTGTCTTCAGTTTTCATGGAACGGGGTCTTGGACCTCGACTTGAGTCATCGAAGCGATCGTTACCAGGGGAGCGCGCGTCACCGCTTCGCAAAAAAGGGGCATGGACGGATCGAAATTACTCGATTTTTCCTCCAAACTGGATTTCTGTTTTCGCACTTGTTCCATCGCAGAAAACATTGCGCTCCATAAACCCTCAGTAGAATGGAACAACGTGCGCCGGATTGTGCGATCGATAGAGAACTTGTCGGGGAATCGTCCAGAAAAAGCCCGTGATCGCTGGTACAGCGTCGAGGGCGTTATCGAAGGAGGGTATCGACCATCATCCGCTGTGCTCGTCAAGGGCATGTACCGAGTGATAAAGCGTGCCTTTATGCGCCATAGGCCGGTGCCCAGAGAAGTACATACGGTGGACATATCGGAACGCATTCAAGTTTCGCGGCTGCGACAGATTCTATACAAAGAAGATAAAAACGAGAATCGAATCGTAGATTGCAACTTTTGCATCTGCATGAAATGCGTAAACAACATACGGAAGCCGATTAGGTATGCCGGTAGCACTCGTATGAATATCCTTCGACTGCTGACAAAAGAGCAGGAGCAACGAGAGAATCCGGCGGATTGAAAGCCCGGCATAAGAGAGAGGGGATGAAAACAGTCGTAGAAAAAGCCGGCAAACGCTGGTTCGATGACAATTTGAAGAGACCAATACCCTTGCGCGTACACCCGAGTTAGCAAAGTGGACCGGTTCCATTCTATTCTGGAATGGGTGTATCTCAGTGCTCGCGTGTTGATGGCACTGGGAAGCGACCCAACGTTCAATGTGTACGTCCGAGCTGGAACACCTCTTCCACGCTAGTCTGGCAAGAGAGTATCTCAGATTTCGCGTATTGCCAGAGTCGGAGCGGGCGTCCCGCGCACTACCGACGGCCCAGGGAATGCGTCTGATCACCGCATCGCAGCTACAGCTGGAGCCTGCAGCCTGATGCACAGAAGCGTGGCGCATCTGGATCGCTACCCTGCGGCTACCGCTGCCATCGTTCTGCACCTGTGGTCCTATTGTCCATGCAGGGTACACCATTTATCACGCGACGACGGCTACTGGATACCGCGCCTACGGATGTGGCTGGCCCCCAGCCGACCACGCGTTCCATGTTGGCAGCCCGCTGTGGCATCGAAACCGCGGGTTCCGCGGCAAACGGCCGTGCCAATGTCGCGCCCTGATCGGGCCTCGCACAGCCTGCACGCTCCAGCACGGCGCCAGCACGGCACTTGACGTGTTCACCGGTAACCCGCCATTCAATGTTAAATGCAAATTTAGCTTATCTCGTCGTTCCATTTAGTATTTCAGCAGCACAAAACATACGAAACGCCCAGCGTCAACGCAAACGATCCCACGACGCGATCCATGGAACGTTGTGTGCAGTGATGCGTACGCGTGAACACATGTCACGACCTAGCCAGCATCCGTCAACTGCGTACCAGGATTGAAGCTCGTCCGCGATTCGACGGACGTATTGGCATCCATAGAAACCCCGTGCGCGTTGCCGCTACTCACAGTGTCGCGAGGATCACAATACAGTCGCCAACGTCGACGATGGCGCCACGGACACTGCGACGCCAGCCTCGCGCACACGCATCGTTCCGGGTGACGTAACCGCACGTGCGGTGCTTGCGTCCTTTCCGGTACTCGGGTCCAGGCGCAGCGCACGATACCGACCCTGACAACGAATGAGAAGACGCCTCCCATTCGAGGATGCATCCATCCAGGCCGCGCACGCACGCATCACCACGAGCTCGTGATCGCCCGCATCGGCGAGTGCGTGCACCTCCGCGGCGAGCACCGCCGCCGCATCGCCGATTGCCGCACGAACGCTCTGCGTTACCGCTGGAGGCACCGCAGTCGCGGCGGACGCGGTACCCGTACGGAGCTCCGTGTCGAAGCGCACCTCGGCGACATATGTGCCGTCGTCGAAGCGTGACGTCAAGGCAGGTATGCCGCCGCCCTGTCGTCCATTCAGAATCTGGATACCAATGGTGACAGGCGCAGCAGGCGGCGTGCTTGTCGAGTAGGCCTCGCGGAGGCACCGCGCGAACGCTGCATCGCGTTGTATGTTGCACGACAGGAATGCAGCCGCGCGAGACGATGCGCTGCAGCGGAGCGATGTGACGCAGAGCCACTGCACGCTGCAGTCGGGGCGCTGCAGCGTCAGCACCGCAACTGCTTTGGGTAGGGCGCTTGCAAAGCGCCTGAGCTCCTCGGCTCGTTCAGCGGGTTCGCTTGCAGGTGCTCGGGGTACACAACGCAGCTCGATCGTTCCGAGCTGATTCTGGAAATAGAGCAGCAGCCGCATCGGGTCTGGTGTGCCGAACGTCAGCTGCTGAACCTCGGCTACCACGAGATATTCGCCGAATTCTGGTGTCAGTGGATGCGTATGACGGACGTTGACCTGTAGCGCTGGTGCGCTAGGCAGCGCATCGCGTTCCAAGTTCAGGTCCGTGAGGTGCACCAACGAGCCGCAGGCCTGGGAAGCGCCGCGCATTCGGGCGAGCGCGAAGATTCGCTCGACCAGTGGCTGATGCGCATTCGTTAGAAGGTACAGGGACAGCGCATCGGGTAAACCAATGTGACCGTGAGCGCTCAGCGCGACGTCTTCATGGATAGGCTTCTCGTCGCCACTGCAGGTATCTGCGGGTTGCGTGCACGACCTCACGTCATCGACAACCATGTGAAAAGAAACGCACGGCGGTGAAAGCGAACAGACTGCAACCGTGTCGACGAGTGCAATTCCGAGCGTGTTCGTTGATGGCAGCGCTGCGACGACAAGAAATAGGACACGCGGTAGGAGCGCTGCTGCCGCTGAGCAGGCCATGAAACCGGTCTTCAACTCGGGTAGGATGCGCGGGCTTGCCGCACGCGGTGTGCTCTCTATGCGCGGCCCCTTCTCGAATTCAGACCGCATCAGAACGGCAACCGAGGGTAATGGCTGAAACGGAGGCACATAAAAGACGCTTCGCTCGCTTTTCGCCGCGTTCTTGGAGTATATCTGCCTCGTGACCAGACAGTATGCAAGAACTTGTGGGTGCCCTTGCAACCATTCAGCCGCGTCCGATGCCTTCTGAAACGTCATCGCTGCGGTGGCCAGAGCGTCCGCTGTGGCTGCATCCTTTGCAAGCACCGTCGCCGACGCTATCGAATCCTTGGTGGCCCGCTGGACGCGTCTCGTGAGCGGGCACAATATATGATAGAAGCCGAAACGCTCCATCTGGTAGTAATCTCCAGACGTAGCGAGTCCGAAGCCTTCATCACTGTCTTCGAATGCCAGCGAAAAGGCTGCATCCTTGAGGCACGGTATCCACGTCCGCGCTCCGTGTTTCCATCCGGAAAACAGTTGCTCTAGCGGTGGCGGGCGAATCACCAGCGTTCGCCACGGGCGACCACTGGGATGTCGTCCCCAGGCCCTAATTTCGCTACCCCAGTCCAGAAATGCTCCAACAAGTTGATAAGCGCCCTCCGGCGGATCAGCGGATACTGCTGCGCTCTCCGCACCAGAGACACTCGATTCAAGGCCGCCAGCCGCCGGCGATATCCTATTCTCTAGCGATTTTCCATTATTATCTGTTGCTGGTGCTGCTGCAGCAGCAACAAGTTCGCTAGATTGTAGCTTTGATTGATCGTCCAGCCGCAGACGCTCTGCTCCAAAGCGCTCTCGCAAAGTCCTGTCAATCTGATCAATGATCCAGCCTTTCAGCATCCCATCCAGATCGATACACACACCGCTGCGCGTCAGCACAAGCGCACCGGGGCGTCCCGGGCGCGGTGCTTGCAACTGCACGAGCTCAGACCATCCGACCTTTTCCCAATCAAGTTGAAAACGCTCTTCCTTGGGGGGGCGCTGCAGGGCACTGCTGCGCAGCGTCGCCCTGAAACCACGCCACAGCGCACCGCATGTCGGATCGAAACGCCCACCAGTGACCCGATGCAAACGATGCGCCTCTGCCAACAATGCGTACAAAATTGTACCAACTTCGACAGCCTTTTTCGGATGCGCGCTGCTGCACGCTGCGCTCAGCTCCGAGTCGGGATTCCACCGATTCGCGATGCGTTCGCAAGCGTGCATGTGGGCGCGCAAGCACGCGTGCACTGCGCGTAAGAGCGACTCGGGAACGCGAGCGTCCATCACGCATTCGGGTGCAGCGGACGATGCACCCAAAGCCGCCCAGTGCATCTGAAGTTGCAATGCGATTCCGAACGCCTTGCCTGAAAACACGACAAGCACGCGATCTTGGTAAGCTTGCTGGACAACGGAATCGAGCGATAGATCGAGCGGCGACGGGGGCGCGCCGATGCCGCCCGCCGCCGCTCCCTCGTTCGTGGCATCTGATGTAGCATCGAACCGACACCAGGCGTCATCGTGGGCGTTAAGCACCTCCTGGTGCACCGCTGCGCCATCTTCCGCAACGAGGTCCGCTGAGGAATCCTCCATACTATACGCTGCCTTGGGCTGACGCTCATCGTGCAAGTCATCAATGCCAGACGCGGTGGACAACGAATCATAGGCGCCGGCAGAGCGCTCTTCGTTAACTTCGAGATATCCGCCTTCCGGTACTGAGAAGAGACAACCCATAACCGCCAAGCTCAAGCCCTAAAACGAAACTCTTGTTCAAGAGTCTCTCGCAAAGCGAGCACTAATCACGCTGCAAACCACCAACACACATGCACGATCTATGTCTTTGTCAACTGAACGAAGCTCCATGCCAGGGCGAGCCACGTGTACGAGGACTGCGAGCGCGACGCCGCACGTCCGTCCGCCGCTCGAACACGACATGCGGCACGCGTGCGAAACGACGCCTGGCACCGGCTGCAAACACGCGATCGCCACGCGCGGCACACGCTGGGAATCGCTTCCGAGAGCAGTGCATGGTGATTATGGGCGTTTGTTACCATGAAGTTCAGAAAGGTGGAGATTCGTGATTCTAGCTCTGCGATTCGTCGAACAGTGCCCAGTGCGCAGCGCGCATGATGGGGCAACGCCGGCTGTCATCAGCGCCTCGAAGCAATTGAACAGCAGCTCGAAGGCAAGACGAGTAGAAACTGACCATTTACTAGGAACGAAGGGAGAGTGCTTCGTTATCCATGCGCGGCAAGGGATGAGAGGTGGTAGATTTTTGCGTGAATAGGAAACTTTACTTGGTGGGCGTAAGCTCCCGCGATCCGGGCTCGTACGCGGTGCGTACCCGCAGTGGCGAGTGCGTTGGCGACGCCCGAGCAGTTCGTCCGCAACCCAGTGTTTTCTGGGACGAGGAGAAAGGTGCCTGGCGTCTGGGCATCGCCCTGACCTCTATCGTCCTGTAGCGTGTCGTTTCGTGCTATCTCGAGCACTAGGTCTATTTGAGCGGCCTGCGGGATCCCGGGATAACGAAGCAATTCGAACACGAGTCTCATGAACCACACCTCGAGCTGGCGCCTTCCGTAGTATGGCGAAACCGCTCCGTATTCTTGCTGTATCCGTAGCGGTGCCACAGGTGCTACTGGGAGCGCTCAAGCCAAGCTCGGCGCACGATAAAACGTACGAAAAGAAGTATCTCCGAGAGGAAGTATGCGAAATCGAACTGGGAGGTCTGGGGCCGTATAATGGTCGCTTTCCAGAATACGAATATGCATCGCGCAATCGAGAATCTCTGGTCGGTAGAAACGTTACGCTTATCGAGAACATCAACGGCCGCACGTCGCTCAGCCGAGCAGTGTTTCCCAGTGTGCTGCTCATCCTGCGCTGGCAGCGTCACCGGTGCATGCAACGCGCACGTGCAGTTGCTGGACGCCAAGAACGCCCAGAGCGTGCTCTGAAGCGGACAAGGTATCTAACAGGCCTCACACTGTCCAGAACAGTTGTAAAAAGCCGTTGGCCATGCCCACGCGTACCAATCCCCTGCTCCTGATACGAGCAGACGCGGACCGAGCGACACACAGTCGGCACAGCGCGCTGCGCTGTAGCCTGGTCCGAAACTTGAACCCTGGTGTCGGTCGGCGGCCAAACTGGCTACGCTGCAGCGTTCGAGTCGGGTACCACGGCAACGATCTGCAACGAGCTCGACGGACCGCAGAGGCTCCTGCATCATCTCTAGAGCCGGCGCGAGCGGGCAGGCAAGCGAGCTCGTGCGTGCACTCGACAGACGGTGCTCGCTGAAACGGCGTGACACCTCGAAGGCACCTAGCGCACGCGCCGTACGAACTCGTTCACCATCGTGCGGCAGTGACGTCATGCATTGGATGTAGACCAGATCGCAGACCTCGACATACGCTGCGCTCAATGTGATCCTTCAATCTCTCAAGCTCGAGCATGCGCGTGCGAACAAGCACCAGACTCACAGAATCATGTACTGTGAATAGACCAGATCGCGAACGTCAAAGTACTCTGCGCTGAGTGATCCTTCAATCACCAAATCGTGCTGACGCTTCCGAACGAGCACAATACTCGGAGGCCGATCGTTCTCGACGCAAAGCGCCCCACCGGCAAACTCCGCCGGCATCAACGATTTGGTCATGATTTCCTTCAAATCGGAAAGTCGCAAGTCTCCGACGAAAACATTAAGGTGTCCGACCTGCGTCCTTTCTGTTACGAGCGCGAACGTCGTCGTGTTAGCCGTGCGATCGCCATCGACTAGCGCTGTCGCTGCAGAGGCTGCGTCTGTTGTCTTCGCTGCCAACCAGGCTGCATCGACTCCGGACTCCGTGCCTTCGGGGAGCTGCTGCTCCTGCTCCGTCTGTCGCTCGACGGATACCAGGCGTAGCTGGCCGTCGGGATCGGTCTGGATATAGCCATCAAACCAGGCCAGTTCGTAATCCTGCATCCGCCGCCAGAAGCAACGCCGCAGCAGTGAATCATCGAGTTTGATCCGGTATACCGACGTGTCCGACGAGACATCGACCATCTCGCGCGCACGTGGCGCGTATAAACGCGTAAAGTTCTTCTTGCCCAGGTACTCGGTGAGCGCAGCCGTTTCGCGCTCGCTTCCGTGAATGATAATCACTCGCTGAGGTGCCATACTGACGATAAGTTGACGCAAGGAACGGCCATCAGCAAGCCCGGCCATATCAAAGTTGCGAACCGCGCACCGAATCGTTAGGTCATTGACGACATAGCGAACGAGTTTCGTGGGCAACGTTTCCAGCGCTCGACTCGTTGTCGAATCCGCAACAGCCGCATCGTTGTCGTGGGCGGAGCTCCGGAAACGATCGCGACGGTGATAACTCCCCGGAGCATCAGCCGATGTTCTCTCTGGTCGCACAGACGGGGACACAGATGGCGACGGAGCTGTCGCCATGCGCTCGTCGTGGAACCCGTCGATGTTGTCAGTTTTGTGCGGCTCGAGGTCCATCGGCTCACCTTGGTCAGGCGCATGACGACTGAATGCGTTGTCCGCGCTCTTCGCGAGGCCCTCAAACGCGTCACCGTCGATGGTGCGGTCACCGGGGTCCTCTCCGATCATGTACCTAGAAGGATCGATGACCTCCCCGTACGCATCGTGGGGCGGTGGCTCGGGCTCCACATGCGGTAGCAGCAGACCAGCCTGAACGAGAGCTTGGTACCGCTGATTCACATCATCCTCTTCCTCATCTTCGGCGACTCCGGGAAAATCCGGACCAAGCGCCTCATGGAGCTGGGCTGCATCACCAGCAACAAGCGCCTCGCCGAGCGGGCCCGAGCTAACGACCCGACCGCCACGCAACTTCTCGGCGACGGCCGTCGGAGCTACCATCGGCATCTCAGCGCTTTCCAGAGCAACTTCTGCTCCGACAAAACGGGCTTTCTCTTGCTCCCGTTGCCATCGCTCAAGCTCCTCGCCCTGGAGTGGAACCCGCTCAGCATACGTGAGCGGTTCACGCACACGCAGTTTCTCCTTCTCCACTGCCAAGCGAAAGGCAAACGTGCCCGACTCGAGGCGATCGCTCATCAGCACCATAGCGCGCGGATCCGCTGCAATCCGTTGTAAGAATAGAACACGCGAGAATCCATAGTCAAGCGACGGCAACGGTGCCATGACGACTTTGGGACTCGGCAAGGCATCGGCCTGATCCAGCCCGTGAACAACCTGCACGTGTCGCAAGCGGAAAGGATTCTCGCGCCTGCTATCAAAGGCACTCACCACCGCGTCGCTCATCCATTCAATCAGTGATTTGGCAAATTCAATGGTGTGGATACCAACGTGTTGTGCAAACACCACCGGATAGAGCGCAGCAACATCCGGGTGTGCAGTCCAGAATTCATCAGCGGCTACCAAGAGCTCCAGACAACGACCAGCAGAGTCCACAGGCATGAGCACGTCCCCGCCTCCGCGTAGCGTTTCGACAACTGCCTCCCACAGGTCTGTTTCTTTCTTCTGGGATGGAGCAGTGAGTACGCCGCTTGCGCCCACAATGAGGTGGCTCGGTTTGGTGATCAACTGCGGCGTGGAGGCGCAGCCGTTCAGCAGGCGCTCCCTCCGATGGTTGACATCCACACAGTAAACGATCTCTTCGGACTCTTTCTGGAATTTCCATATCGCACCACCGAGTAGGTGTCCCGCGGGATACGCCGTAGCGAAAACGTTCTGAGCGAGCTCAATGACTTGCTGGTACTTAACAGGGCGCATCCGTTCGAAGGCTTCATCGACGTCATCGAGGGTGAAGGTTTCAAAGTCTTCACCGTAGTACCGGTGCTGGTGTGCGTCGTAAAGAAACATCTGCCCTAGGATCTGCACTGGTGTTGTTGCATAGATGGGTACGCTCGCTGGGAGGCCGAGCTTCCCCACGAGGTACGGCAGCGCACCCAAGTGAGCCAAGTCGGGATGCGTCAGGAAAACCGCATCAATACCACGAGTAATGACCGGCCGAAGTGGTTCCAGAAGAGCAACATCAAAGCGATCGTTCCACCCGCAGTCCAGGAGAAAAACCCCGTCGTCGATCTCGAGCACTGTGCAGAGCGGCGGTGCGGACGTGTGCGCTCCGTACAAAGGCGTTACGCGTATCGATGAAGCCATGAGTTTTAACAGTTAGACTAGCGCATGAGAACGTTTCCGCGTTGACTCTGCAGACAAACGCCCAGGTATCACCGTCAACAGGCACCTCCGGGGCGCTAAGACGCAGGTTCGCTCCCAGGTTCTGCTCTCTCAGAAGGGCTAGCGTAACGCCGCTTCGTTTGCTGGCTCGTGACGACTCCAGCGCGCCGCACCTGCAGGTACACGAAACCGTTCACAGTGCTGAAGATTACGCTTTTCCAGGTGCAACGCTCTTTGAGGTTGAACAGTCTTGTGATCCGCTCGTTTAGACGAATACACGCGAGCACGCGTCGAGATGTTCGAAGTTGTCCAACAGTGGATTGTTCTCGCGATGGGCAACGGCCTTGATACGAGACGCTGCAGAGGATACGACATTGGGTGCATGGGGTTCCCGAAGGAACGCATATTCGTTGTTGATGGAACCTGAGTGGTTTAGAGCTGACTGGTGGTTCTTTAGCCGGACACCGATAACATTCGCATTGTTGGGGAACCCTGGTCAGTGCGACCCGATCTCCGACTTCAAAATACGTACGTTGCAGATTTCCGAGGTCAATGAAGCAATGTCTGACGCAAGTAAACGGGTCATCTACATAGTCTACAGCAGTGTGTAGCGTTGCGGCGCACGCGGCTGGCCCTACGGAGTCAACGAAGGTGTTTGGAGCGGCAAGGCCACTGCGCGCGGTTGCTTGTGGTCGACCTACTGTTCTGAGAGCGTGCACTAGACATCGAAACCAGTACGATGAACGCAAGTCCGGCGATGCCAGGTTCCCGCAAAGTATTCGTAAGTTTCGAATCGATCCGTGCGTACACGAAACAGGTGCGTAGCGGGCATGTACGCTGTCCTGGGGTTGCTGAAACTCGCTTGTGTTTTCCGAGCGTATTGTCGACCCCGGTCAGCCACCGGTCGAAGTTTATTGTTCGAGAATGGACTGTGAGGTCCTGGCAGGACTCGGACGTGTCTGGTGAAGCGCATCACGTTTCGCGAAAGCAAGTCATATCAAGGAGTCTACGCTATATACGTCCTGGCAACAAGGCTACGGAATATCTGTAAGAGACTCGTGCATGCGTTCCGCCTAGACCTTTCCGCTGCCCGATGAGGAGCCGCCTCATGCTGAATTCTTCTGTTCCTAAAACAAGACTGAGTCGTAGTGGGTTTACCACCCGTGATTTGCCCTAGAACATGCTACGAGAGCGCACGTCTCCGCGAGAGCCAAACCATGAGCATATATGCATCTTGCAGACGCTTTCAGGTCGCAGCTGGTGATTTCAAATCATAGCTCTGGTTATGGGGCATCTCATATCAACCAGTACCTCCCGGGGCCGGGTCCTCTGATCACGCGATGCACAAACACGTCGGATCCGTTCGATAGGAACCAAGGGGAGATGCTGATGGTCAGCACAGATGCTCCTCCATTCGAGCGCACAATCGCTGTTATCTTCGCAGCCAGCACCTGCCCATACGTAAGGCCTGCTAAGAAACATGGTGCCCGAACACGCGTCGCTTCGTTTCCTAGGCATAAACGCTTGCCGTAAACCGGATCAACATGCATCTCCAGAATCAACGAGCCGCCAGTACCTATTCGATGCACTCGCGTCCCGAGTCGGGCCAGCAGCGCGCTCCGTGCAGGTGTTTCCGTGACAACGCCATGAGAGACTAACCGCCGAGACCGTGGCCTCAGAACGCGACTGCCATTGCCGGGGCATGTGGATGCTCGAACGTCGGTATTCAAAAGGTCATGCGATGCGGATATTGGCCCTTGGTCAGCGTGAACCGGCTCGAAAGGTATTCGCGGAGCAAAGGAATTCCTTCAACAGCTTTCATCACCTGTCCGTCGATCTGCTTCTGTAGGTTCTTCTTTTCCTCCGGGAGGCACTGTTTTACAGTCGATTCGCCACCGGAACCGTCCGCGCCGCGCAAGCGGGCTTTCTTTCGCTCCTCGCGAGCCTTGCGAGCACCCTTTGTGAACCACGTATCGTCGACGGAGCTCGTATCGATACCACTTACATCCACCCGCGTTTTCGTCGCAATCACATAAACCTGATTAACTCGTCGAAGCGGTACGCCGTTCAGTGCAAACGGTCCCGTAACCAGCAGGAGGCCAGAGTGCTCCAACTGCCGCAGAAACACCACCCGTTTCCCTCGAAACCGCCCAGCCAACATGATAAGAACCGTTCCAGGCTGTATCGAGTTGCGCAACCGCGTGCGCTGCTTCTGGGAACGCTTCTTTGCGCTGGTATGCAGCCGACGCACCCGCGCATCAACTGGATAAAAGCTTGGTTTCCGCTTCGGTGCGCGCTCAGAAGGCTTCAGCTCGATGACATTCCCTGTGCCGGAAATGATGGCCGCCTGTTCTTTGATCGCAGCCTGCAGTGCTGCATCACGTTCGGCACGTTCGGAGGAACCTTTTGTGAAGACGCTCATGCCGAAGTGTAGACTCCTTTTCGGACTCTGCTCGAGGCACAATACTCCTAAACGAAGAGGTCACAGAGAATCCGCGTGCGAACATTCCCGGCCTCGGCGGCTGCGTCCGATCGGCGAAGAGGAAATCCCTTAAATAGGCGAAGGTAAATTCCATATTACATGGCGCGTCCAACTTTAGCCCATTTTTCCGCCGTAGAAAGACGCAGGATCGAGCCAGGCTCATTCGAATACGCAAATGCAGCCGGGAACCACAGAAGAGGCCTCGAATGCTCTCCAGATGCTTCAAAGCTCCATGAGCCGAAGCGCAGACTTCCCGTTGGTCGTCCTGGTTCGATCAGTCTTACGATGCTTGTCCTCTGGGAGACGCACCAACCGTCAATGGTTGTTTCGGCGCTTGAAGCCGCAACGCCATACTCGTCGTGTGGAAACAGAGCGCTTTTCGTCTTCCTGACGGAAGCCTGCCTGAGACTTGCACCCATCTGTGAAGTCAACGAAGCGACTTCGAGCCGCACCAGTTGAAGTTGCCCGCAGGAGGAAGCGGAGGATACCACACGCCCAAACGTTTAGCGTTCAGAGGTCCGTAACGAGGCATGAACTCTGGATACACCTTGAGCATATCGCAGCTGCCGGGCACAGTTGCTGGTGCTGGTTCGGACAAAACGAGCGATGACGCTGGACGCGTGGCTCGCCGTTTACGAGGATCAAAACTGAACATGTGTTGGCGACGGGCGTTAACCATGTGCGAACCCGCGTACCCTGATCTTCCGACGCTCGCGATGCCCCAGCTTAGCCAGGCGCACTCCGTCGCCCATGTTCCCGAAATAGTGTCGCATGCGGGCGTCTCTTTGGTCTCTGAGATCGGAGGAGTCTAATTGCGTGCGAGGATAATCGACAGGGATGTGGCTTCAGATCAAGTGCCAACGAGCGGCAAGCTCCAGTTAAGAGACGAATCTTCATGAGCGCCGAGCCGACTGCCACGGACATGTAGCACCGCTTTGCAAACAGAGGGATAATCGGGAATGATGCTCTTGTGCACAGAATTCTCTATCGTGCAACGATACCGCTAATGGTGTTGCGAATACGACCATGGTCACTCGCTGCTGCTCTGGAGACCGAAGCTCAGGCCCGCGCTTCGTGCGGCAAACCCTCGTCTGCCGAACGATACACTGTCCTGAGCTCATTGGAAGTATCGGTGGCGTCGCAGCAGAGCTGGGTAGAATCTCGTGCATGTCGGGCGGGGAGCGGGCCTCATCAAACGGATCCAGGAAACACCAACAATGGACATGATTGTCCCTATACTCAATCCAGATGGACGCGGATGCATGCGATGACGCGTGATTCAGAGACATAAACTGGAATATCAGTAGACATAAATATACAAAACTACCAAGAGTCCGAGAGCGCGCTTCTGCGCCCCGTAGCGCTAGACGCAACGTGCGGCACATATTCGAACGCGGTTGCGCTTTCGGACACGTATCCACCAGGTGTGCCCGAGAGATCCTGCGTACTTCTTTTGTCGCAAACAGAGCGAAGAAGCGTCTACTGTCACCGAAGGCACGCAGTTGGCGGAACCTGGTGTGCAAGCGTCAGCGTGCTGTCACTCTTGGACCAGAGAAGCAGTGCTGTTGACGGGCGCTGGTGTTTCGGGGTCACCTGCTCCGGGAGCCGCCATGTCGGCGGCTGTGCACTACAAGTTCCGCTCTGCGAAACACTTTGGTCGGGTGCAGTTTGAGGGGGACTTTATTCAGCTCGCAGAGCTAAAAGTAGCTATTGTGGAGCAAGAAAAACTGCAGTTTGGCGAGGACTTTGACTTACAAGTAGTTGACGCACAAACCCAGGAAGAGTACTACGACGAAGAAACCTTGATACCGAAGAACACTTCGGTTATCGTGAAACGAGTGCCTGCTGGCCAGAAGCAGGGCATCTTGAGTCAGATCGCACTCGCAAGGAAAAATGAGCGCTTCGCTGAGATTCTCGACCGCTCAACCGGCGGCACGGGTGCCACAGCGGGCGCTATTGCTGCAGCTGCACGGCAGGTGCTTGCTGGCAACCTGGGACCCAGCACAACCGCGAACACAGGCATGACGGGCAGTGAACCTGTCCGGCTCCGTCGAGGTGACGAAGACACGCGCCTTGCCTCCGTGGCCCTCGCAGCTGGCGCAGGAGACTCGGGCCCGAATCCACGAAACATCCAGCGTCCAGGCGGCCGCGTAACGGCCCCGGGAGCGATGGATGGGCCACCGCCGGGTGCGCAGCCACCGCCAGGTTATATCTGTCACCGCTGCGGAGAGCCAGGCCATTATATCCAACACTGCACGGCAAACCTGGAAGGCGATGTGAATATCATTCGTGTGAAGCGACCAACTGGCATTCCGCGGAGCATGCTAAAAACGATTGATGCACCTGTAGATGGAGGGACCGAGCTTCAGCTTCCAGGTGGTAAATTCGTGACCCTAGCCACAGACGATCGTGAGTTCAGCAAAGAACCCCTGGCGGTGCGAATGGCGCGCCTTGCGGAAGCACGAGCGGGGGCACGCGAGGACAATACCATCGCTTCCGACGTTACGACGATACAAGGATCCGAGACGAAGCAACCAGTGCCCATGGATAAAAAGGAATCGGAAACAACTCGTCGCCAAGTTGCTGCTTCCGATGCGCCATCGGAGAGCGCGGCGTCATCGCCGCGAGGCTCCACGCCAACAGACTCTGTGGAAAACGCTCAGCTGTTACCAGCAGATATACGCCCCGATTTACCCTACTTCCCGTTACCAGGAATGGATCAGAAGGAACATTTCTTTGGGACAGGCGAACTGCCCACCGCGCGTGAGTTCCAGGAAGTAATCTGGGGTATTATTTTGATGAATAGGGATCAGCATCCAGAACTTGGGCATGACATGGAGACGGGAACTCAACGCGATGTGACGCGGGATTCGGCGGCAGCGCTCCAGCCTGAGCCCAGATCCATGGAAAGCGCTGAAGCGCCGAGCACGACAAATGAGCGTGCTGTATCAGCACAGCCGCGGCCGCGGATGACTGCTTCTGCAGAAGGAGAAAGCTACCAGGAGCGCCGGCCGCAGGCGCACGAACGAAAGACACCCACGCATGTGCAGGATGTATCCAAGCGTTCTCCAACATCTGAAGCACAAAACGTACCCGAACGAGGCGACAGAGATCCCGACAAATCAGCGCCTCGAAGTGGAAGCGTCGCCAATGCGCGTCCGATATCCTCCAGCTTCAAATCCACAGAGACCGCGAATCATCATCTAGACGCAGAAAGGCCAAGACCAGGGCATCGATCGTCGGCGCTCCAGGTGACGTCGATGGAACCCTCAGGTGCACCATTTGGCGAAATCGAGTACTCGCGTGTGTCGACCAAGAATCAGCGCTTGCTACCGCCGGATCGGAAGGCTACTGAAAGCGCTCAAGCAACAGCCCCGAACTACGGAAATTCATTGCCGAGGAAACAAGCTGCCTTTGCCCGCAGTGGAAAGATGACTGGGAATACCACGAGACCGGGGCTGCCTCTTGCGCCGCTCCAAACGCAGCAGCAGCAGCAGCACCAGCAGCAGCAGCAGCACCAGCAGCGACAGACGCATGTGCAACGCTTTCAGGCTGCAAACCAACACGGCAACGAGGCAGCGAGCGTGGATAAACAGCACCCCTTGGACAGAGGTCAGCATGCCATGCAGAGAACGGAGCCTGCGCGAGAACGTCGACAACCTACTGTTGCAGCCGCCGACAGGAATGCGGTATCGCGAGGCGTTCCGACTTCGAGGGCGACCTCTTCTGGTGTCACAGCAACGGGCTCTACCGCGCCCGTTCGTACCAAAATGCCGCCACGAATGCCGCATCAGAGACCAGATGAGGATACGCTGGGTCACAGGCATCATGCAGCGTCGGACACGGAGCAAAAACCTGCCCAGTTGAACGCAAACCTCTCTCAGCCGCAACCGCTGAGCGTGTCGCGTGCTCGAGAGCGATCAGGTCTGGGAAAAAGCGCTCGGCACTCGCCGGCACCCGTGGCACCTGCTCTGCATGGAACAACCCGAAAGCACCCGCGGGCTAGCGACTCGTCACCAGGAACCGAGACGCGCGACTCAAGACCGATTCCAGTTTTTGCTCGTCTGGGCACGAGAGCAGAAGCTGCAGCGTCTACGCGCGCCCCAGCCTCTGTGCCCCAGCGGAGCACTACCGGGAGCATCGGGTCCACGGAACGGAGGACGGTGCCGCCAGCGCATCCGCCTCCTGCAGACGCGTCGCAGCTCAAAGGCAAAAACTCCTCCCCGATGAATCAACAAGGCGAATATCTACACCGAGCGAGTGTACGCGCACCACCAAAGGTTCCGGAAAAGCGTCCGGCAGCGACAGCAGCTGTTGGCGACGACAAGCGCTCCCGGAACACGCCGAGCTCAGCCGAGCGGGCCGCCGCTAACGTCTTTGAACGATTAGGACCAGCGATACCGGTGCCTCCTCGTCTTGCTGGGCGTATTTCGAGCGGAAAAGTCAGCGACGGTGAACGCGGAGCGAACGCCTCTACCGGTGCATCTGGTGTGGTCGCCAACGACGCCTCGAAAACGAAAACGAACCTACGGGCAGTGCACGCGAAGCAGAGCGTCCCTATGACACAGCAAAAAACACCCGTGCCGACATATTCCTCGAATGAAACAGGTTCAAGTCGTGCCCGGAACAGGGCTGCAAACTTGCCGTGGTAAATACAGCAACTGAATATGTTGGCGATGGTGTACCAGGAAGCGAAAACGTATCGCGAACATGGGGTATATGAATATCCACCCGGAGACATGTGCCTGCCTTTTTCGACCGGGCTCCTGCTGTCGGCTTTCGTTTTCTCCTTGCACACTTCGAACATCAGAGGCGGTGCGACGAAGTTAGGTTTCGTCAGCTCTGCGTGTCTCGTCTTGAGCGCTGCACATCTCCTGATATTGATAGCAGCGTTGAAGTCTCGGTTCGCAGACTCCATGCGTGCAGTGCCTCTGGAGCTACTCACTCATGCAAGGAATGGTACAACTCGCGCCCTGTGTGCCACTACAGTCTCGTGATCGTCTCGTCGATGAAACACCTTTGCTCTCCGATTTCCCCTCATCTTCATCGTCAGTTGCTCTTCTTCGCTCGACGGTCGCACAGAAGAGGATGTTTTCCGGTTTTATCGGATAGCCAGCGATGTCGGTCCTTCAGAATCCCCGAATTCCATGCTCATACCTTTCCCTTCTATTTTTATTTCTTCAAAAAAACACAGTTGTTTATGCCCTCAGATGAGGACCCTCTCGGAAGGAGACGGTCTAGCAGAAGAACGACGAAATGTGCCCTGGTATCACCGTGTGGTGAACGCTTCAGCGCTTGGCGCAGTGGCGCAATCACTAGGTTTCGTCATAGAAACGCCTGCTCTTCATAGGACTGAACCACCGAATGTACGGAGGAATAAAAAGCCGCTCTACCCTGACAGAATCAGCGATAGATCGAACGCAAGTGGAATGGAGAAATACCACAATATCCAACGGAAAGACGTCGTCAGACCTCAGGGAAAAGTCTTCAATAGTTCGATAAAATGGTTCGTGCTGTTGTATGAGCCTTCTCTACGAGCGAAACTGAGGTCGCCGAATGATTCCACTCCCGCACGAACAGGTGGTGTCCTTGTTATCTTCGAATTCGTTCGTTGAGAATATCAGTTTTTGGCGCTGATCGCATACGCTTCTTTCTTTCAGTGTTCCTCAACTACCTGAGTTCGTATGGTATGGCTGACGTAAATGATGCATGCAGTCCTCCTTGCACTATTCAGTAAAAATATATCTCTTATAGACGATTCAGCTACGATCCACACAGTATATTGCATCGTGAGTCCGATCTCCTGCTCTGCACTGCGAAAAAAGCATTCGTTGACACGCAGGAACGTCGGAACGGAATTGACTTGAACAAATTCGCAGCTGAACATCAGCACCGATGCGCTGAGGTGAAGTGCCGCACGATGCAAACTCGAGTGTCAACGCTTGGCAGACGCAGTACTAGCTGCCGCAACGACCACAGGTTCTCGAGTTCGTGTCTGTGTGTCTGTGTGTGTGTGTGTCGGTAACCGTGACGTTCGAAACCTTCCGGAACACGCTCGCCGCAACGTGTTTCGAGTTCGTCGTCCCGTACTGAAGTTTTCTGACGACAGTGTAGCGAGCTGGCGTTGACGTTTTGTTCGTACCGTTTGGAGAGCGGCACCGGAAGCCGAGCCTTCCCCACGACGCCCAGTTCCGCTGCGTGTTGTTGCGGTTCCGCGTAGCAGCTCGTTGAACGAGAAAACTGGGGTAGGGGCGCGTCAACGAGCACAGGGGTGGGTCAGGTTTCGCTTGTGAATAGCCGCACGCAGCCTGCACAACGTCTGCAGGTCGAGTGAACCGTCATTATGGCTCATGAACCGTTAGAACCTACTATAATCCAAGAGGATCATACAGTGAGCGTTCCTGTCGCGGAACAAGTGACACTGCGAGTTTTACCAGAGTGGGAGCAGATCTTTCCACCACCGACACTACGCTCTGCGAAAGAGAGCGACGCGCTCTCCGCCCTGGCTTCGATTCGTCTCTGTTTCTCCTTGGATAGCACTATCTCCGACCTTGAGGAGCAAGTCAGGCGCGCATATCTCCCCCGCTGCTGTGCGTGCCTGTCGCTTCCTGAAGAGCGCATCCATGAGGCCCTCGAGAGCGCACACATCCGCTACACCGCATCTGTATTAGATCCGCAGTGTACACTCCGAGCGCTCCGTTTGGCATCTGGGACCACGCTACGGTGGTTACGAATCCATGACCCGGAATCGCCAGAGGCATCCGCGGCAGCGGTGGAGTTGCAGACAAGCGCTCCGCAGCAGCGGCGACGAAGAACAACCGTTCAGCGCTTGGAGCCGAATACTGGCTTGACCAGCGGCGGCGCTCGTGTTCTCGTATTTGGAGAGCACTTTCCCCCGGTAGCCAGAGTTCGTTTTGGACGGGTGGTGGTGAGCGCAAACCGCATCTCTGCGCAGTGCCTATCGTGTATAGCCCCAGCACATGAGCCGGGTGTAGTTTGCGTCGAGGTAAGTACCAGGGCGACGACTGCTTCGGAGCAGGATGCGTGGACGCATGATCGCGTCACCTATACTTATGTGGGATACGAACGTCTGTCCATGATCCTTGCGGTGCATGCCGCGGAACGAAGAGCCGCTACCGCCCTCACTGAGACCCAGTCGCCGTGCAGAAGCTCGAGCGAACCCCTCTCCTGGCTGCGTCGCGACCCCGACGATGAAGACCGTCGTTGAGCTACCCGGAACTGTGCATTTTCTCTCCACATGAGTCTCGGATGTGTACACGTCTCACCGGTAATGAGATCTAGATCTCCAGGTCCGAGCGCAAATACTAGCCGCATCCAAGCGAAGTAGTCGACGCGTTATGTTTACGAAAGGCGCATGCATTCATTCGTTCGCTAACGCATGGGCCGGTCGAGTCGCTATAGATCTGGGAGGCTTGCGTTTTCTCTGCAAATATCCAGAAATTCCATGATACCTGTGTTACCCGCGCGGGCATCTCCTGTGGTAGCGGTACGTGCTTGGCCGTATCGCGCCGCAGACAAGTTGCACAATCGAAAGCAGACTCAGGCAAACTGATCCAAACGACACGAGGATCATCGACAGGCTAGTGCCGGGCGTTGGCCGCATCCCTGTTATGGAAATCGGTACCTGGTTCTGCCCAGTATCGAGTGCTGGACAGGTGCGTCTGGTAGACACGGACGTTTCTCTCGACAAAGCGCTGCAATCATACATCGGCAGTGATGTCGAAAGCGTAAACCACGCACACCACCGTCTGGCGCGGTGGTATGGCGAAATCACGTTCAATGACAGAGACGTTACTGCGGGTGCTTCGTGCGTTGAACGCTCTCCGGGCATGTTTCTCGAGACAGCAAACAAGTCGATGTCGTATGCACGGGGCGCAGTGCTGGAGCTGCTGGTGCCAGCACCTGAACGGAACACACAAACGATTCGTTTCCATTTTGCACTGGGCAGACGCTGGGCTGCAGGTGCCATAAAAGTGACTGTGCAGTAATGGCAAGCACGCGTCCCGACTGCAGGGTGTGTGCTGTGCATGGGACACGGCCTTGTTCCATGTTCCCGGATGAACAATTTAAAACCAGTTCCGATTCGTGTCTCTTGTGGTGTCCCGAAGCCGGAGATGCGACTCCGCCGAACATACGTCACCCACGGAAATTTTGCAGTGAGAATGCTCCTATGCTACGCAGTCGCTGCACTGTGGCCGCTGCAACGCTTCAACCAAGTGATGCCGCATACCGGCACCCTGAACACTTCCAGAAGCTTGAACCTGATGCATATCTGTCCAGGTGGATGCGGATGTACGTTGCCTGGTCCATTACCTGGCACCCTCGACAACGTGTTCGCCCTGAGCCGCTCCATTTCGCATCCATAGTAGCTGGTAGTGCGCTTAGGCACCCATGAATATGTTCCCTGAAGACAGCGCGGTGCGGGAAAGCACACGTGCCTACCATACGGGCGTCTGTTTTGATCAGCCATACCTTAGAGGTAAACAGGAAGCCACTTGGTGTTCAGTGCTGGTGCTCACGGTGAGCGACACCCGTGCTCTTTTTTCATCATGCATGCCCCAGGGATTCTAGTTGTACGAGGCCACCTCACACGTGGGGTGTCTGTTTCGTGGCGAAATGGTGTTTACCTTGACCGTGTATATGGTAGCGTATGGTTCTGCGGTTGCCGCCGGCGATGCCCAACGTCAAAAACGCTTGCAGCAGCAGAGAACGGTTTTTTCGCGACTTGCTCCCAGGACCAAAGGCACTCGAAGACGTACCGTAGACGGCAGCGATGATCACGCGAAACCACGGCATCAGGAAGCGTAGGTGTAGGGTTGCCAGTGTCCGGGCGAGCGCTTTGGACTTGAAACCTGCATCTGTTCATGAACGTAACCGTTCGCTATGAAACAATGCAACAGGATTCCTCGGCAAATTCCAAGTCGGACTGGTGGCATAGCACACGTTCTTGGAGCGAGAAGCGTGTCCTCGGAACAATGCTGTTGTTGTTGTTGTTGTTGATGATGATACGCTTGCAAACCTCGTTGCAGACCTGGACGATTTGCTTGCGCTACGAACGAGCTCTTTACGAATCCTTTTGTAGACGCTGCTTGGCGGCGCTGGCATGCGCGTCCAACCGCTCTGCAGCGGCAATTTTCTCAGCAGCTGCGGCGACTTCCCGCGCTGTCGACTTGTCCAAAGCAATAACGCTGGTGATTTTCACAAAATCCCATACGTTGATGGGGCTCGCATAACGGGCACTACCACCGGTCGGCATCACATGACTCGGGCCGGCCACATAGTCGCCGAGAACCTCACCAGAACTCTCTCCGACAAAAATGCCACCGGCGTGATGGATCCGAGAGACCAGGTCCCACGGCTGGTTGACACTCAAGGAGACGTGTTCTGCAGCAAAGTCGCTGCAGAGCTTCGCACATGCTTCGAGATCATCGCACACGACGAGTCCGCCCTGGCGTTGAATCGCGTGCTGGGCACGCTGCCTTGCAGCAGCCGTCGGTAACGAAGCAAGTTGTCGTTGGAGCGCTTCGCGAACCTTTTCAGCAAACGTCCGCGTTGGCGTCAAGAGGATTGGTATCGCTGCTTCATCGTGCTCCGCTTGAGCGAGCAGATCCGCAGCAACCAGCTCAGCGTTGGCGAAGGCATCTGCAACGACAATTGCCTCGGTTGGTCCATAGATTCCATCGATGTCACAGATCCCGTACACCTCTCGTTTCGCCAAAGTGACGTACAGGTTGCCAGGTCCAACGATTTTGTCGACACGGGGTAAAGTCTGTGTGCCATACGCCATAGCCCCGATAGCTTGTGCGCCGCCCAGACGAAAGACCTGGAACGAAAGCGCCTCATCACGCTTCGTGAGAGCATGACGATGACGCTCCTCGAGCATTTGCTTGCAGAGGGCGCACGCAGCGAGCGTTACGGGGCTAATGTCATTGCTTTCGCGGGAAGGCGGCGAGGTCACCACGAAACGTCGACACCCCGCCACAATGGCGGGAATCATCGTCATCAGCGCTGTGCTGGGGAGCGCTGCGTTACCTCCGGGAACGTAGAAACCAACAGCTTGAAGAGGTCGCACCAGCTGCCCTACTTGGCCCCCGAGTTTCGTCGTAAACCAGGAGTTGACGGGCTGCTCTTCATGGAACGCTGCGATACGTCGTGCTGCAATGTGCAACGCCTCATATAGGGACGGTTCGGTCTTTTCCAAACTGCATAGGGCGTGATCCAGCTCCGCCGCAGGTACCTCAAGCGCTTTGGGTGAGTCCACGACAACTCCGTCTAGCCGCGCGGTCCAGTCCAGGAGTGCGATGTCACCTTGCGTGCGTACGGATTCTAGGATTCGCTGCACTGCCTCCCGGGGGGAAAGTGCCTCACCGAAGATTTTCAGGATTCTTTCCTGTTGCAGTGCGCTTACTTGATTGAGATCGAGCGGCTTCCGTTGAAGGATGGAGCCAAGAGCCTCCTCCGCAGTATAGATAGGCACGGGAACCATTTCCGGTGCAGGTTCCCAGACCTCACCGCCGACGCCCAGTGCTGCGTTTTCCCCCGCTAGTCAAAACCTAAGGTTTGCAGGCGTGTCTGCGAGTTTTTTGTCGAACTTCACCCCGCACTCGCAAGACTTGAACACAGAACAGGACGAGTGACTCTGGCGGTGGCGAGTAGTGCCTCGTGCTGCACTCGTGCTCACGCGCTCCGGGTTTCCAGATAGGCGCGTATCCAGGCCCTACGGCGGTTAATGCTGGAAGCGCACGCTCCACGGGCGTTGTGCGCTCACGCTTTGTCGGGTGAACGAGCAGCGCAGTACTCGTCCCTGGTTCGCAACGCTATGTGTCTACCGCTGTCACCTACACGGTTTTTAGTGATGTAGAACTGACAGGTAGAAACCGAGGCCCTTGGATACGCGATTGCTGTGTATCGGGAGAACAACAGCTCCACATTGATTGCGCTGCACACCGAACAGCGCCGCCGATTTTTTTCATTGACGAAACGTGTACTTGTGCCAGCGTTCTCCGATTATGCGGGTTCTCCTTTCTTTTTTGTGTGTTTTCTTTCAGTGCACGGCGACGTATCCACCAACCCTCTACCTCCAAGTTACATTACCTTTACTGATTCCAGGATATTCTGGTCGTTTCATACGTCCCATCGCGTGTGCCTCGTACCTGCCGTTCCGTATTCGCCTTTGCGCTTGAACGCTGGAGCAGATAGTTCATGGAGCTGGAACAGCTTTTCTATACCACAGAGGGCGTCGGCTCGAGGTGTGCTTCACCCGACGTAGAATCGGGTCTCGTCGTCAGTTTGTGCTCGGACAGTCTGGGGATGCAGGCTTGTCTTCGCTGCACGACACGCTGGAGAAACTTGACTGTTAGGATATATCCTGGGAGCCGCCTCCCTCCTTCGTGATCATGCATGGAATGCGTTGTTGTCGGTTGGCAATGCGGGTTTGTGCTTGACGCTCACCACAGTGGGTAGGCGCAGAAAGCGCACTGAGCCCGTGTGCGCATCCCATTCGCTGGACCTTTTGCCCAGAAGGTAGCATGTGAGTTTGTTCGCCACTAAT
>Ga0080006_1225972_pt1 | contig 41503 bp, 30 predicted proteins | sample RS3BMetagenome_FD_69209 | JGI IMG/M metagenome (GOLD analysis project Ga0080006, IMG submission 69209) | Ferric oxide microbial mat and aquatic microbial communities from Rainbow Spring, Yellowstone National Park, USA - RS3B (SPADES... ...
TAGCGCGCACGGTTCTGAACTCCTTTTTGATGCGTTGTTAACACCAAATTTAGAGCTCAGAAACCGTGTGCGTTTCTCATGCAGCCATTTGTGCCCCAAATACCCCTACTGAACTGGGACTATGGGCCCGCCATGGGAGTCCGGGCATCCACATGAGTGTCAATAGAGCCCAATATCTTGGTTGTATCGAGATGTCGTGTTTGTTTACTAAAAGCGTGCGCGGCTCTTTGGGTCCACGACCTTACTACGAAGTTAGACTGCTCCAAACGAGAGCCCTACTCTCGGACGGCAAGTATCCCAGCTCGCAGGTGCTATCAGCTGCTCCGGAGAGTCCAATTTCTGCGATCAAAGGCGTGGGTCCACCGCTTCGCTCTCCAATGCGAGCACACCAAAGACACACTCGTGAACCCGATACAGCGGTTCGTTTGCCACGAAGCGCTCCAAGGCCTCAAAACCAAGTGAAAACTCGCGCAGCGCGAGAGAACGCTTTCGACCAAGGGAGCGGTCACGCAACCGGACAAGGTTCTCAGGACTGGTATATTCAGGGCCGTAAACAAGTCGTAGGTACTCTCGCCCTCGTACCTTGATTCCAGGCTGTGTCAACCCCTTGTCCCCACGGTGGATCACCTCAGCGGGCTTGACCACCATTCCTTCGCCTCCATCTCGCGTGAGATTCTCCCACCATAGGGCTCCCCGCTCCTGCGATAGGGTATCCCCAAGGTCGACGACTATCGACTTCGTCTCACGGAAGGTGATCGGATCGACCCTCCCAAGACGCACCAGCAGGTCGAGATGCCACTCGTGGCCTTTGGTGGCGTAAACGCAACCTTCCCCAGCCAGAATCTGGAATGGTGCAAATTTCAAGTCTTCGATCGACGCCACCGGCCAGGCGTAACGGCGATAGGCGCTCGCAAAGCTCTCGATGTCCGCGATGCGCACATCTAGTTGGGCTAACGTGTTGCCAACATCAATCCCTCGGGCAGCCGCCACCTCCTGAAAGATCATCCGTTCCGCGGCGAGAGAGCGACATCCCGAGGCTTCCACGGCAGCGTATTGCTGTCTCAGTAGATCCTGCGCCTTGAAGGACCATGGGAGCATCTCACCGTCGAGAACCAACCAATCGGTAGCCAACTCCTCCCAGATGCCAGTCGCCTCAATCCCTTCACGTATCTTGTCGAGGAATCTAGCCTCAAACTCACCTCCGGGGAAGAAGGAGCGTCCTGTTCTCGTGTAGATCACACCGCCGCTCGGCGAGTCAAAACCAAACCGACGACACGCTACGTCAGGGTCGCGTGTGACGACCACCACGGCTCGTGACCCCATGTGCTTCTCTTCACAGACAACTCGCTCAACGCCAGCTTGCTTGAAATAGGAGAATGCCTCGTCTGGATGCTCGAGCAAGTCACTGCGGGCCGACGTAGCTGGTGGCGACATGGTTGCAGGAAGGTAGACAAGCCATCGCGGGTCAATCGCAAACCGACTCATGACCTCGAGGGCAGCAAGGGAGTTCTCTTCCCGCATGGTGACCGAGTGGGCATATCGCGTCTCAATCACACGCCGACCGATGACATCTTCAATATCAAGGTCTCCTGATCCGCGGTCTGTGGTGCCCACAGCTTGATGGTTGAGCGGCCTCACCGGCTCGTAATAGACGCGCTGCGCGGGTACCGACACGATCTCACGCTCAGGGTAACGAAGAGCAGTCAGGTTTCCACCAAACACACAGCCAGTATCGATGCAGATCGTTCTGTTGCGCCACTGGGGCTCCATCACGGGAGTGTGGCCATAGACCACGGTTGCACTTCCACGATAATCCTGAGCCCACGGATAGCGAATTGGCAAACCGAACTCATCCGATTCGCCAGACGTATCACCGTACATCGCGAAGGCCCTTACGGCTCCAGAGGTTCTCCCGTGCATGTTCTTCGGCAGACCTGCATGGGCGACCACCAAGTTACCGTCGTCGAGGACAAAGTGGCTGATCAACCCATCAAGAAACTCCACGACGCCAGCGGTAAATTCAGGGGATTCCTGACTCAGTTGTTGGAGGCTCTCCGCAAGTCCATGACGTGCCTCGACCTTTTTGCCACGAAGAGCCCGCAAGAGTTTCGCCTCGTGATTGCCCACAATGCAAAGAGCGCTACCGGTCGCAACCATCTCCATCGCGAGTCGCAGCACCGCAGGAGTTGCCGGCCCGCGATCAACGAGATCACCCAGAAAAATCGCACGACGGCCCTCCGGGTGGCGATATGGCTGACCTTCGCCGGCGCGACAATAACCCAGCGTTTCGAGAAGCGCAACAAGCTCGTCGTGACACCCATGGACGTCACCGACGATATCGAAGGGTCCGTGTTCAACTCGCCGGTCATTCCAGACGGGTTCACGCACGATAACGACCTCGGCAACCTCGTCCACCTGCGTCAAATGATACACCCGATGAAATCCCTCACGCCTCAATCTCTTGAGAGATCGGCGGAGCTGAGAGCTTTGGTTCTGGAGAACATGTGCTCCAAACTGGCGGTCCTTGCGAGCCTCGTTCCGGCTGGCACAGAGCTCTAAGGGCATATCGAGTACGATCGCGACAGCGAGAACATGGTTGCGTTTGGCCAACTCGACGAGTGAGCGCCGGGCCTCGACCTGCACGTTGGTGGCGTCGACGACGGTAAGTTTCCCACGTTCTAGACGGCGCTCGGCGATATAGTCCAGTACATCAAAGGCTGCTTTGGTCGCGGACTGATCATTCTCGTCATCCGTCACCAGTGCACGGCAAAAATCCGAGGACAGCACTTCAGTGGGCAAGAAGTGTTGCTGTGCAAACGTCGACTTCCCGGATCCAGAGACCCCAACGAGGACAACCAAGCAAAGATCCGGTAGTTTCAGCGTGCTCATCGTGAGAAGACCCCCATCTGCGTAGGAGCGCCAAGCTCACGATCCTCGTCTCCCACCCCGGATATGGTGAGACCGTAGCCATATTCCTGTGCCAAGCGCTGGCACCAACGGGAGAACTCATCTCTGGTCCACTCGAATCGGTGATCCCGATGGCGAAACTCGTGGGCCCCAAGATGGGGGTAAAGGACGTTGTACTCCGCATTCGGTGTCGTCACAACGACGGTTCCAGGGCAGGCAAAACCGAAGATGTTCCGTTCAAAGGCTCCGAGACGCGAAGGTTCCAGATGCTCTACAACCTCTAGGGCCACCACGGCATCAAAACCCAAGAGCCGCCGATCCCGATAGGTGATCGAACCATGCAACAGTTCTACCCTACTGCGCTGACGCGGCGTCATGGTATCGAGATGCAGGTGAGCGGATGCTCGCTTGAGCACTTGGTTCGAGACATCTAACCCAACGACGTACTCAACCCCTCGCTCGCCCAAGAGCTCCCCGACCAGTCGGCCCTCCCCACAGCCAAGATCGACAATGCGTCGTGCACCCCGAGTGCGCAAGACCTCGCGCACCGCCTGTAGACGCCGTGCGCTCAGCTTGATCGAGTCAACCTTGGGGCCAGACTCAGGGCTAGTAAGTGACTCTGCGGTCTGGGCATCGGTGGTCTGGACATCGGTGGTCTGGGCATCGGTGAGCTCGTCACCGATCAAACGGGTCAACGCCTGATCGGTGAGATCCCGGTCATAGCGAAGGTAACTACGGACAATCAACTCACGCTCGGCGTGATTACGTAACCACGCGTCCCCCTGCCGCAGTAGCTTGTCCACCTCGTCCGATCCAGCCCAATAGTGCTTACCATCATCGAGAACGGGCAACAATACATAGAGGTGTGACAGAAGGCTCTTCACCGTCACCTCACCTCGCAGTGTTAGGTCGTACAAGTCGCTGTCTCCTGGTTCCAACACGCGCTCACCCAACGGAATCGGGACAATCTCCACTTCGTATCCCAGCGGTTCAAAAAGTCTTCGGATGAACTGGCCCCCTCGGCGGCACGAGGTGGTCGGCAGGTGCACGTCGAGGTGGAGAGGCACATCAACGAGATCCGGCCTTTCCTTGCTGTGACCCGCCATGGCGGTTGAGAACGCCTTAACCAATGCGACCGACATCAGCGATGAGGTGGCGTAGGGGCGGTCGTTAACGTACTGAGAAAGCAACGAATCGTCACCACCTGAACCCCGGTGTGATCGCACAAGGGAGATGGGATCGACGTCCACGATCAGCGCTACGGTACAACGATCATCACGAGCCTCGGGGTACACGACGTGTGCAGTGCCCCAGGAGAGTTCCACCACAACGTGAGAACTCGGGTTTTTGTGCAGCAGGTACCCCAGGTCTGTCGCTGGTCGTGAGGTAGTTGAGATTGTCAGTAGCACCGTTTAACCCCCGCCAACAGGCCATTTTGCATGCAAGGAGCCCTCGTTTGGGCAGACTTGCGCACCGGATATTACACCTTGGCCGTTCTCCATCTCCGACCCCCTGGGCCCACTTGAGCCAAACGCGAAAACGTAGTTTGAGGATACTGAGTCTATGCCCAGGTGCCGAACCATTGACCGACATCTCGAATTGGTGCTCCCAAACTTGCTCCAAAATGTGTAGAAGGTAGAATTGCACTGGTCGAAGTCAACGTTGTCGGAGCTGCCCACGTCGAGTTGGGGATGCGTTTGCTTACCGCACACGCATCCCAGCCGCGAGCGATCGTTGTCGCCGCTGGAGGGTCTACTTTCGGCTGTCAGGACGGGGCTTCTCAGCAGGTCAATCCGCTCAAATTTGCCCCCGCCCCCACTCGAACACCTACCAATAACGTGTTTGGCCATCGCGTCGTTGCAAAGCCACACCGGCCCAACTCGCACCCCGGCAAGCGTTGGCTTCGCCCTGCATGCAGGGCGACCATTATGTTGTAACGCAGTTTTGCTAGCCTTAGTGCTCATGAGCATTCGGTTCCGGGGGGTAGTGGTTCTTGCGGGTACCCTCGTGTCGCTCTTGGTTGCACTTGCAGCCGGCGGCGCACTCGCGTGGCATTTGTTTGGCTTTCTCGCAGTTATCCTCGTCATCGTCGGCTACAGCCAGCTAGGGCCCCTCTCGGCGGTTGTCGTAACTCGACAACTAGCGCCTGGCCCTTACTACGCAGGCTGTTGGCTAGACGTCTCCCTCACCGTGTCGGGGACACGGTGGCCCTGGCTGCATCTGACAATGGTCGATTCCATCAAATCCTCCGACAACGAGTCTAAGCATCGATTCGTCCTCACCACAGTGGGGCGCACACGTCAGAGTGTTCAGTATCGGCTCACCGACCTGCAGCGCGGCCCATTGGAATTTGGACAGATTACGGTAACGACAAGCGATTTCTTCGGCTTCTTCGAGCGATCGATCACGCTTGAGGAGGAGTTGATTCACCTGAGAGTCTGGCCTAGAGTGCAGGCGCTGAGCAAGAGCGAGCTCAACAACTATCTTTGGCATGGCGACCAGCTGAACTCGAGTCGCACGCGCGCAGAACTCACCCATCTCCAAGGCATTCGTGAATACGTACCAGGCGATCGCCTCTCCCACGTGCACTGGAAGACAACAGCACACACTGGTGACTTCAAGGTCAAGTATTTCGAGCCAGAGAACAAGGCGGAGTTCATCGTCTTGTTGGATGCCTCGCATCATTTCACAGCAAACGACTGGGAACTAGCCGTTTCAATCGCGGCCTCACTTGTGCTTCGCGCAAGTCGTTCACAACTCCTGTTGCGTGTTGTGGCACTCGACCAACCCATGCATCAGGCCCCACCAGCCGTCGGCCCTGAGACACTGAACATGTCGATGGATTTCTTGAGCGATCTGGGCCACCGCACAAGCGGCACAGCCGATGCAATCGAACCAACTCGCTACGGCCAACACATGTTGGTCATCATTACCCAAGAGCGACGAGAGGCCTGGAGGGGACTAGCTGACTCAATTGTCGTCGTCGGGAGCGGCGGTACCACCAGTCTGGGTGACTGGCGAGCTAGCATCGCACGGACCCCGATGCGTACGAGCGTTGTGCGATGAATCGATCACTCTTACTCGGCCTCTGGGCAACCGCGCTACTGTGGCCATTCGTTCACTCGGGAGGCTACGCCGATGCATCGGTGCTGGCCCTCACACCTCTCTTACTCGAGCTCGCTGAAAACTGGCGACATTGGGTACCGAGGTTGCTCCACTGGGGCGCAGTCCTCTATCTCCAACTTTGCCTCGCCTGGGGACGTTGGGCATCGATACGCTACATGGCAGCAGCCCTGCATCAGGTAACCCACAAGCTCGCTACGCTCCCACCGAGCCGGTGGACCCACATCAGTGCGCACCTTGGAACACCCGTCATCTTGATCGGTTGTTTGCTGGGTTGGTTGCTCTTTCGACCCTGCAAAAACTATGCAAGTGTGTTGACACTGTTGGTTGCGGGTATCGTTCTGATCGGCCTCGGCCACGCTGTTTGGGGCCTGCCGGCCGAGTTCCCCCTCGCCGCCTATCTCATCGTTGGCATGATCATCCTCATCAGCGTCCATCATTCCGAGTCCGGTGGAACCGGCGTCGATATCGCGCGTCGGCCAGTGGTCAACACGCTTGCCGCTGTGGTCGTGCTCGTTCCACTTGCCATCGGGTTCGAACTCCCTGCACGACCACCGGTCGATCTGGCGAACCTCTTTCCTGGTCGCCTGAGCTCCTTTGGTACCACTTCGGCTACGACCGGATACGGAAATGGCGTCACCGAGATCGACCACTCCCTCGTACCGAGCGATGCACCCGTCTTCGTGGCACACTCGGACGTGCCCTACTATTGGCAGGCTGCCACCTACAACACCTTTAACGGGCTGGGGTGGTCCAACAAAGGCCGATCCTCCACCTTCGAACAACTGGCAGGCGGTAGCGACGTGCCAATCCTCAGCCCCTACTTTGAGGGAAACAATGTCATCCAGGTCAGCACCACGATCTCAGATGCCTCCTCACGCCCGCTCACCAACCTCTTTTATACCGGCGACCCACTGAAGTTTTCCGTGACCGCGACTGTCCACGCAAGATCGGGGCGCATCGATGTCAATGGGGTGCGAAGCTATCGATTGACCGCCTTGGAGCCCCTCGACAACCCCGCTAGCCTGCGGGCCCAACGCCGGGGATCGACACCTCGAGACCTCGCCATCGACCTCGAGGTACCTTCGAATCTGTCTCCGAAGGTACAACAGTTGGCCCAGCGTGTCGCTCAAGGAGTCAATGGAACCTATAACATCGCAACGGCGATCAAACACTACCTCGACTCACATGATCGTTACTCCTACCAGGTCGGTCCAGCAGCCCACGACATCGTCAATGAATTTCTCTTCGTGGACCGTCAAGGGTATTGTGATCAATTTTCCACATCTTTCATCATGATGATGCGATCGCTTGGAATTCCGGCGCGCTGGGTCGTCGGATACGACCCAGGCACCTACGTCAGCAGTCGCGGGGGCTACCTCATCCGTCAAGTCGATGCCCATTCGTGGGCCGAGATTTGGATCAACGGCGCAGGCTGGGTGCCATTTGATCCAACCCCAGGCTTCAACTTCCCCAGCTACTCTCGGTCTTCGGCGACTAGCAGCACCAAACCGACGATCACAACACGAACACCAACGACTCCGACGGCCGCCTACACCCCACCGTCCTCTCTCAACGCCGATGCCCATCTCCGCAAAATCTCGAGTCCCCTGGGTCCCCGGAACGTTCACCACCCCGCCTCAGCAAACGTCGGCGACGACGTCCTTGGGGCCCTGGCATTACTCGTGTTGGTAAGTGCCCTCGTTTGGGGGTGGAGACGACATCGCACGGCTAATGAAACGGTGCGCCAATGGGTCGACCTTCAGCGCGTATCCCGTCGTAGTTTCGGTGCCTCCGAATGGGAATCGGACAGTCCCCGAGAATGGGGGCGGGTCTGGACCCGACGTTTTCCAAGCGATAGTGCGTTGATCTGGCCATTGGTGCGGCTGTTTGAACAGTCGTTCTACTCGAAAAGGCCCTTGTCCGCACAGGAGGAGGCCGAGGCAAAGCGGCTCTGGCGCACTCTTCGGGGGCGCGCACGCCGCCTCCATCGCTCCAACAGGGTCTCGACGTAAGAGCTGTTACATCCTCGTCTGTGATTGCAACGAGCACGTCTCACCGTCGTCTTGGCGCTAGCCGCCAGATGACAAGGCTATCCACATCATCGATCGCGCTCCATTGTCGTTCACACGCCGAGTTGGGAAGTCATAGGCGGCGTGCACCGAAATACCTGCTCGACATGATCACCCGATGTCCATGTGCTGGTGGTTGTTGATGGCAGTGGTGACGTCGTGTGATCTTCCTAACGCCATCGTAGCGCGGGCCTCTTGGTCGAGTTCTGCGCCCGACCCGACAGCCTTGCAAAGACCGGCATGAGCCTGATGGGCACTGATCGCTCGTCGTCACAGCTATCGTCGAAGTCGAGTAACCATAAACCCAGGTCGACACCACGAGCTAAGCGACACAAACTCCCAACCACCCTGGCAACCGCTCGCCGCCACGAGCCACGATTGCCGATTGTCCCAACAACTCTGTAGGATTTGTAATCAGTGCCAGCCAGCTTACAAATGGGGGTCCCGTTGGCGAATCGTTCGATGATCTCAGACACGTTGGATCAACTTGATCCTCAACTCGGCGGGATCGTCGACAATCTGGAGCGCAAAATCATCGGCAAGCGCCCGCTGATGGAGTTCATGGTCACCGCCGTACTGGCCGAGGGTCACGTCCTCCTCGATGACGTACCAGGGGTCGGCAAGACAACGGTGGCTACCATGCTGGCGAGAAGTCTTGATCTCACCTATCGCCGCATCCAGTGCACACCGGACCTACTGCCAACCGACATCACCGGCGTCACGATCTTTCATCCTGGCACCCGCCAGTTCGAGTTTCACCCTGGTCCAGTCTTTGCCAACCTTGTCATTGCGGACGAGATCAATCGCACCTCGCCGAGAACCCAGAGCGCACTCTTGGAGGTCATGGAGGAGGGCCAGGTAACAGTCGATGGGGTCACCCACGTCCTGGCGCCGCCCTTCCTAGTCGTTGCCACCCAAAATCCAATCGAATACGAAGGGACATTCTCGTTACCCGAGAGCCAGCTTGACAGGTTCCTCTTTAAGCTCTCAGTCGGCTATCCGACCGTCGACGAAGAGTCATCCATCCTCGCCCAATCCGATGACGAACTCTCCATTGACTCCGTGGAATCGGTCATCAGCCGCGATGACCTGTTGACGCGGATGAAGGCCGTACGCGAGGTCCACGTCTCCGATGCGCTGCGCAGCTACATCGCCAAACTCGCCGATGCGACTCGGACTTCCCCGCTGCTTGAGCTGGGAATGAGCCCTCGCGCATCACTAGCACTCTACCGAGCCTCGCAAGCCTGGGCGTTGTTGCATGCCCGCCAGTATGTTGTGCCAGACGATGTGGTGGCACTTGCCCCATTCGTGATCAAACACCGGCTCATCCTGTCGCGCACCGCAGGCAACCCCAGCGCCAACCTCATGGATGATGTTTTTACCACTATCCTGCGAAGCGTGCCGGTACCCCCGCTCACCAAATAACTCCAGCAAACAAGCAACTGAGCCACCGCTGAGGCAACCACTCCCGATGATGTCAATCCCACATAGCCCGGATGGGCGTCTCACGATCGTCGGCACGGAGAGCACCCCACCCCGACAACACGCGTAATCGAGTAGGTCCTATCGCTTATGGGCCACCCAACCGACATCGAGCGCCATCGATGCAAGGGACGTTCCATCAGGTGAGCCGCGATCTCATTGGTCCAGTTCAACCGGAACAATGGCGAGTCATCGGCCACAGCTTGTCCATTGACAAGGCTGTCCATTGACAAGGCTGTGCGATCTGGGCGGGCAGTACCTCAGCTCCTGCCCGCCCAATCGATCAACTACGTGCGTTCAAATGGCCAGTCGATCAGTTCGATCAATCGAGATCGAATCGATCCAGGTTCATGACCTTACCCCACGCTGTGACGAAGTCGTGAACGAATCGTGCTTGGGCATCGTCGTAGGCGTAGACCTCCCCGAGTGCTCGGAGTTGCGAGTTGGCACCAAACACGAGATCGACCGATGTCGCTGTCCAGCGGCGCTGGCCAGAGGCACGATCAAAGCCCTCAAACACCTGGTCGTCATCCAGAGAAGGCCGCCACTCAGTGCCCATATCGAGCAGATTGACGAAGAAGTCGTTGGTGAGGTTTCCCGGTCTCGCCGTCAATACTCCATGTGTCGAGTCCTGATAGTTGGCACCGATGACTCGCATACCACCAACGAGCACCGTCATCTCGGCCGCCGTAAGCGTCAGGAGATCGGCCCGCTCGACGAGCAAATGTTCGGCCGGGAGCTTCTCGGCCGCTCGGCGATAGTTACGGAATCCATCCGCGGTTGGCTCCAAGACGGCAAACGAATCAGCATCGGTCTCTTCCACGAGGGCATCTGTCCGCCCCGGAGCGAACGGAACCGTGATCTGATGGCCAGCGTTGCGGGCTGCTTGCTCTACCGCCGCGCAACCGCCCAAGACGATCATATCGGCCAGCGAAATGCGAGTGCCGTCCGAGGTTGAGGCGTTGAACTCATGGCGCAACCGCTCCAAGACCTCAAGCACCCTGGCCAACTCGGCTGGATTGTTGACCTCCCAGCCGCGCTGGGGCTCCAACCTGATCCGTGCTCCGTTGGCGCCGCCTCGCATATCGGTGCCGCGGAAGGTCACGGCCGACGCCCAAGCCGTCCGCACCAGTTGTGCGATCGATAGCTCGGACTCTGACACCATACGCTTGACGGTGGCAATCGCCGCCTCGTCGACCAGTTTGTGATCGACTTTGGGCACCGGGTCTTGCCATATCTGGGGCTCGGACGGTACCAGTGGCCCCACATAGCGGGTGATCGGACCCATGTCACGATGGAGCAGTTTGAACCAGGCCTTGGCGAACTCTTGACTCAGCTCCTCGGGGTGCTCGTAGAAGCGACGGGCAATCGGAGCGTAGATCGGGTCCTCTTTCAAGGCAATATCCGTCGTTAACATGACCGGTGCATGGCGCCTTGACGGATCGTGGGCATCAGGAACGGCGTCGCGAGCAGCGCCACCTTTGGGTATCCACTGTTTGGCTCCGGAGGGGCTTGTGGTGAGCTCCCAGTCAAAACTGAACAGGTTCTCAAAGAATCCGTTGTCCCAGCGGATCGGATCATTGGTCCACGCACCCTCGAGCCCGCTGGTCCAGGCATCGCCTCCTTTGCCGGTCCCATACAGATTCTTCCATCCAAGCCCCTGTTGCTCAAGTGGTGCACCCTCAGGTTCGGGCCCGATATAGCGCTCTGGATCAGGAACAGCGCCATGCGTCTTCCCAAAGGTATGACCACCAGCTATCAATGCGACGGTCTCAACATCGTTCATCGCCATCCTGGCAAACGTCTCCCTGATATCTCGAGCCGCAGCCAAGGGGTCAGGGTTGCCGTTTGGCCCCTCCGGGTTGACGTAAATGAGTCCCATCTGCACCGCGCCGAGAGGATTGGCCAACTCTCGGTCTCCGCTGTAGCGTTCATCGCCAAGCCAAGTATCCTCTGGACCCCAATAGGCGTCCTCTTCAGGACCCCAGATGTCCTCACGACCAAAGCCGAAACCGAAGGTCTCAAACCCCATCGACTCTAACGCACAGTTTCCGGCAAAGACGATCAAATCTGCCCACGAGAGGTTACGGCCGTACTTTTGCTTCACTGGCCACAGGAGTCGGCGCGCCTTGTCAAGGCTGACATTGTCTGGCCAGCTATTGATCGGGGCAAAACGCTGGTTGCCGTTGCCAGCTCCACCGCGACCATCAGCGATCCGGTAGGTACCGGCGTCATGCCACGCCATGCGGATGAAGAGGGGGCCGTAATGGCCGTAGTCAGCTGGCCACCACTCCTTTGAATCACGCATCACCGCATCGATATCGCGGCGCAATTGCTCAACGTCGAGACTCTGCAGCGCCCGTGCGTAGTTAAACCCATCATCGAATGGGTCCTTTGGCGCCGCGTGCTGTGCAAGTATCCGAAGATTGAGTTGATCGGGCCACCAGTCTCGAATTGACCTACTCCCGAGCGCCGTCGGGCTCTGTAAGACCGGGCAGGTACCTTCTTCATTGTGGGGTTGTTGTGTGGACATTGCTTACCTTCCTTTCTCGGGCTTGTATCTCCGCGATCGATCAGGATGGACCGATCTCTCTTGAATCAGATCCTGTTGGCTACCTCGTGCTTCGTAAATTAAGGCCATACCATCTCATCCAGGGACCTCGAGTTGATCAATGCTGACCTGACAATCAGGGCAAACACCCCAGTAGGTCACTTCAGCTTCATCAAGGACGAACCCATGCGCCTGCGATGGGGTGAGACAGGGGCGCTCCCCCACCGCACAGTCAACGTCTTGGACAGCCCCGCAGCAACGACATACCACATGGTGGTGGTTGTCTCGCACGCGCAGTTCATAGAGGGGGACACTGCCGGCTGGTTCGATACGCCGAATCACACCGACCCTGGCAAACACACCCAATGCGCTATAAACCGCCTGCGGCGAGACCGATCCGAGGTCGATGCTGACCTGACGGATGATAGCGTCGGTCGTCGCGTGAGGATGCGCATCCAGGGCAACCAAGACCGCGACGCGCACCGCAGTGACCCTCAGGTCATTGGCACGAAGCAATTGAATCAGCTTGTCGCGATCGCTCGACATATCCCCTCCCACCCCAATTATAGATCCATTTCTTTCTTAGAGTAGCTCCATTTTAAGATTGTTGTCCTCATAGCTGAATTATTTGCGGCCGCCCGCCTGATCCGCGCCTCAGGTGTTGGCGCACCCGAGCAGTCAACTCGCCTTCGATGTCCGCTTGCCAGCTCGACCTGGTAGGGTCTTCTCTGATGCGACAGGCACAAGCGATGACAAGGCTCATGGCAGGCGACTCTGTCTTCCTCACAGGTGCGCCAGGGTCTGGAAAATCCTATGTTCTGCGCCAGTTCGTCGGCTTAGCTGCCCGCAGCGGCAAGGTCGTCGCTGTGACCGCCTCAACAGGGATTGCAGCAACACAGATCGGTGGGCAGACGATTCACTCATGGTCCGGCATCGGCATCCGTGACCGACTCAGCGAACACGACCTGGAAACTCTGGCGACCAAGGATCGGCTGGTGCACCGCTACATCACGACCGACATCCTCGTCATCGACGAGATTTCGATGCTTGCCGGCAACTTCTTGGCAATGCTCGATACGTTGGCTCGAGCCATGCGAGGCACGGACGCACCATTCGGGGGGCTCCAGATGGTCCTCGTTGGAGATATGTTCCAGTTGCCCCCGATCAATCGCGAGTCGAGCGAGAGCGATTTTGCCTTTCATTCGGCCGCGTGGCGCGATCTTGATCCCCTGCCTTGCTATTTAACCGAGCAACACCGACAGTCAGAGGCCACCGACGACAAGCTCGCAAACGTGCTGGGAGCGATGCGCAACGGGAGTTTTGATCCATCCCATCAGGCGATCCTGAACGAGCGCATCGGCGTCCGACCGAATGGCGACTTTGAGCCCACCCATCTGTACTCGCATAACGTCGATGTTGATGCCATGAACGCCCGCCGACTCGCGAGTCTCACTACTCAAGCGCGCACCTACACCATGGAAGTGCGTGGCCCCAAGGCGTTGACTGAACCGATGCAACGTGGAATTCTCGCACCGCAAGAGCTGGCGCTCAAAGTCGGCGCTGAGGTGATGTTTGTGGCGAACGACCAAAACCTTCGGTACGCCAACGGATCCCTTGGACGTGTCGTCGACCTGTCCGGCCAATGGCCCATCGTCGAACTGTTGACAAGCTCGCGCACGATCGCCGTCGAGCCCCATGCCTGGGTACTCGAAGAGGACGGAGCCAATCGGGCCGAGATACGGCAGGTGCCACTGCGCTTAGCCTGGGCGATTACGATCCACAAGAGCCAGGGCATGAGCTTGGACGCTGCCGAGATCGATCTCTCTCGATCATTCACCCCAGGGATGGGCTATGTGGCGCTCTCACGCCTTCGGAGCCTCGATGGTCTCTACCTCAAAGGTCTCAACGCCATGGCTCTGAAGTTGCACCCAGCGATCTTTGACTTTGATGCCACGGCCCAGCAACGATCAACGCAACTTGAGGCAACAACCCAGGACTTTGTCGCCGATGCCAAGTCAAGTCACGAGCCATCCATCGCCGCCACGGACGTTGACCTGAACATGGATCTCCTAGGGAGGCTCAAAGCATGGCGGCGAGAGCAAGCGCGAAGAGAGGGTGTGCCGGCCTACGTCATCGCCCATGACATTATGCTGGCCGAGCTGGCCATGCGCCTGCCCAGAAACGCCTTCGACCTGCGACGCGTCAAGGGAATGGGGGCTACCAGGGTGGAGCGCTACGGCGACGCTATCCTCGCAATCATCACCAGCCACCTGGAGCCATCGCCATCACAGGACTCGCTCTTTTAGTCGCCTCCGACGACGAATCACAGGTACGACCAGCGCCGTAGTGGCAACAGAGAACAAGACCTGCACGACGTCGTTACCACACAAGGCCGACTTCGTGAGCTTGTCGGGACACGCCTCACCAAAGCTCGATACGTCCCTTTGTTGTATGTCGAAGAATCCGATTACGAGGCCGATCGTCTGGCCGTCTACCAAGGTGGGTGTCGCTCTAGCGTGCCAACGATGGTATGTCTCGCGCGATCGGGTAGGGTTCCACTATGTCAGAACTACAGCACCCGAATCCCTTCGCCGGGGCCGAGGATCTCGCCGCATCACCGGCCGGCCCTCTCCTTGCCAGTAGCGTTGTGGCGATCGATGACCTGTTCTTGCGTTTTCTCGATACCCACCCGACGCCAGGGTTAGCCTGGGGTCTCGTCGATCGAACAGGGTTGGTGCACACCGGCGCCCACGGTTGTGGCGATCTATCATCCAAAGCTAACGCCAGCGGGCGTCATGTCTTTCGCATTGCGTCGATGACCAAGAGCTTCACAGCATTGAGCATCCTCTGTCTACGTGATGCCAACAAACTTAACCTTGACGACCCGGTACAGCGTTGGCTCAACGAGCTCAAGATCGACGAAGATCTCCATGACGACCCCAGCCCAATCACAATTCGCCAGCTCTTGTCGATGGCAGCTGGTCTCGTCGAGGACGACCCATGGGCTGATCGGCAACTCTCGATGTCCGAAGAAGCCTTTAGCGAGCTGCTCGCCGGTGGAATCGGCCTCGACCTCGCTCCATCGTCAGCGTTTGAATATTCCAACCTCGGCTACGCCATGCTCGGAGCGATTCTCAAAAGGGCAGGCGGACACGATCTTGGCTCGTTTGCGGCCGAGCGCATTTTTCGACCGCTCAAAATGTCGGCAACCACATGGAAGCTATCAGAGGTTGATCCCCACGTGCTTGCCAAGGGTTACAGCCGCACTGGCGGCCAATGGGTGCTTGAACCACTCCTCGACGACGGAGCATTCGGCGCCATGGGCGGACTCGCATCGACCATCGAGGACCTCGCCCGATGGGTAACCTTACATCTCAATGCATGGCCAATGGGGCCGAATGGGGCCACATCCAAGATCGCAGGCATCAAAGCATCAACCCTTCGGGAAATGGCTACCGTTCACACCGTCATGGCTCACCCCAGAAACGAGCAGCCCGATATTACAGCGCAAGGGTACGGATACGGATTGATGATTGCCCATCATCGCCAGCTTGGACGAATCGTCGGCCATAGCGGTGGCCTCCCTGGGTTTGGTTCTCGGATGGAGTGGCTTCCCGACTACGGCGTGGGACTTATCGCTCTAGCCAATCGCACCTACACCCCCCTTGCCGACGTCGTCCGACAAGGATTGACGTACCTGGTCGATAAGGGGTTTGTCACTACGGAACCTCATGTCATCTCCGACGACCTCCGCCGGGTCTACGACGCGATCATCACGACCTACCGGCAGCCAGAACAGGAACAAACGCTGCGCGATGTGGCCCTGCCCACCTATTACCTTGATCGCGACGACGACCGCAAACCACCGGACTTTCATGCGCTGCGCACCAAGTACGGATCACTCGTCGCGTCTGCTCCCCCCGTCGCAACAGGTCGCTTGCGCGGATCGTGGTCTATGCGCTGCGAGGCCGGCACGTTCATCGTTGAGGCGATGCTAGGACCCTCTAAGCCCCACAAGCTCCAGTTCCTCCGGATCACTGAAGAAGCTCTGCAAGGGTAACACCCACGGCCACGAGCGTCATCGGCTCACGACGTTCCGATACAAAGGAGGGCTATGTCGGTCCATGACAGTCACCAACCTCCGTGCGATCAAAAGTTACGCCATATTCGTCAAGGGTTGTCGGCCCAAATCCGTCCACCACAAGGCTTCACAGTTCAAGGGCAGTGCGGTTAGCAGCCCCGTTGCCGAGCGTAGGCATCGATACGAACGGTCGTGTCTCGATACCATAAACTCTTGGCATGAGACACGACCGTGCATGCTAAATGACGCTTGTTTCGAATGTTTCGAAATGTTGATCTAGCGGAACGTCAAATCGATCGTGGTGCCTGCCAGTGCCTTACTCACCGGGCAGCCGTCTTTTGCCGCGTCAGCAATATCGCGGAACTGGGTATCGTCGACTCCAGCCGCATGACCACCGACAGATAGCTCGATGCGCCCAATCTCGAATCCGCCGGCCGAATCCGGCCCAAGATGCACCTTCGCACCAATTTCGAGATGGATATCAGTGCCACCTGCAGCCCCGAGTAGGGCAGAAAACTGCATGGCAAAACACGACGTGTGCGCTGCCGCCATGAGCTCCTCTGGGCTGGTAACCCCACCAGCAACATCACGAGCCCGGGTCGGAAAGGAGACATCGTAGCTCGCTAGCCCTGAGCTTGTTAGCGTGACGACACCACGACCCTCCTCTAACGTTCCGTTCCAGACGGTTTCGGCTTCTCGCATTGGCATGATCTTTTCCTCTCATCCTCGGCTACAACACACTCTAGGTTCGACTTGCGGCAAACGCCAACGTCCAATGGAGATACAAGCTGAATATGCGAACCATTCGGCCGACTTGGGACCACCAACCTGTGATCCCCATTGGCTCCAGCGGCGGTGCTCTTTCGATTCAATCACATCATAAATCTTGGGAATACCCACCGCGACGATGCTCGATGCATCGCATATGACGACCGAGCCCTGACACTGTTGGTGATGGGCCTTGAGCAAGGTCGCCCCGGAGCAGGCGTATCGCTGCCATTGTGCCGTAGGATGGTAGGTCGATTCGCTTGCATCCTATGGAAGGAACTCGTCTCATGTTATCATTCGACTATCAGGACAAGCTACCGGAGCCGGCCGGCCTTCGGACAGCCTATGCCGGTTCACTCAACGAGTCCAAGATCGGTGAGGTCGTCAAGGTCTGTGGTTGGGTTAATCGCATCCGCGAACACGGCGAGCATCTCGTGTTCGTCGACGTCCGTGATTACACCGGCATCGTCCAATGCGTTGTACCGAGGACCGAGAACCTCCACCCCGAATGGGTGGTGCAGATCACCGGCACCGTGACTCGACGCCCAGAAGGCACCGACAACACCCAGATCGCATCGGGTCGGATTGAATTACGTGATCCCAGCGTGAAGGTTCTGGCCCAATCCGACCCCCTGCCGTTCTCTCTTGATGACCGGATCGAGCTTGACGAGGCCACGCGACTGCACTATCGATACGTCGACCTTCGCAGATCTCGCATGCAACGCAACCTTCGACTGCGATCGGTCGTCAACGGCGCCATTCGGAGATCGATGGACGAGCAGGGCTTTGTCGAAATTGAAACGCCACTGCTTTGGACCCCTACCCCTGAGGGTGCTCGTGAATTTCTCGTTCCATCGCGTACGCAACCCCAGAACTTCTACGTGCTACCACAATCTCCACAGATCGCAAAACAGCTCCTCATGGTGGCTGGCTTTGACCGCTATTATCAGATTGCGCGTTGTCTGCGAGACGAGGATCTGCGAGCCGATCGGCAGTTCGAATTCACCCAACTCGACCTTGAGGCCTCATTCGTCACCCAAGATGATATTCATCGCTTCATATCCCACTCGATCCGAGCGGTCGTCGCCGCTGTCAGTCCTGAGACGATCGTCGACATCGACAAAATCACCTGGCGAGAGGCGATGAACCGTTACGGCACCGACAAGCCTGATCGTCGTTTCGGCGCCGAGCTCCACGATGTAACCGCCGTCTTCGCCACGACCAGCGTGAACGCCTTGCGTGCGCCAAGCGTGCAGGCCATGATCGCACCGTTGGCGCTGAGTCGAGCGCGCCTCGACGAGCTGGTGGAGCGCGCAAAGGCGCTAGGAGCCAAGGGGCTCCTCTGGCTTCGCGTTGAGGAGGGGGACGCTGGACTGGTGCTGAACTCGCCGGTATCAAAATTCTTAACCGACGCCGAACAAGGCCAGCTCACGGGCGCCCTGAACGCCAAGGCAGGAGACACCATCTTGATGGTAGCCGACGAGTGGGAGCGTGCGGTGACGATTCTGGGGCAGATTCGACTCGGCCTCGGCAGGCAACTCGCAAGCGATGATGTCCTCGACTTCTTTTGGGTGGTGGACTTCCCGCTCTTTGAAGGACTCGACGACTCCGGTTCACCGGTCTCGGCACACCACCCCTTCACGATGCCCAACGAAGAGGACTTCGCGCTCCTCGACACCGACCCACTCGCGGTTCGCTCACAATCCTACGATCTGGTGCTCAATGGCTGGGAGCTCGGCTCGGGATCCATCCGTATCCACGAGTCCTCAATCCAGTCGAGAATCTTTGAGGTGCTAGGCATCGATGAAGAGACCGCTCAGTCACGTTTTGGCTTCCTGCTCGACGCCTTCAAGTATGGCGCCCCGCCACATGGGGGCTTCGCTTTTGGTATCGATCGCCTCAGTGCGCTGCTGGCTGGAGAGGAGAATATCCGCGAACTGATCGCCTTCCCGAAGACCCAAAGTGGTTCGGATCTCATGACTGGCGCACCCAAGCAAATCGCAACCGAGACGCTGACACAGCTCGGGTTGCGAACAACCACTCGCGCCAAGGACTGATCATGGACGACCTGTTCCGCCAAGAGCTCGATCCAAGACGGATCCCATTGGCGGTACGGCTTCGTCCAACATCGCTTGACAGCGTTCGTGGACACGAGGATCTCACCGGCGCCGATGGGCCCCTCCGACGTTGCATCGAGGGGTTGGCGCCTTTTGCCATGGTACTTGCTGGTCCACCAGGGGTCGGCAAAACCACCATCGGCTCGCTGCTAGCCAGTGAGCGAAAGGCGCGATTTGTTCCTCTTTCAGCCACCACACTCGGTGTCAAAGACATCAAGGAGCTAGCTGTGTCTGGTCAGCGGCTTCGAGAGCTCGGCGAGATCGAACCCGTCTGCTTCATCGACGAGATTCATCGTCTCACACGCACTCAGCAGGACGCGTTGTTGCACCCCGTTGAAGAGGGCGCCTTCTCGCTCGTCGGCGCCACCACCGAGAATCCTTACGTCACGCTCAGCCCTGCACTGCTCTCACGAATCGAAGTCGTTCGTCTTGGACCGCTTCCCGACGAGGTGCTTGGCGATCTCATTCGCAACGCAGCCGACACCGAGGGGATGGCCATCGACGCCTCGGCCGTCCAACAGATTATCGATCACGCCAACGGTGATGCCCGTAGTGCACTGCGCATCTTGGAACGGGCGATCATCGACACGCCGAAGCGTCCTGGGGGCGTGCCGGTGATCGAGCGGTTGGGATCGTTGCCGGAATCGGTAGGCATCGACCGGTCCTCCCACTACGAGATGGCCTCTGCACTGATCAAATCGATGCGCGCCTCCGACACCGCTGGCGCGATCGATTGGCTCGCCCACCTACTGGTCGCCGGCGAAGATCCGCGATTTATCGCCAGACGACTCGTCATCTTCGCAGCAGAAGATATCGGTCCAGATGACCCCGATGCGCTGCACTACAGCGATGCCGCCTACTCCACCGTTGAACGGATCGGCATGCCCGAGGCCAGAATCGTGCTGGCAGCGACCGTCCTGCGCCTGTGCGAGGCACCAAAGTCGCGACGTGTGATTGATGCAATCGATGAGGCGATGGCCCGAGCGGCCAAATCGCAGCGCCAACCGGTGCCACAACACCTCCGAGGGTCCATCACCGGCATCGAGGAGCGGTACCAGTCTCGCCCATCAAGCGATGTCTGACATCTGCACTAGGTGCACATCGGGAGCCGCTTGACGCCGGATATGAAGTTCGACACCAGCATCTCAGGCTCACCCAGGAGCTCATGATCGGGCATCGACGTCAGTACTTCGCGAAGCACGGCGACGATCTCGGCACGGGCAAGGTGGGCACCAAGACAGTGGTGGGGCCCATAGCCGCCGAAACCAAGATGTCGGGTACCCTCACGATCAAGGCGGAACCGATACGGATCAGCAAAGACCGACTCATCACGGTTCGCCGATGAATACATCAACAGCACTCGATCGCCCGTCGCCAACGGTATCCCTGACAGCTCGGTCGGGCGTGCGACCGTCCGGCGCATCCAGACCACGGGGGACGCCAGGCGCACGACCTCATCGGCGGCACTGTTGAGCTTGCTGGTGCTCATATCCGCGATCAGCGCACGACGCTCAATCGCAAACGCCGAAAGCGCCACCATCCCGACGCTCAGTGCATTGCGTGTCGTCTCGTTACCCGCAACGAGCAAGAGAATAAAGAATGATGCCAACTCACTCGGTGAGAGATGGGTGCCATCCACATCGGCGTCAAGGAGCGCGCTCATGACGGTATCCGGATCATGGTTGGTCCGAGCCAAGTCACCCATGAATTCAGTCAGCTCCAACGCAGCTGTCAGGATCGACTCATCCGGGCTCATCTCTGGGGCCACAAACTCTGGGTCAAGTGCACCAAGAATACGTTGGGATCGCTCGAGGACAAACTGGTCATCGTCTGGCGAAATGCCCATAATCTCACCGATAATGCGCAGCGGGAGTGGAGCCGCGATCGCACGCACAAAGTCAAAAGTACCCTGTTCTTTGGCCTCACGGACGAGACGTTGGGCGACGACACCAATCTCGGCGTCGAGGCGCTCAATGCGCCGCGGCGTAAATGCGCGCAACACGACCCGCCTCAGGTGGGCATGCCGTGGATCATCGGTGTTGATCAACGATCCAAAGAACTCCAAGAACTCCTCTGGCAGATCGATGATCGAAACGGCACCGCGGCCAGACGTAAAGGTCTCCGGATCACGTGATGCCGACAGCACATCGTCATAGCGCATAACAGCGTAGTACGAGCCCTGTTGGGCCTCGTCGGCGAGCAGCCACTCAGGGATTGGGAATTCACACACCGGCCGCTCTCTGCGAAGCGTCCTGAACGCTCCTTCGCGTAGTGCGTGTGGCAGCTGCCAAAAACCAAGATCGGAGAGATCGATTTCATGGGCTGCGAGTTCCTCGACTGGTTCGAACCAACCGTCTACCGACATCTTGCACCTCGATTCGACAACGCCATCGCCTATCCAAGGTTAGTGGCCCCAAAGCAAGTGAGCAAGGCTGGATCGACTGATCAAACTCCTGCGACAAGGCCCTGACTGGTTAAACCCTAACGAGCTCACCCCTGCTGATCTCATCTAGACAAGGGGTGGCTCATCGCTTAGGCGCGCCCATGCTGACAAGGTTCGGGCTCAGCGAAAACCGTGCTCAGCTCGGGAACGACGCTAACAGATGGGCCAAGCTCGTTGCGACACCGATGGCGGCGGGAAGATACAGCGACTCATCCGGCCCATGGGCATTGCTCTTGGGTCCAAGTGCACCAGTGGCAACAAAATCGGCGTTCGGGAACCGCTCGCCCAAGGTCGCCATGAACGGAATCGAACCGCCCTCACCACAGAACGCTACTGGTGCCCCAAAACCCAACGTCGACCCCTCATCGAGCGCTCGTGCAAGCCATGGGCTTGGATCCTTTGCCACCCACCCTTGCGCCGGTGATTCCACATCCACCTCAACCTTGCAACGATAGGGCACGTCAGCCGTGAGCAACGCGACCAGCTGCTGCTGTGCCGCCACGGCATCCACCGTCGGTGGCAGTCGCAATGAGATCTTGCCCGTGGTGTGTGGCCGCAACACGTTGCCGCCATCGCTCACCGAAGGTACGCCATCAATACCGATGAACGACAACGATGGACGCCAGGTCTGATTCAGGATTCGATCCGCTCCGTCTGTCCCCATGAGCTGCGTGGAGCCAACGAGCGGAAAAAGCTCCTGCAGCGGATCACCTAACTCGCGCGCGAGTTTCTCAGCCTGGTCGCGATGAAACGCTGGAATCTCGCCGTTGAGGAAAGCCGGTTGCACGACACCAGTCTCGGCGTCCTCGATACGAGATAGCAAGGTGCGCAGAATGCGAAAAGACGAGGGCACCACACCACCAGCCTCTCCGGAGTGAACCCCATTGCTAAGGACACTGACCTTGATTGCCATCACGAGGTTTCCCCGCAACGATGACGTCACCCACAGACGCCCAAAGTCAAGTCCCCCTGAGTCCAGGCACACGACCAGACGGATGTCACCGACCCCGGGGAGCAACTCGTCCAGGTGAGCATCGAGGTCAGGGCTGCCGCTCTCCTCACAGGCCTCAACCACAAGGACGCAGCGAGGATAGCTGGCACCCCTCTTGGCCAACTCCTCGAGCACCGTGATCACCAGAGGAGCCGCGTAACCATCGTCGACCATCCCACGTCCGAAGAGATTGTCACCGACCAACCGAGGGTGGAACGGATCAAACCCCGACGACCATGGATCATTGGCTGGCTGTTTGTCTAGATGTCCATAGAGTAGGACGGCCCCATCGCCTGCATCCTGGGTGCCAGGGACTTCCACAACGAGGAGTGGAGTTCGACCTTCAATCCGTTGAATCCGGGTCGTTAGACCAGGGATTGTTCTCGTCGCAATCCAGTCCTGATAAAGCGCCATCGCTCGTTCGATGTGCCCACTCGTGCTCCACTCATGATCAAAGGCCGGGGACAATGAGGGGATCGTGCCGTAATCGGATAGCAGGGAGACCACGTCTCCTCTGATCGTCGCTTCAAGACTGTTGCGTAAAGACTCCATGACCTCGACCCTAGCGGCTTGGTGGCCGCCCAGCCACAGCTCCATCGTCTTGCGCCCGCGTGACCGTCTCCATACTCACAACCATCGTTGATGCTGGTGGCATGTACCGTCAACGTCTAGAGGACCGGTTCCTTCGAGCTCAATCGAAATGGCCTCCCATGCCCTGGGATAATCCAATCCGGAGCCAGCTCGAGAACCCGACGACGCGATTGGAGCAACTGATCAGCGCTGGGCGCATAGGGATCTTCTAATGGCCCATCCTCGGTCCACCACAGATGGGTGTACACGCAAAGACCATCGCTGGTCGAGACCGCCACGCTCATATCCTCGCGAGTATGGCCAGGCGTCTCAAGGAGGAGAACATGGGGAGCAACCCGATACCCCTCTGCCGGGCGACTCGTCCACTGATCACCTCGGTAGATGGCGTGATAGTCATGCACCCGGGCGCGTTCGAACAAAGCGACATGGAAGGTATGGTCCAAATGATGATGACTGAGCACCACATCGGTCACCTTCTCGGGACCGATCCCAATGCTGGCCATCGGTCCAAGGATTTCATCCCTGGACGCAACCATGCCCGGATCGATGACGATCACTCGCTCCTCTTCTAGCAACAACAACACAGTGCCGGTCACGCCTGGCTCGAGGCTGCCTACATGTACCACAAGGCACAGACATTGTTCGCCTAAAACTCCGAAGCGTTGCAAAAATCTCTCCATCTATCGTCGCTATCGACGCATTCCGTTGTCCAAACCCTTGATGCGATCGTAATCCGCTGAAAAGCTAGCAGCGCCAACATCACATATTCAGACCGACCGATCACCCAGGGAACCGCCAATGGGCGCTATCCGTCGTGGTACAACCACAATCGGTCGTCGACCAAAAAACAGCTGATGTCACGTGAAAAAACTTGACGTTCTGCCTGGCGAAGCCACGCCGCAATGGCTAGCGTTGTCTCATCTAGCGTTGAAAGGACGAACGAGATGAGGACCGCGACCCACCGCCCGCTCCGGAGTTCAATTGCTGTCGCCCTCGGCCTCGCCGGGGCAACCGCGCTGGCCGCAGTCGGCGTGGGTGCATCATTGCCCGCCACCACCACCGCTGGCTCGGGTATCGCTATGCCAAGCGCGAGACTGACGAATGCCGCGTTATCGTCGACCGATAGCACTATCACCAAGACAGGGACCGTCGATGGTGCAGCCTATGAGGTGCAGGTTCCACAGAACTTCAACGGCACCGTCCTTCTCTATTCGCATGGTTATGTCTTTGACGGAGCTCCAGATCCGACGCCGATTGACGCCTCCGATCCCGTTAGTCAGGCGATCCTCCTGCAACAGGGTTACGCACTGGCGGGCTCAAGCTATTCTGAACAAGGTTGGGCAGTCAAGGCCGCTCTCAAGGATCAGATCGCTACCCTCAATGTTGCAAAACGCTACATCGCGAGGCACGCCACAGCACCAGTGTCGTCGGTGATCCCTTGGGGAGTTTCGATGGGTGGCGATGTCACTGCTGGGCTGATACAGCAAAACATCGGCTCCTTCTCTGGCGCGATGCTCGCCTGTGGCGTCGATGGTGGGGCTGTTCCCATCTGGAACCAACAGCTCACCGCCCTCTTTGCCTTCAAGCAGCTGATCGATCCGAGCCTACACGTCGTCAACCTCCCCTCAACAACCGTGGCCGAGGCCGAGCTGGGTCAGGCGATCCAGGCGACTGCCGAAGCTGCCAAGACGCCCGTAGGTCAGGCGCGGCTCGGCCTGGTGGCGGCACTTGGAGATATCCCTGGATGGTTCTGGAATGGCTCAATCACCGCACAACCAGCGGCGACGAACGTTGCAGCAGAGATCACGGACCAGATCGAGTGGCTTGAGACCACCGATCTTCCCTTCTCGTTCCTTGGACGTGAAGACCTTGAGGCCAAGGCGGGCGGCAACCCAAGCTGGACGACCGGCATCCAGTACGCTTCCCTGCTCAAGCAGTCCATCGACGCAAGTGAAGTTAAGGCACTCTATGCCGCAATCCCTTCATCCGATGGGGTAAGCCTGGCAAGTGATCTCGCGACTCTGCAGAAGGCACCCCAGATCACCGCGGATCCGTCGGCCGTGACCTATCTCCAGAGCGCGATTGACATCAATGGCGAGACCGGTGACATCCCGATTCTTACCATGCACACGATCGGAGATGGACTGGTCTCTCCTCAGAACGAAACCGCCTACAAAGACGCCCTTGATGCCGCCGGCAACGGCAACAACCTCGCGCAGGTCTTCGTCGACACCGCCGGTCACTGCGAATTCAACCCTGCTGAACTCGTGGCCGGGATCGAAACGGTGAGCGCCCGCATCCACACAGGCATATGGGATCCGACACCTGCCAACCTCAACACCCTCGCAGATGCGATCGTTACCGAGGTCCCGCAAGCCAAGGACGTCTCCGTCACCACCTACAGCCCCACTGATCCGCTGTCGAGCACCTCTACGCCTGAGCCCGATCCTCCAGCCTTCGTCTCCTACCATCCTGGCCAATTACTCCGTCCCTATCGTCAGGGCTATACCGTCACCACGGCCTCCGGCGCCCTCAGCTATCACGACTCGCCTCCTCGCGGATCGCTCGACAGCAGCGCCGCAGATGGGCCGATTGTTGGCATCGCATCCACCCCAGCTGGCAATGGTTATTGGCTGGTCAGTGCCACTGGCAAGGTAGCCACCCTTGGCAGTGCCAAGTTCTATGGACAGCTCCCGGCCATGAACCGAGCCCATCCAGGGATGCCAGGCATGCCAGTGCCTCCGGGGCCCTCAGCCAACATCGTTGGCATCGCTGCGACGCCGAATGGTCATGGGTATTGGCTGACCTCAGCGAGCGGTAAAGTCTATAACTTTGGCAGTGCCAAGTTCTATGGACAGCTCCCGGCCATGAACCGAGCCCATCCAGGGATGCCAGGCATGCCAGTGCCTCCGGGGCCCTCAGCCAACATCGTTGGCATCGCTGCGACGCCGAATGGTCATGGGTATTGGCTGACCTCAGCGAGCGGTAAAGTCTATAACTTTGGCAGTGCCAAGTTCTATGGACAGCTCCCGGCCATGAACCGAGCCCATCCAGGGATGCCAGGCATGCTAGTGCCTCCGGGGCCCTCAGCCAACATCGTTGGCATCGCTGCGACGCCTTATGGGGCTGGCTACTGGCTCTTTGCAGCGAACGGGGCCGTCTACCCGTTCGGTGGAGCACCGACGTACCCGACGACAGCGACGGGTGGGTCGGGGCCGGTGTCGGGAGCCATCACCGCCGCTACCATTGGATAGCAGACCTGTCTCACAGTCGATAGCTCGGGTCAGTGACACGGCTGCGCAGACCCGAGCTATCGACCGAGTTGGTCACCGGCACGAACCGTGGCGGTCAACGCATTCGGCACGGTATCAGCTGGTGCGGGTGATCGGATCACAAGCAGTCGATCAGATCCATCCCAGCTCCTCAGCCCGGTCAACGGCGCCTGCTCTGTTGCGCGCTCCGGTCTTTGCGATCGCCGACGAGAGATAATTACGCACCGTCCCCTCGGACAGATACAACCTGTCCGCGATCTCTCCAACTGGAGTTCCCCCGCGAGCAGCAGCGAGCACTTCGGTCTCGCGGGGTGTCAGTGGCGACGTTCCAACGGCAAGGGCCGAGCCAGCAAGCGCTGGATCAACCACCACTGTGCCGTTGACGACCGAACGGATCGCCGAGCCCAGCGTTGCAGCTGGCGCGTCCTTGACGACAAAACCCGAAGCTCCAGCCTCCATCGCACGTCGCAGATAACCAGGTCGGCCAAAAGTCGTGAGTATGATGACCTTACAAGCAGGATGCTGATCACGCAATTTGGCCGCTACGCTCAGACCGTCTAATCCTGGCATCTCAATATCAATAAGTGCCACCGTGGGGTCAGCCTTTCTAACAGCAGTTAGAACCTCGTCACCGCGACCGACGGTTGCAACCACCACAAAATCGTCTTCGAGATCCAAGAGCGTCGCTAGCGCCGTGCGGACCAACTCCTGATCCTCCGCAAGAAGGATCCGAATCACTGCAATCCGGTCTCGGCGAGTGTGAGCTTGACCTGCCAGCCGTGGGGCTCGATGGGTCCGGCCTCGAAACTACCTCCAGTACGCCAGACACGCTCTTGCAGGCCCTTAAGGCCGTCTCCATATGGCGTCGATACGCCAAGACCGTCGTCACGAACACACACTGAGGATCCTTCGATCACGATCTTGCACGTCGTCGCCTTGGCATGCCGGACGACATTGGTCACCGACTCACGAATCACCCAGGCAAACAGTTCGCGAGCCCCTGGCGATGCGGGTTCGCTGACCTCGTCGATCACCACCTGAACTCCTGCCGCACCCAAGAGCTCGCTTACCGCCACCAGTTCGGTCGCAAGCGAACGACCCCGATACCCTGCCACCGTCGCCCGTACGTCGGCCAGCGACTGGCGCGCCAACGCTTCAACTTGACCGATCTCCACCTGCGCGCGATCACTATCTCGATCGATGAGTTTGCCGGCCAACTCGGCCTTGATGGCGATCGAGATCAGCGTGTGACCGAGGACGTCGTGCAGGTCTCGGGCGATCTGCAGGCGCTCACTCGCTCGGCTCATCCGCTCGAGCGCTGCTTGCGCCTGCTCCAGGGCCTGGATCACACAAACAAGTTGCACAAACAAAAGCACCAACAAGCTCACACTAAGGATCTGGGCCGGGATCGACAGGTCTCCAGCCATCCTCCAGCGTGGCTCAAGGAAGGGCAAAACGTACGACAGTACCACGACGCCGACAATGACGGGGGCAGAACGCAATTTGTACCTGATAATCAGCGGTGCCACCAGCAACATCCACATGATCATGGCACTTCCGCCAACGATAATCAGCTCGACCACACTACAAGCGACCATCACCCCAAGGATCGTCCACACGACCGAGCGGCGGTCACCGCCTACCCTGAACATGGCCACCAGGTAGAGCAGACAAAAGACAGCCAGCACCGCCACCGCGACAATGAACCGTCCGCCACGAACGTCCTCCGAACCCGGTATGACCTCGCCAGCGTAGATCACCATCAACAGCGGCAATATCACTCGGTACCACCGTCGACTGGTAATAAACGAACGCCTCAGTGGCTCGGTGCCACCAGCACTGTCAACCTGGCCATGGATCGCCATGCCAGCGACAAGGCTGCTGGCTCCCGACACCCTCGCATCTCGAGCATCCTCCGTGACACGACGCAGCGTTGACATCACTGCCGCGCCGTATCACGACGATAGACCACCCTGGCCAACATGGCAAAGGCCAGCGACCACACCACAACGACGATCCATCCCTCAGGCGTCCACGGCGAGCCACCTAAGGAGACGGCGCCGGCTCGGATAAGCCAGTACGACGGTGCGAGCTCGAAGAGCTTGTGGACAAATCCGGTACCAGCAAGGTTCCCAAAACCCCCGCCGATCAAGAGAAACACCGTCGCCACACCACCGGTAACCGGGCCTAGGGTGTCAGGCTTCAAGAGATGACCAATCATGACGCCGATGAGGGTGAACGGAAACAACCCGACGAGAAAGAGCCCGGTCATGACAAGCCAGTGCGACCCTGAGAGTTGAACACCGTAGGCCAAACCCGCTAGATAGAGCACCACCAGGGTGAGACATGCAATCATGTAGCCCGCCAAGATCTTTGCCACGAAATAGTACCAGGTGGGCAATGGGGTAAGTCGCATCTGACGCGTCCAACCCTGCTGTCGCTCCGTCGAGATCCGCGGCCCAATCGAGACGGCCGCGATCAACGCACCAAAGCTTGCCATCGCAATCATGTAATAGAGCGGAAAGGGAACGCCGCCGATTTTGTCATGCCGATCCGGCGAGGTGAAGGCAATGTAGAGAATTAACGGAAAGATGAAGGAAAAAATCACGAACCGACGGTTACGCAGCGTACGCTGCAACTCCGCCTTAACATAGCGACCACCCATCAGACGCCCTCCTCACTCGTCAGTTCCACAAACGCCTCCTCAAGACTGCCGCCCGTGACCTCGATATCGGTCAACCCTGGGAAACGACTCAGCAGCTGGTAAAGTGCCTGATCCGAGTCCGAACAGCTAAGAACGATGGTCGGCCCATGACGTTCAGCCTTCAACACACCTGCAAACCCCATCAACTCAGCGAGATCACCCTCCGGAAGCGTTGCTCGAATCGTCTTCGTGCCCACCTTTGATTTGATTTGGCTCGGGGTTCCATCAGCAACGATCATCCCATTCGCCATCAGAACCACACGATCGGCGTAGCTGTCAGCCTCTTCCAGGTAATGCGTTGCGAATACAACCGTCTTGCGCTCCTCGACGACTGCTCGCATCGCTCGCCAAAACTCCCTCCGACCCTCAACATCAATGGCAGCCGTTGGTTCGTCGAGGACTAAAAGATCCGGATCGCCTACGAGCGCCGCTGCAAAACGAACGCGCTGGGCCTGACCGCCTGAAAGTCCGGTTGTCATCTGGTTCTGGAAGGCGTCACATCCAGTCAACTCCAAGATATCGTCCACTGGCCGTGGCTTAGGGTAGAGCGACGCCATGACCTCGACCAACTCGCGGACCCGGAGATAATCCAGAGGAACACCAGTTTGGAGCATTCCACCGACCAAACCCTTCGCAATCGCCTTTGCTGGAGGCATCCCAAAGAGTTCCACCGAACCAGCGTCAGGTCGAACGAGGCCCAACGCCATGTCTAGTGTGGTCGTCTTGCCGGCGCCGTTCGGGCCGAGTAGAGCGATCGTCTCACCCGGTTCAATGACTAGGTCGACTCCTTTCACGGCCCGAACAGCGCCATAACCCTTGACGACGCCTTGCAAGGCGATCGAGGGTGATTCTTGTGTGGTGATCATTCCAACCACATTAGTCAACAGGGCGTCTCATTCACAGTGCGAGCCTGCATGAACATTCCATGACAATTGTCACGGGAGCCGACGACATCGATGCTGATCAGCGATCGTTGAGCATGGACGGCAACGGGAAAGCAAGCAAGATGCTGGTGAACGTATTGCTGATGCGTTCGGGTTATCCGCCAGCGATATCGTCTACCGCCAATCGCGCTCAATACCTCGAAACGCTAGGGCGTGCGCAAGTGCAGGGGATGATGCCGGTTGTATCGTCCTCACAGCGGCGGCGGTTGAGACGGTGTTGGGTGAGTATCTCAACCTGCTGCGGATGACAGCAGGTGCCAATCTGGAATTTGGGTTGGAGTTCTGAGGCCCCATGTTGCTCGTACCAGCCCGAACTTCGGCCAAAACATGCCGAGGTTTTCATCCTCGGATACATGATGAACAGGACCACCGAGATCCCACCAACGAACGGCCGAAGTCCTTCAAGCGCCTACCAGTGAGGCCCGGCACCCAGCGGTAGACGCTCGCTCGCTTCTACCCCGAAACTCCGCTCGGACCCTGAGCTCACACTCGAAGCACGTCAGGCAGCTACCGGTTGATCCTCTGAGTTATCATGCCTAACTCGTCGAAACAACCGACTAGCCGTAGTGTACCCGTTCGCCTGTCTCAAGCCCTAGCAGCCACCAGGAGGGCCACTGCAACCTCAGACATTCACTGGTCGTCGAGATGGGTTCTTGACCCCTCAGAACCATGCCTGATCCACACCTGACGGACATGGGAACTGGTAAGCGACACCATGCGTCAGCGACTTTGGTGCACCTTCAGATTGCGCTGGACGACAACAGTGGGTGAGGAGGCAAAAGGCAGATGGGCACCCACGCAATTCACGAGAGCGGGCGCCGACGCTTGCCACGCCGTGACCATCTCTCTGAACGCCCTCAACAACACGTCACACGTGGTGCGGGTCAGCATGAACAATGCGCAGCGGCTGTCTCATGGAAGCCGACGAGCGCAATGCCCCCTCGTCACACGTCAACCAAAAGCGAGAGGAGGACCCGAAGTCGGGCCCTCCTCCAAATCGTCGTATGAGACGCGTCAGTCAGTGAGTGTCGAATCGAACTCCGCTGGAGCGACGGACTCATCAGCACCGGCGACCGGCTCGACAACCTTGTCCTCGACACCGCGCTCATGAGATGCTGCATGCTCGGCGGCATGCTCGGCATGGAGATGAGCCATAGCGTCTTCGGCATCGGTTGCGTTGTACTTACCACCGCGCAGCCACGAGGCGCCGGCAGCAACTAGACAGGCAATCGCCGCAAAGGTGAAGGCCTCCGTGAGCCCGTGACCAAACGCCGGGGAGATCAGGCTAGGGAAGAAGGATCGCCCGATCAGGTAATGAGCGTTCGCCGCTGGGAGCGTGCTCAACACCTTGGAGCCCAAGAGCTTCGACATTGGATTGTACCCAAGGAACGCTGCGAACAACGTGCTCACTGGGGGCAGGGCAGCCACCTGTTTGGCCAACGCCACCGGCACGTGTTGCTTTGTCAACCCCGAGAGCAACGCGCTCGAGAGATGAGATCGCAGCCCAAAGATCATAAGGCTAAAGAACACACCAATCGATAACACCATCGCGGAGTTCATGAAGGTGGCGCTCATTCCTGAACCAACGCCACGTTGGCTTGCCGGCAGACTATTCATGATCCCAGCGCGGTTCGGTGAGGCAAACAACCCCATGGCGAGCCCGTTGATGGCCAACAGTGCAGCAAAGTCAAAGTACGAGAAATTAACCGGTAAGAAGATAAGGCCAATGAAGGAGCCAGCTGCGATGATCATGCCACCAGTCGCGAACGGACGGGCACCGAACCGGTCGGACAGGAATCCAGACACCGGACCAGCCACCAGGAAGCCAATCGTCAACGGGACAAGATAGATACCAGCCCACAAAGGGGTTTGAGAGTAGCTAAATCCATGGCGTGGCAACCAGATGCCCTGCAACCAGATGATCAGGATAAACATCATTCCACCTCGACCCAGCGAAGCAAGGAGGCTGGCAAGGTTGCCTGCGGTAAAGGCACGAATCTTAAAGAGCCTGACGTTGATCATCGGTTCATCGAGACGCAACTCCAACCAGATAAAGACACCAAGAGTCGCGAAACCACCGACAATCGCAGCGATGACACCCGGGTTGGTCCAACCCATCGTCTGGTTGCCGTAGGGCTGAATGCCGTAGGTGATGCCAACGAGGACCGAGATGAGCCCAGCAGCAAACAGGAAGTTACCAAGCCAGTCAATCTTGGCCTTGATCCGGATACCCGTGTCATGGAGCACCATATACGCCCAGATGGTCCCAGCGATACCAACAGGCACCGAAACGAGGAAGATCAACCGCCACGAAATCGGAGCCAAGACCCCGCCGAGAATCAGACCGATGAACGAGCCAGCGATCGCCGTCACGTTGTTGATCCCCAATGCCAAACCGCGTTGGTTGGCCGGGAACACGTCGGTCAAGAGGGCTGCTGAGTTCGCAAACAGCAAGGCACCGCCGAGGCCTTGGAAAATACGCATTGCGATCAACCAAAGTGCACCGGCACTGCCATGCATCCAGGTGATCGAGAGCATGATCGAGAAGAAGGTGAAGATGGCAAAACCCATGTTGTACATGCGAGAGCGGCCAAACATGTCACCGAGCCGACCGAAGTTGACCACCATGACGGCGGTCACCACGAGGTATCCCATCAACACCCAGAGGAAATAGGAGGTGTTCCCAGGTGCCAACGGGTTGAGATGGATACCATTAAAAATTTCAGGAAGCGAGATCAGCGCGATCGACGAGTCGATCATCACCATCAGCACCCCGAGGGTGGTATTGGATAGAACGAGCCACTTATACCGTGGGTGATCTCTCATCGCAGCGCTTCGCTGCCGAAACGAGGGTTTCCCCTCCACTGCTGTCGCCATGATGTACTCCTTTGTCGTCATCAACTACGTGTTATTGTCGAAAAGCTATCGCTACTTACAAACACTCTTACTGTTTACGTCTCACCCACCGACCAGATGCAGTCGTTATCGGAGGAAAACCCATCAAACTAACCACATCGACCACCGGAACGATCACCGGCGAACTCCAGACCCTCCAGCAGCCTGAGCGCTCTCCGTTTTGCAACCACAGCTTAGTTGTTAGTTGCTTGCATCCTGCAACTACTTAGGAAATCGCTTTTATTCCCGGCTAGGCCTAAAACTGTTCAAACCCCGACAGAAAGCGATCGCTTTGCCAGACCATACCAGAACCCCTCGATCTCGCTCATGATCTGGTCAGTGCCACCAGCGCCGAGGGTCACAAACAGCGGCGCGAAGTGTTCGGTACGGGGATGGGCAAGTGTTGGGGCAGGCGCCAAACGCGCAAAATCCAGCAAGGTGTCAATCTCGCCCGCGGCCAGCGCCTCGGCCCCCCACTCATCGAACTCTCGCGACCAGGAAGGTGGCTCGGTGCTGGACCCCAGCTCCCAACGAAGAGCTCGGAGGTTGTGGGTAAAGAATCCACTGCCAATAATCATCACGCCTTCGTCACGCAATGGAGCGAGCATCGTGCCCAGTTGAAAGAGCTCCCTGGGATCAAGGGTCGGTAGCGAGAGCTGCATGACCGGTATCGTCGCCTCCGGATACATGACCATGAGCGGCACCCAGGCGCCGTGATCGAGGCCACGCCCTTCGTCGTGATCGACCGAGAGCTTGGCCTGGTGGAGCAGCCGATCAACCGCACCCGCTAGGGTCGCAGACCCAGAAGCCGGATACTGGAGTTCGTAAAAACGGTCTTCAAAGCCCCAGAAGTCGTAGACCAGCGGCGCCTTCCCCGAGGAGCTGAGGCTGATTGGCCTCGACTCCCAGTGTGCAGAGATGATCAAGATCGCCTCAGGGACTGGCAACCGCTCGCGCCACGCCTTGAGCTCGGCAATCCAGAGCGAATCGTCGAGCAGCGGTGGGGCACCGTGGCTGAGGTAGAGAGCTGGCATGCTGGTTGACATGCAATCAGTATAGTTGCAGATGCACATACTTGGTCGTTCGCAAGGAAACACTGCGATCGTCCTAACGCTGGCTGGTGTCTATGTTAGGCTTACGTTTACCTTCTGTTTACCTCGAGGAGACGGTCGATACATCCAAAGAGCCGATAAGGAGGCCCGTGACGATAACGATTGGCGTATTGGCCGTCGTACTCATGGCCTCCCTCGCCCACGCAAGCTGGAATGCACTCGCGAAGTACATCGACGACGCAAGCCTGGCCTTTGCGTGGATCAACCTGACGGTTGCGGTCGCTGGCGTGGCGTTCGTCGCGGTCGTCGGCCTCCCTAACAGCGCAGCCCTCCCGTTCCTGTTGGTCTCCTTTGCGATCCATATCGCCTACAACGTCTTCCTGTTGAACTCCTATCGTTTTGGCGACCTATCCCAGGTCTACCCACTCGCCCGCGGCCTGGCTCCGATCCTGGTGACGCTCGGAGCCTTCCTGTTCGCCGGCGAACACCTCAGCGCTGGTGAAATTGTTGGCATCATCATCATCGCGGGGGCGCTCGCCTCGATCGCGCAGTTTCGCGCGAGCAAGGCACTGTGGCTCTCGATCGCGACGGGCGTCGCCATCGGCGCCTACAGCCTGATCGACGGTCTCGGCGTGCGACATTCCCATTCCCCCTTCGCCTACGCAGGGTTGTTGTTTCTCCTTGAAGGAGGCACCCTTGGTCTCGGCATCTCTTGGATGCGCCTTCGCCAGCAACGGCCAATCATCACCACAAAGCTCCCACTCGGCATTGTCGCGGGGCTCCTTTCCTATCTCGCCTACGCGGCGGTCCTCTGGGCTCAACAACGAGCACCGCTGGGAGTCGTCTCTGCTCTGCGTGAAACCAGCGTGATCTTTGCAGCACTGATGGGTGGCTATCTGCTCAAAGAAGGGCTCGGCAGACGACGGGTCGTTGCTGCGCTCGTCGTCTGCATCGGCGTCGCAATCCTTGTATTGACGTGACCGCGGCAGATCTTTGTCACGACCGGGCTCACAGGGCAGCCAACCGAGCCTGTTAGTGCCCTCTGTGGTGGTGGTTGGGCCCATACACGCCAAGGTAAGGTCCAGCGAACGTAACGACGTAAGAAGGCATTGGCCTCTGGCCCTAAGGTGATCTCATGGATCGCGGACCACTACTTCATGCTCATCAACTAGCCGATTTCACACAACCACTGATGCTCGACGTTCGCTGGTACCTCGATGGCCGTGACGGCTATCAAAGCTATCTCAACGGCCACTACCCCGGCGCCGTCTTCGTCGATCTCGATCTCGTCGCGACCGCTGCTGACAGACCCGCTGCGGGGCGTCACCCCTTACCCTCTCCCGAACACTTCGTCAAGGCGATCGCTACACTTGGTGTCGAACCACAGCGTCAAGTCATCGTTATGGATGATGTACGCGGCTCCGTTGCCGCCAGAGTTTGGTGGATGCTCGACGCACTGGGAATCGAGGCATACGTCCTTGGGGAAGGGCTCGACAGCCTCAACGACGTTGTGCTGTGCAAGGCGCCCTGCGACTCGACCCCCGCCTCACCTTGGCCCTCACCAAGGGACACGTGGCCCGAGCACAGCATCGTGACGACCAACGAGCTCGAATCGGACCCATCGCGTTTTTTCCTGCTTGACGCTCGGGCTAGGGCGCGCTACCTCGGTGATGAGGAGCCAATCGACCGCGTCGGGGGCCATATACCCGGCGCAACGTCGCTGCCCTGGTCGGAGATCCTCGACCTGCTCGCTAGCAAGCGGTGGCAATTAAGCCCGCTCATTCAAGACATTCTCGCTAATGATCGCGTTCCAGTCGCCTATTGCGGGTCAGGCGTAACCGCCTGCACCCTCATTCTCGCCTTTCGCACCCTCGGTCGAGACGTGAAGCTCTATCCACCCTCGTACTCAGGGTGGTCAAGCGACCCAGCACACCCCATCTGTCGGGTCGACTGCGGCCACAACATCGACTGACGCCACCAGCGCAGCCGATCTCGCGAGCGTACATTGACCTGACCCACGCTGGCCACCCTATTTGTTGGACTTCGTTGCACGAAACCCCAAACCCCATCGTCGAAGCGTACGTATCATCGACGTCGATCCACCGTAACCAACCGAGAAGTTGGCGGCTGACCCAGCACGACCAACAGCGAGGCCGCCTCAGAGCAGCTGAATGATATCGGCGATCACCAGGTAGAGAACGAGCCCGATGACGGCGAGGTAGATGCCGCTCATCTGCCAACGCCACTTGTGGTTTGCCACCCAGAAGCGCCGGATTCCCTTGATATCAAAGAAGAGCGCAGCGACACCGATCGGGATGCCGATCTCTGGACCAACGCCGGCTAAGAAACCAATGCCAAGGGCCGGCAGAATAAACGGGACAATGACATAGCTCAGCGTACAACGAAGACCTGAGATCACCATCGCGACGCTAAAGAGCCGCTCCGCCGCCTCCTCTCTTCGTACCGTGGGTTGGACCTCCGGTATCCTGAGCACCTTGCGGGCAAGGACATCGTAACGAGATCCAGAAACCGGCTGGTTGATAATGCATTGCTGTTTCGAGGTCGATTGTTGTCCTGCAACGATCGACTGTTCTGGCACTAGAGCCTCATCCATGTATCCATCCTATCGGTTGAGCCTCAGCACGCAAAGCTGGCGCGACTCAAGCTTTCACAGAAACCAAGGCATACCCACCCGCGCTTGTGGAATCTACGCTATCGGTTCCCCGCTCCGTTCGACCTCGAGATACCCTCGGATCGCCGACAGCTGCGACCGGAACTCCTGGCCCGTCAAGGCTCGAAACAGCACCCTAACCGCCGGGGTGGCCACGAACGCGGCAGGGATGGCGAGCAAGAAATCCTCGAGAGCTCGAGTGTGAAAGTCGAGCCCAAACGTCAGGGCAACCGGTTCGGTCGTCACCCCGAAGTCTGCCAGCCCCGCAGCAAGCGCGCTGCCGACCAACGCGTGAGCGCTCACCGAGGATGGGTATCCCGTAACCTCATCGTTGGTTAGTCCGAGATCCACGATGAGTTCATCAACCATGCGCCGAGCCTCAGAACCTGGCTGCCGATTCGCCAACCGTAGCCCCTGCCGCACGGTAACCCCAGTCGGCCACACATCACGAAAAGCCACCCCTTCACGCCAACGAGCAAACCGAAACAACTCGGCATCCACAGCAGGAACTGGCGCACCATCAGCGACATGAAACCCAGCGACATGAACGAGTCCACCCGCCAGTAGGGCTAACGCCTCAGCATTCGATGACGGCCACCAGACACACTCCAGATGTGGGTCAAGATGGGCGATGATGCTCGGGAGCAACGCCAATGCCGGATCACAGCCAGCGACGATCAGTGCAGAGGCAGCCTCTCGGTTGGGGATCAGCCTCACGCCCTGATGGCCACCGTCACGCACGCTCGCGTCAGCAGCTCCAAAGCCCACCGTCAGACTGTGGTCCCCTGCAAGAGGCAATGCGACCGTCTGGGTACCGACATCACCAAACTGGGCTCTCGGTGCATCGAGATCGGGCGCAATGGAAGTTGCCATAACCTCTGGGTACTCCACCACTGGCGAAAACAGCTCTTCAACACCGGACCCCAACGCTCTTGCAAGGGCGATTGCAACCTTGAGTGAGGGATCAAAGGAACCTGCCTCGATCGCTGCGATCGCCTGTCGAGAGACGCCGACGCGGGCAGCGAGCTGTTGTTGTGAGAGCCCCAACCCAATTCTGGCAAGGCGAACCCGATCTCCTGTCAACGCTCTTGCCTCCCACCATCTCGACCGATGACCGATCCTATCCATCTTCGCACGAATACGCCATCACTGGTAAAGACCGGTGGGTCGAGCAGGGTAACTTGGGGGTCGGCCTGGGTGGCGAGCCGATCATCCGGGAAGGTAACGGTGACCTCCTGATCGTGGAGCTGCAGACGGAATCGCACGCCGGTGCCGACATCGCGCATGGCACGGATTGAGACAGGGGCAACATAGCCGGCTCGCGGAAGGGCCTCCGGGACGATCCGATCCGGACGCACCCCGATCAGCGTCGCTCGATCGAGTGCAAAAAAGTTCGTATACCCTACGTAGCTGGCCACCGAGATCGTCGGAGGCTCCCTCAGCAGCGTCTGGACTGATCCCACCCCGACTGCTTGGCCGTCGGCGATGACGACGAGATCATCAGCGAAGAGTGCCACCAACTCCAACTCGTGTGCGACCATCACCACCGGTATCATCAATGGGGCCAACAGCTCATCAAGCAGGTCGAGAAGCTCACGGCGGAGACGCTCATCGAGTCCTTGAAACGGCTCATCAAGCAAGAGTGCCTTGTTGACACGAGCTAAGGTGCGAGCGATCGCTACTCGTTGAGCCTGCCCCCCTGAGAGTCGGCTCGGCCGCTCGTCGAGGAGCGAACCCAGCTCCAAGCGCTCAATGAGAGTATTCACCTGCTCCATCGGCAGAACACCCTTGCCATAGAGGACATTGCGGCGAACATTGAGATGAGGAAATAGCTGGGGGCGCTGCGCGATAAGGCCAATACAGCGCTCATTGGGTGGGACAAATGTAGCGGGGACATGGGGCCCAACATCGGTCAACAGAACATCCTCGAGCCTCACGCTCCCTGATGTCGGCACCACCAAACCAGCCAGCACCTCAAGTGCCGTTGTCTTTCCTGCACCCGATGGGCCAAAGATACCCAGGCGGCGCCCGGGCTCGACTGACAGCGACAACGCCACCCGGCTCGCAGGTCGCCTTACAAGGAATTCAGCCTCGAGCACGTCGACTCCACGTATAAGCAAAAAGTGGCAGAGGAAGCGAGACGACCAGCAACACAAGGGCATAGGGCAGAGCACGCGCCAGTCCAACCTCGTTAAGCGTCGTCCAGACCTGCATCGGTAGCCCATAGGGATGATACGCGATAATGATCACCGCTCCAAAGGCCCCGATCGCCCGGGCCCAGGCGATCGCGAGGCTCGAGGTCAGTTGAGGGCGCGCGAGCGGAAGCGAAAGCCGGAAAAACCGCTGCCGCGGCGTATCCCCCAACAACGACGCCTGATCGAGCATGCCTTGATCGAGGCCAACAAACGCCGATTGCGCACCAAGGACGTAATAGGGGGCCGCCTCGTAGACCTCGGCCACCACGAGTGCGAAGAAGGTGTTTGTCGCCGAGAGATGAATGCTGCCCAACGCCTGCCCCAGTGGCGTCAATGGCCCCAACATGAACACCAGCAACAATCCGATGACCAACGGGGGCATCAACAACAGCAACAACATCCCTGCCTCAAGCAAGCGAACACCACGCCACGACGAACGTGCCAGTACGTAGCCAAGTGGCGTACCGGCCACAACGAGGAACCCCAAGGCGATGATCGCCGATCCCACTGATACACCAAGTGGAGCGAACGCCCCTGGTGCGCGCAAGGCACTGATGATTTGGCTCGGCTGGATCTTTGCGACGAGGGTGATCAAAGGACCGACCAGCACCAACCAAATGACGATGGTGCCCGCCAGCGAAGCCCAGACCGAGAGCGATCGCCGATACGCCATGATTCGCTACTCAGCCTGCTGTTTGATAGAGGCTGGGATGTCAGATCCGACAAAGATGGGGCGAAAAACGGTGTAGCCGGCGTTGGTGAAGGCTCGTCGGCCAGCCGTGTCAAGTTGATACCGAAGAAAGGCGACACTCGCTCGCAAATCGTGGTGGCCAATGATGGTGGCATCCACCGCCAGCGGAACCCCGTGCACGACCGAACCATTGGTGAGTTTCAGGCTGGCGCTCGCGTAGACCCGCGCGAGACGTGGGTCGCCAAAGTTGATGCTGGCTGGCAACTTGATGTAGGGAAGGTGTAGTTGAATGGCCTGCGACTCAAACGCGCTCGCCGCATCAAGCTGTCCCGCGCCCAGCCTCGCCTCCAAGGAGGTCTCTGAGAAGACCTGCGCTGGGTTGTCTGGCTGCCCAAGAATCTTCGCCACCTGGCTTGTCGGGAGATGATAGCGCTTGACCGCGAGCTCGATCATCTCATAGAACGCCTGCCCCTGAGGATCAGTGTTGGGGTTGGTCCGGCCCAATAGGAAGCCGTCGGAGCCAAGCAGTGCAAAGAGTCGTGCTAGTGGAAGCTTGCCTTGGCTGATTGATTTCAGCGTCGGCGCATAGGAGGTAGTCGGATTGTAGGCAATCACAATCGGAGAGGACGCAAACGAGACATACCAGCTGGTCTTCGATGGCTCCAACTGGGTGATCGGCGCAGCACCGATGCTTTCAAAAACGTTGGGGGCGATCTCACCAGCGACGATCTCCTTGGAGAGCCCAAAGGAGCCTGCGCCTCGGCCAACATATCCATCACCAGTGGCTTTGGAAAAAGCTGGACCGATCGTCTGGTCATTGAGCAGTTGCAACGAACCTGCGTAGGCCACATTTGCGACCTCGTGGTCGGTAGAGCTGGACGGTGAACTCGTCGAGCCACAGGCCGCGAGTACGAGCGCTGCAACCAATGCGATCGAGATGGCTAGCACCACGCGTTGTATCATGCCACCAATAGTAGCAGAACGCAAGTGACACTTGCGATCTCTTGCCTGGCAGTGTAATGACTCGGGAATTTGATGACCCTCGGGTTTTTCGGCCCTGCTACCTTGTCACGCTCCCAAGCAATCCTGCAATCGACCACCTGCAGCAAGCCCCATGACGATTCACCTCCACGCATGATCGCTCGTCTTCGTGGACTCGGCAACCGTCACCGCCCCAGACGCCCGACCCGATCGACGGCGGCAATACCAACCGCGCCGACAAGATTATGGGCTTTGAACGGCCATGTTGCTGCGACACTCGTTCCCTACCTACCAGCATTCGGTTTGTCGGTTAGCGCGGGATCGCCGTCGCCCAAGCAGACCGCTGTGCAAAGAACGCTCAACGTGTGCGCTTCGCCGCCAGATAAAGAAGTCAGCTTGGCCCCTACACCACTTCATTAACGCCATAGCACCCAATGATGATCAACCAGCATGCTGGTCATATGGCCATCATGGGGGCACTACGTTCGATGTTGTGACGTCGCGAGGTGACCGCTCGCGGACCACACACGATCTCACGCCTGCTACGTTCCACTAGCCCGACTTTCGCAATTTCTTCCCGAATTCATGTCCATCCTGTGGATATCTAGGGGTATGGAGGTGTTATCCACAGGGGTGTTGTAAGGTTTGGGCAGGTAGGATACTCGGTGGGGTATATGTGGTTTGTCGTGTAGTGTCCTAAGGATTTATATATTCGGTATTATTGGCATGATCCGTGTGCATCCACTGGTAGCATCTGCCCTATGTATATCAGGGCCGTCGACACCAAGACCAAGACGGGAAAGACCTACACCAAGTATCAGTTGATCGAGTCCTATCGAAGCCAGAAGGGGCCGAGACAGCGTATCATCTTGACGCTTACCGACTTTGAACTCGATAAGCCTCTCTGGCCTGCCCTAGCGAGAGCTATCAGTGAACGCCTGGGTGGAGTAGAGTCCATCTTTGCCGAGGACG
>Ga0080006_1183413_pt1 | contig 41433 bp, 28 predicted proteins | sample RS3BMetagenome_FD_69209 | JGI IMG/M metagenome (GOLD analysis project Ga0080006, IMG submission 69209) | Ferric oxide microbial mat and aquatic microbial communities from Rainbow Spring, Yellowstone National Park, USA - RS3B (SPADES... ...
TCCCCCGTCGCCCCCCGCCGTGCGGGGGACCGGGCGGCAGGCCGCCGCCACCGCGGCGGCGGGTACCGCCTTTCCCAGCTCCTGCTCCAGTTGGCGGGGGGCGGCGGCCAGGCGCAGGCGTAAAACGTGCAACTCGCGCTCCTCGCCCGCCCGGCGTTCCGCCCGCCGAGCGCCCTCGGGTTCGTCGGGCACGACGGGGGGCGGGAAGTGCAGTTCGGCCGCTCCGTACCAGCGCGGTCCGGAGAGCGCGTGCGCCACCGCGAAGTTCTCCAGGCGGTCCGCGTCGTCGCGTTCCAGGCCGCAGAGATCCTGATGGAGGTAACGCCGCACCGACGCCAGGCTCCACCCCTCCGCGACGATCCGAAGCGCGGCGACCAGGACCCCGGCGACGGGGTGGCCCCCGGCCGGGCGCTTGCGGTCGATGAACACCGGGATGTCGCGCGCGGCGAACGCGGGCGCGACGAGGGCGTGGTAGGCCTCCATGTCCCGGAGGACGACCGCGATTTCCCGGTAGCGGTAGCCCTCCTCCCTGCACAGGCGGTCGATCTCGTCGGCGGCGGCCTCGACCTCGGCCTGCGGGTCCGGGAAGGCGGCCGAGCGCACGGCGGCGGGCTCCTCCGCTGCAGCCGCCGTCCGGCGGTCCATCTCCGGTTGCCGCGGCTCGGTCCACAGACCAGTCTCCAGGCGGGCGATCGCCCCGCCGGGACGGAAGCGGGGGGGAGGCCCGCCGCCGTCGAGGATCCGCGGGCGGGCCCGCGGCGACAGGGCGAGCAGGCGCCGCAGGGTCCGTCGGGTCGGTGCGAAGGGGTGCGTGGGATCATCCTCGTCCGGGGGCGGCCCCGCCGTCCACTCCCGCCCGTCCAGGCACAGGGCCACCGAAACCTGGGCCCCGCCCCGGAGCAGCGCCGCCAGGAGCCCTTCCTCGCGTGGCGTGAAACCGGCGAAGCCGTCCACCCAGACCCTGGCGCGGGCGATGGTGGACTCCGCGAGCACCGCCGCCGCGGCGGCCAGTTCGGAACCCGGGTCGGCCAGCCGTCCCGCGATGCGCGCCCGGTACGCGTCCCATAGCAGGGCGAGGTCGTGGAGGCGCTCCGCCGTGCCCGAGGGCGCGTCGGCGGCCCGCGCCCGGAGGTCGGCCGGCTTCAGCGCGTAGGCCTCGAATTCGGAGAGTTGCCTGGCGAGGGCCTGCGCGAGACCGGGCCTGTCGGCACTGCGGCCGAATGCCCGGAGGTCCGCCTGGCGCTCGTGGAGCAGGGAGCGGAGGATCATGCGCCGGCCGGCCTCGCTGAGGCGCCGCCGCGCCAAGCCGCCGCGTTCGGCCAGGACACGGCGGGCCATGCGGCCGAACGAGAGGACTTCCAGGCGGATGAGGGCGGCACCGGAGGGCAGTCGGTCGAGCAGGGCCCGCTCCAACTGGTAGGTGGCCTGCTCCGGGGCGAGGAGGACGAGCGGGGGCCCGTCGGGGCCCTCTGCGGCCAGCGCCGCCAGGGCCTCCCGCAGGCAGGTCTCCGTCTTCCCCGTACCGGCGCGCCCCAGCAGCAGGTCCAACATCGGCGATCCCCCCCCGCGGGTGCTTTTGGCCGGGATGGGCGCTCCTTCCTGCCTGCCGCGGCGGCGTTCGGCGGCTGTGCGCCGGGTTCCCGCGCCGGGCGGGCCGCCCCTCCCGCCGGCCGAGGGCGGCGAGGAGCGGGTGGTCGGTGCCGCGGCGGACCGCCCTGCCAGCGGCCTCCACCCCTCCGCGGCAGGCGGGAGCCCGAAGCCCGACGAATAGCACCGTTCACCCCGGCCGCGGCTGGATCGGATTTGGTCCCTTGCCGGAGCCGCGCCTGCCGTGCCGGGCGTCCCCCCCGGCACGGCAGGGATCCCGTGGGTGCCCGGTCGGCCTTGTCCGGTACTCCCGCTCCGTCGTGTGGCCCGGTGTCCGTCTGCGGGGGCGGCTGGCGGACCGGCAGGGAGGGGCATCCCCGCACGGAGGTGCGGGGCGACGGCGGACGGGCCCTGGATGAGGAGGCGTGGCGGATGCACGACGACGCCCGGGAGCAGGGTCCCGCATCCTCCGCGCTCGCGGCGCTGGTGCTCGGGGCGACGGCCCCGTCTCTGCGCGGCGCCCTCGGTCCGGCCGCGGTGGCTGTGGGTGTCCTGGCCGCCGCGGGCGCGGCGGTGGCCGGCGCGGCTCCGCATACGGCCGCCCCCGTTCCGGGTCCGGCGGCGCTGCTGGCCGCCCCGGCCGTGGCCGCTGTGGGCGCGGCGGTGCTGTACGCGCGCGTGCGCGCTGCGACCCTGTCGTCCGGCGGGCTCTGGCGCAACCTGGAGGCGCGCGGCGCATCCGGCGTCCAAATCGCCCTGGTGGCCGGCGGTCTGCCCGCCCTGCTGGCCATCCTCCTCGGCGCCGCCCTGCCGGTACCGATCTCTCTGCTCTGCGCCCTGCTGCCGCTGCATGCGCCGGGTCGGTCCTGGCCCGCGATCCTCCTCGCCTCCTGGGGGCTGGCGCTGCCGGCGGCCGCGGTGCTTGCGGCCCTGGCCCTCGCCGCGGCCGGCCGGGCGGTCCCCGTCGCCGGCCGCCACCCGCGGCAGGGAGATCAGCCGGCCCCGCTCTGGTGCCGGTGGTGGGCCGACATGCTGCTGGTGTTCGCCGGCGTCGCGCTCGGCCTTGGCGCCCGCGCGACCGGGGGTGCCCCGCCCGCGCTCCTGCTCGGTGGTCTCGGCGGGGCGGCCTTCGCCGTCGGGGCGGCCCTCCTCGGTGTGCGGGCGGCCGGGACGCTGGCGTCCGCGTGGGAGCGCCGCGGAGGCGCGCGGTCGCCCGTGGCGGCGCTGGCGCTGCGCTCGGCTGCCCGCGGGGCCGGCGCCGTCTGGCCTGTCGCGCTTGCGGCGCTCGGGGCGTACGCCGTGGCCTTCGCCTTGGCCGGAGGTCCGGCCGTCGCCGGTACGTCCGCGGCCCTGCGGGACGCGACGGTCGGCGCCGACGTCCGGCTGCGCGAGACATGGCCGCGCCCGTGCGGGGCGTGCAGCGGGTTCGCCGCGCTGATCCGGAACTGGCCGCTGCCCGATGTGGTCGGCGTGAATCTGGCCTTACCCGGGGTGTCCGCCGCGGCCACGATGGTGTCCACCGACGACGCCCTGCAGGCGGGGGCGGTAGGCCGCCTCGACGTGGACCTGGTCGGCGTAGTACCGGAATCCTTCTCCGCCGCGGCCGACTGGCCGGCCGGCGGCGGGGGCCCGCGCGATGCGCGCCTCCTCGCCGCTACGCCGGCCGGGGCCGTGGTCTCCAGGGCCGTCGCCGCCGCCGCGGGACTCGTGCCCGGCTCCCGGGTCCAAAGCGTGCTCCTGGGCGAGTTGACCGTCGTGGCGGTCGCGCCGGTCTGGCCGGGTATCGACCCCGCCACGGCGGACTGGGTGGTGGTGAACTGGAACGGGATGGCACGGCCGCTGCAGAGCCGCGGGGCGTGGACCACGGCCGGCTTCAGCGCGGACGTCCTGCTGCGCCTGGATGCGGCGGCCAACCCGGCTCCCGCCGTCTCGGCCCTCCAAGGCAAGCGTGTTCAGGTCTCCCAGGTGGTGCGGGCCGCCGACGTCGGCGCAGGCTCCGGTCCGCTGCCGCTGATCCTCTGGCCCTTCGCGCTGCTGGCGGTGGCGCTGTGGTGGGGCGGCCGCGGGATCGCAGCGGCGGACCCGGCCGCGCTGCCCGCCGGACCCGTCGCGGCCGCCGTCGGCACCGACGGCGAGGCGGACCGCGCCCGGGACGTCCTTGGTGTCGTGGGCGCGGGTTTCGGCGCGGTCGTCGGGTGTCTCGCGGCCGCCGTCGCGGGCGCCCTGATCTGGCCGGCGCTGTCCCCCTTCCTTGCCGCCGGCCTGCCCTTGCACGTACCGCCTGTGGGCCTGTTTCTGGCGCTGCCGGCGGCGGCCTGGCTGGCGTACGTCCTGCGGGAGACGGCGCGCCGGCTGCCGCCGGCCGAGGCCGACCCGGTGGTCGCCGGCCGGCTCGACCGCTGGGCCGAGGGCCGGCCGGAACCGCCGCCGCTGTCCTTCGAGGACCCGCGTCCCGCCGCGCGGGGTGGGGTGGCCCTGGCGCGGGATGACCGCCTGCCGGCGCGGCGGTTCGCGGTCGGTTCCCTGCTCGCCCTCCTCATGCCCGCAGGCAAGCGTCTGCAGGCACACTGGCCGCGGCTGCTGGGGCTCTGCGCGGGCCTGCTACTCGCGGCGGCGGTGGCCGCCACCGTGCCGCTCTACGTCGCCGGTTCGCTCACCCGCGTCCTCCACGCCGGCCTGACACCGGTCAACGACCGGCCCGCCGGCGCCGCCCTGATGTCCTTCTATCCCCCGTCGGGTTGGACGTACACCGGGTCCGACCTGCGCCGGCTGGCGGGTCTTGCCGCGTCGGTGGGGCGGGACGTCGGGCTGCCGGCCAGCGCCGTGACCGAGTATCAGGCGACATCCAGCGGCAACGTCGTCGCGCTGCCGACCCCCGGCCTCCCCGCGCCCGTATCGACCTTCACCGGGCCGATGATCGTCGACGCCTTGTCCGGACTGCTTCCCCATGTCCGGATCACCTCCGGCCGCATGTACGCCGCCGCGCCGGAGGCCGGCGGCGTGGTCGAGGCGGTGGCGACGCAGTCGGCGGTGCAGGGGCTGGGCCTCCAGATCGGTCGCCTCTACCGGTACACCCCCGCGGCCGGCGGGAGCACGCTCACCGTCCGGCTCGTCGGCATCGTGCAGCAAATTGACCCCACGGGGTCCTACTGGCCCTATCGCTACTACAACAGCGACTTCCTCGTGTCGCCGACGGTGCTCGGCGGCCTGATGGCCAAGGGTGCGGTGGATCTCGGCGAGGCTGCCTGGTACAGCACGCTCGACATGCGCCAGTTGAACGCCGAGACGGTGCCGACGGTCCTCAGCGCGTTGCAGCGGTACGGATTGCAGGTGGCCGCCACGGCCTCCGGAGCGAAACTCGACGTATCGCCCTACAGCGTCCTGGCGGCCTTCGTGGTGCGCGCACAGACGCTGCAGGCCCTCCTTCGGCTCGTGAGCATCCCCGTGATCGCGCTGGCGCTCTACTTCGTCGCCATCACCGCCGGGCTCATCGTCGCCGCCGAGGAGACGGAGATCGCCGTCTATGTGAGCCGGGGGGCCGGAGTGGTGCACATTCTGGCCCTCTACCTCTTCGAATGGTGCATGCTGGCCGTCCCGGCCGCGGCCGTGGCACCGTTTCCGGCGGCGCTGTTCGCGCGGGCCATGGGTTCGGCGGCCGGCTTCCTACACTTCGCGCCGCGCCCGCCGCTGCCCGTCCTCCTCACCCCGACGGATTTCACCTACTCGACGGCGACGGCGCTTTGCGGCGTGGCGACGGCCCTGCTGCCGGTCGCCGCCGCCCTCGGCCGGAGCATCGTGACCCAGCGGATCCGGAGCTCGCGCACCATCGAGCAGCCCCTTTGGCAGCGGGCGTATCTCGACGTGGCCGCACTGGTCGTCATGGGCATCCTCTGGCTGCTGTTTCGCGGCGTCGCCCTGGGGCCCGGGGGCGGCGCGGCCTCCATCGTCACCGATCCGGCGCTCTATCTGCTGCCCGCGGCCTTCCTGGTGGTCGCCGGTCTTCTGGTCGTCCGCGTGGTGGGGTGGTGCCTACGGACCCTGGACGTGCTCCTCGGTCCGTGGGTTGGCCCCGGGCTGGTGATGCCCCTGAGGCGCATCGGCCGCCTGCCTGCGCAGTTCGCGCCGGTCCTGCTGCTCCTTTGCTTTACGGCGGCCCTCGGCGTGTATAGCGCGGCCGCGGCCAGAACCCTGGATGCGAACCTGACCTCGGCCGTGCTTTACCGGGACGGGGGGCCGGTGCGCCTGCAGGAGGTGTCGCCCTGTATCACCATGACGCCGGAGGTGGGGGCGTGCCTCACCTATGACAATGAGCCGATCGGTCGTGAGGGTATCCGTCCGCTGCCGCCCTTCAGCCTGCACACGACGATCCCGGGGATCGCCGCGGCGACGGAACTGGTGAGCGAGACCGTGGCGCTGCCCGGTGTCGCCGGGCAGCCACAGGCTCAACTCGTGCTCGTCGACCCGAACACCTACGCCGCGGTGGGCTGGTGGATGAACGGGCTCAACCCGCTGCCGCTCGGGTCGTACCTGCAGCAACTGCGAGAGCATCCCGACGCCCTCTTCGTCTCCCGGACCCTCACCCGGGTGAACCGGGTTCCCGACCACGGCGCCACACCGGTGACAGACCAGATCTCCGGGCTGACGGCGACCCTGCAGGCCATGGGGCCGATCGATCTCTGGCCCGGTGCCGGCATCACGGGACCGTTCGCGGTGGCTAACCTCAACTACGCCAAGGGCGTGCTCGGAATCACCCCCGGCAGCCGCATCGCACTGCTGCGGCTGCAGCCCGGCGCTTCCCTGACCTCGGTGGTGCAGGCGCTGGGCACCCGCGGCATCTTCGTCGGCGCGCAGGACGTGGCGGCTCCGGAGGTGGCGGCGGCGCTGGCGACCCCGGAGTGGGCCGGCCAGAGCGGCATGCTGACCGTCGGCTTCCTGGTCGCTCTGGCCGTCACGATTCTCGGCTATCTCTTCTATGCGTCCCTCCTGCTGCGCGGTCAGCTCAGTCAACTGGGGCTCCTGCGCGCCCTGGGCCTGCCCTGGGGGCAACTCGTCGCGACGGTGGCCGTGGAGCAGGGCGCCCTGCTGGTCTCTGGAGCCGCCGCCGGCACCGCCGCGGGGGTGATCGCGGCCGGCCTCTTCCTGCCCCTCTTCAAGCCGGCTTTTGCCGGCCCCTACGCACCCCCCTTCGTGGCCTCGGGCCCGGGCCCGGCCCTGGGACAGGTCGGCGGGGTGATGGCCGCCCTGTTGTTGGTGGCCCTTGGTGCGCTGCTGTTGCTCCTGCGCCGGATGCACATCGGCGAAACCGTCAAGCTGGAGGAGTGACCCGGCCGTACCGCCCTCCCGCCTGCTTTACGGCCGAGCCTCTCCTCGTACGGGACCGGACGGGCGTTTTCCGGTGCGGCGCCCCGCGCCGTGCCCGTCCGGTTTTCGCGACCGGCCGCATAGCCTCGGCCGCCGTGCCCGATACTCTCCATGCGGCGCGCTTCCGCCGGCCGTGGCGTGGCCGCCCACGTCGGCCGAGGGGGGCGCAACGTGTTCGCCAGCCGCCGGATCCATGAACTGCCGCCGTATGTCTTTGCCGCCCTGGATGCCCGTATCGCGGAACTGCGCGCCGCCGGCCGGAGCGTCATTGACCTGGGTCGAGCCGATCCCGACCGGGCGGCGCCGGAACCTGTCGTGCAGGCCTTACTGCGCGCGGCGCCCATGCCGGAGCACCATCACTACCCCCCCTTTGCGGGCCTCGCCTCCCTGCGGCGGGCCGTGGCACGCTGGTATGCCGATCGCCACGGGGTGTCCCTGGACGCCGACACCGAGGTGCTGGTTGTCGGCGGGGCCAAGGAGGGCCTGTTCCACGTCTCGTTCGGCGTCTGCGACCCTGGGGACGTCGCCCTCGTGCCGGACCCCTCCTTCCCCGCCTACCGGATGGGGGCGTACTTTGCCGGGGCGGAGGTCGTCTCCATGCCCCTGCGGCCGGAACTGGGGTATCTGCCCGACCTCGCCGCGATTCCCGAGGCGGTGGCCCGACGCGCCCGGGTGATGTTTCTCAACTACCCCAACAACCCCACCGGTGCCACGGTGCCGTTGCGCTTCCTCGGCGATGCCGTCGCCTTCGCCCGACGGCACGGCATCCTGCTCTGCCACGACCTGGCCTACGGCGATTCCGGCTATGACGGCTATCGTGCCCCCAGCGTGCTGGCGGTGGACGGCGGCAAGGACGTGGCCGTCGAGTTCATCTCCTGGTCGAAGGCCTTCTGCATGCCCGGATGGCGACTCGGCGCGGCCGTCGGCAGCGCCGAGGGCATCGCCGCCCTGCGGCAGGTAGAGACACAGGTGAACACCGGGGTGTTCCCCGCTGTGCAGGTGGCCGGAGCGGCCGCCATCGACGAGGTCGGGCGGTCGGGGTTCCTGACGGCGATGAATGAGAGCTATCGCGCCCGGCGCGACCGCATGGCCGCCGTGCTGGAGGAGTTGGGGCTGCAGGTCCGGCGCCCGCGCGCCACGCCCTTCCTCTGGGTGCCCTGCCCCGACGCGCGGCCTTCAAATGAATACGCTGCCTGGCTGCTCGAACGGAGCGGGGTGGCGGTGGCGCCGGGCTCCGGTTTCGGGGCCGCAGGGGAGGGCTTTCTGCGGCTCTCGCTTACGGCGCCCGCCGCGGACGTCGAGGAGGCCGGCGAGCGGCTGCGCCGTCTCGGAGCCGAGGGGCTCCGCCCGCCGGCGGCCGCACTGGCGGGTCGGACCTCGGCTTCCCCGGAGGCGGTGGAGCGACGGCCGCGCATGCACTGGGGGTCTCGGGTCGTAGCCGGGACGGCGGATCCGGCCGGGCCGGACGCCGAAAGCCGTGCCGACGCCCTCCGTGGCAGCCTGTAGCGGGTGCGGACGCGGTGGTGGCCGCCTCCGCTCTGCGCGCCCCTCCGGCCGCCCCCGGCGAAGAGTTCGGCGGTGGCGCCCGGGACCCCACCTCCCGGATGCAAGAGCGCGTCGCACCGCGCCCGGTGCCACTTGCCAGGTGGGTGGTGGCGCCCTATACTGCGCTCAGTTGGTCAGGGAACGTCAATCATGCCCGGCGGTCGCGCCGCCGGACGGAGAGGGGGCGCGGCAGTGCCTTGCATGACGGACGAGATCGAGCGGCACCTCCTGCAACTCCTGGCCGATCGCGCGGGGATCGAAGTCCAGCGTGCCGATCTGGCCGAGCACTTCGGGTGTGCGCCCTCGCAGATCAGCTATGTTTTGGTGACGCGGTTCACTCCCGCGCGCGGCTTCGTCATCGAGAGCCGTCGCGGCGGCGGCGGCTACATCCGGGTGGTGCGTCTACCCGCAGAGGCGAGGGGGGACGTGGCCGTCGTGCCGGAGGCCTGCGACCAAGCCACCGCGGAGCAGCATATCGAGCGTCTGCGCGAGGCGGGCCGGCTTACGGCGCGGGAGGCCGCGATCCTGCGTGCGGTGGTGGCGCGCGAGGTGCTCGCCCTGCCACTTCCACTGCGTGATCGGATTCGCGCCGCGGTACTCCGGGCGGGCGTGTGTGCAGCTATGCGTCCCGAGACCGAGGAGGGCTTCCCGGCGCCGTCCGCGCGCGGCGCCGCCTTCGGGCGCCCGCGGGTCGGCCCGTCGCTGGGGGGGGGCCGGACGTGAACTGCGAGCGCTGCCACGAGCGTCCGGCGCGCTATCACCTGAAGCAGGTGATCAACGGGCAGACGGTGGTGGAACTGAACCTCTGCGAGCGCTGTGCCGCGGAGCACGGGGAGTTGCCCAGCGGGACGGGCCAGGTGGTGGAAGCACCGTTCTCCATCCAACAGTTCTTGGCGGGGCTGCTCGGCGGCGCGGGCGAGCCGGGGACGCCAGAGGCGTTGTCGGGGGCGGAACGATTGTCCTGCCCGCGATGCGCCCACACCTATCTTGAGTTCTCCAGGACGGGGCTACTCGGTTGCCCGGAGTGCTACGATGCGTTCTCTACCCAGCTGCAACCGCTGATCCGACGCATACACGGCAAGACCAGGCATGAGGGCAAGACGCCGGCCCGTTCCGGTGTGGGACTGCGCCACAGGCGCGAGCGGGAGGCACTGCGCCGCGAGTTGGCCGAAGCTGTCGCCCGCGAGGACTTCGAGCGGGCGGCCGTGCTCCGCGACGGTATCCGCAAGATGGATGCCGCGGCGGAATCAGCCCCCTGAGGGGCGCGTGCGCCGGGGGAAGGGGAGGGATGGGGGGCTTGGACGCGACGATGGCGGCGGCGCTCGGTCGGCCCATCGGGCTCTGGCAGCGCGGAGAGGCTCCGTCCGCCGATGTGGCGGTGTCCAGTCGTGTACGGCTGGCCCGCAATCTGGCGGATCTGCCCTTCCCGCCCAAGATGCAGCCGGCCGACGTCGAGTCTCTGCTCGTCCGCATCGAACGGGCGGTGCGCGAGGTCCCGAGTGAGTTGGGGACCTTCACCTTCGCGCGTCTTGGCGACCTCACGCCCCTGGACCGACAGGTGCTGTTCGAAAAGCACCTGATCAGTCCGCAGCACGCCCAGCAGGGCCGGGGAGCCGTCCTGCTGCGCGGAGACGAACAGCTTTCGGCGATGGTCGTGGAGGAGGACCATCTTCGGCTCCAGGCCCTCTTCCCCGGGCTGCAGTTGCGCGCCGCGTGGGAGACGGCCTCCCGTCTCGATGACGCCCTGGAGCGCAGTGTCGACTGGGCCTTCTCTGAGGACGTGGGATTCTTGTCCACCTGTCCGACGAATGTGGGCACGGCGATGCGGGCCTCGGTGATGCTGCACCTGCCGGCGCTCTGCTGGGCGGGCCGGATCGGACCACTGGTCGCCGGGCTCGGCAAGGTGGGCGTGGTGGCGCGCGGGCTCTACGGCGAGGGCAGTGCGGCGGCGGGCAATCTGTTTCAGGTGAGCAACCAGACGAGCCTCGGTCAGAGCGAACCGGAACTGGTGGAGCACCTGGAGGCAGTGGCGCGGGAGATCGTGTCGCGCGAGCGCAGCGCACGCGAAGCACTCGTCGCGGAGCGGGGCGAGGCGGTAGAGGACCGCGTCTGGCGCGCGTACGGCCTCCTGTCGAGCGCCCGTCTGCTCACCTCCGGTGAGGCGTTGCAGTTGCTGTCCGACCTGAGGCTGGGCAGCGATCTGCACATCCTGCCGCCGCTGTCGGCCGACCGCTGGGCGGAACTCCTCGTCCTGACGCGTTCGGGCTTCTTGCAGCGGCAGGACGGAGAGGCGCCGCCGGGCCGTCGGGACGCCCGGCGGGCGGAAATGGTACGCCATAGGCTCGCCGCCGCCTTGACCCCGTCGCGCTCGGGGGCGGAGGCGGGGCTCGGCACCGTAGCCTCCGACGCCGATCAAAAGGAAGACGGCCCCGGCGCTTGAATGGGCGCCGATACCGCGCCGGGGGCACGGCGGTGCGCGCCAGGTTTCCGTGAAGGGGGATACCGGGATGTTCGGACGATACTCCGAGCGGGCACAGCGCGTGATCATCCTTGCCCAGGACGAGGCGAAGCGGCTCAACTACAACTACGTGGGCACCGAGCACCTGCTCCTGGGTCTGATTCGTGAAGGCACCGGCATCGCGGCCAAGGCGCTCCAGAACCTGGGAGTGGATCTGGACCAAGTCCGTAGCGAGATCGAAAAGACGCTCGGCCGGGGCACCGCCCCGCCGGCCAACGACATACAGTTCACGCCTCGGGGCAAGAAGGTCATCATGGAACTCGCGATCGAGGAGGCCCGGAGCCTCGGTCACTCGTACGTGGGCACCGAGCACCTGCTCCTCGGCCTGATCCGCGAGGGCGAGTGCGCGGCCGCCCGTCTGCTGGAGAACATGGGCGCCGACCTGGAGCGTGTGCGCCGCGAAGTCACCAAGCTCCTCGGCTCCCCGGTCCAGCAGCCGCAGCCCGCGCGAGCCAGCGCGCGCCGCAGCAAGTCCAACACCCCCGTGCTCGACAACTTCGGGCGCGATCTGACGAGCCAGGCCGAGGAGAGCAAACTCGACCCGGTGATCGGTCGGGACAAGGAGATCCAGCGCGTCATCCAGATTCTGTCGCGCCGCACCAAGAACAATCCCGTCCTCATCGGCGAGCCCGGTGTGGGCAAGACCGCGATCGTCGAGGGCCTCGCCCAGCGCATCGCCGACGGCACGGTGCCCGAGATCCTCAAGGACCGCCGCGTGGTCGCCCTCGACCTTGGGGCGATGGTGGCGGGAAGCAAGTACCGCGGCGAGTTCGAGGATCGCCTGAAGAAAGTGATGGAAGAGATCCGCCGCGCCGCCAATGTCGTCCTGTTCATCGACGAGATGCACACCATCATCGGTGCGGGCGCGGCCGAGGGTGCGATCGACGCGGCCAACATCCTCAAGCCGGCGCTGGCACGGGGCGAGCTGCAGACCATCGGCGCCACGACGCTCGACGAATACAGAAAGCACGTGGAAAAGGATGCGGCCCTGGAGCGCCGTTTCCAGCCCATCATGGTCAACGAGCCGTCCGTCGAGGATACCGTGGCGATCTTGAAGGGCCTGCGCGACCGCTACGAGGCCCATCACCGCGTAGTGATCACGGACGAGGCGATCACCGCCGCGGCGCGGCTCGCGGACCGGTATGTCAGCGACCGCTACCTGCCGGACAAGGCCATCGACGTCATCGACGAGGCGGCTTCCAAGGCCCGCTTGCAGGCGTTCATCGCCCCCCCCGAACTGCGCGAGATCGAGGATCGGCTGGAGCAGACCAAGAAGGATAAAGAGGCGGCGGTCGGCTCCCAGGAATACGAGAAGGCCGCGAACCTGCGTGACCAGGAGCAGAAGATCCAGACCGAACTGGAGAAGAAAAAGGAAGAGTGGCGGCAGAGCCAAGTCACGCAGCGGTTGACGATCAGCGCCGAAGAGGTCGCCGAGATCGTCGCCGACTGGACGGGGATTCCCGTGCGCAAGTTGGCTCAGGGCGAGTCGGAGCGGCTCCTCAATCTGGAGGACGCGATCCACTCCCGATATTTCGACCAGGACGACGCGGTCAAGGCGGTGGCCCGCTCGATCCGCCGCGCCCGGGCCGGCCTCAAGGATCCACGCCGTCCGATCGGCAGTTTCGTCTTCCTCGGGCCGACGGGCGTGGGCAAATCCGAACTGGCCAAGGCGCTGGCGGACGCGCTCTTCGGCGACGAGGACGCGACGGTCACGATCGACATGTCGGAGTACACAGAGCGCCACACGGTGAGCCGTCTGGTCGGGGCGCCCCCGGGGTACATCGGCTACGAGGAGGGCGGCCAACTCACGGAGGCCGTACGGCGGCGCCCGTACTCGGTGATCGTCCTGGAGGAGATCGAGAAGGCGCACCCGGAGGTCTTCAACCTGCTCCTGCAGGTTCTGGAGGAGGGGCGCCTGACCGAAGCCAAGGGACGGGCGGTGGACTTCCGCAACACCGTCATCATCATGACCGGCAACATCGGTGCCCAGTACATCAAACGCCAGGGGGCGTTGGGCTTCCGACCGGCGAGCAAGGAGGACGAGGCTAACTACGCCTCCCTCAAGGACAAGATCATGGAGGAGGTGCGGCGCACCTTCCGGCCGGAGTTCCTCAACCGTATCGACGAGGTGGTCGTGTTCCACCCGCTTGGGCGTGAGCACCTGGTGCACATCGTCGACATGATGCTGGAGCGTCTCGGCAAGCGGATGGCCGAGAACGGATTGAAGTTCGAAATCACGCAGGCGGCGAAGGACATGATCGTCGACAAGGGTACGGATGTGGAGTTTGGGGCGCGGCCCTTGCGGCGAGCCATCACGCGCCTGGTGGAGGACCCGCTGTCCGAGGAGATGCTGGGAGGCAAGTTTCCGGAGGGTAGCACCATCCTGATCGACTCCGGCTGGGGCGCTGGGGGCGAACCGGCGCTGGTCTTCCATCCGGCCGAACCCGTACCTGCCGGGGCCGCGCGGCAGGACAGCGGCGGTACCGCTGAAACGGGTGGGAATGGGCGCGACTGACGTCGCGTCCGGCCCGTCCGCGGAAGCCTTGCGGGGAGGGCGTCGGTCGGTGCGGCTCACGATTCGCCTGTTTGCGGCGGCGGCGGAAGCGATGGGGGCGCGGGAATCGACGGAGGAGTTTCCCGACGCCCCCACCGCCCGTGCACTTCTGGAAGCCTTGGCCCGCCGCGGTGGCCCGCTTCTCCTGCGGTGTAGCGTGGCTGTTGACCGAACGCTGGTTGCGCCGGACGCCGTTCTGCCTGGGGGCGCCGAGATCGCGGTGCTCCCGCCGGTGAGCGGCGGCGCCGGCGTCTTTCATGTCGGGCCCGAACCCATTACGGCCGATGCCGTCCTCGCCCAGATCGCCGATCCAGACCTCGGTGGACAGGTGCTCTTCCTGGGCACCGTCCGCGGACGGACGGACGATGCCCAGACGGTCTATCTCCAATACGAGGCCTACGTCGACATGGCGGTCATGGTGTTGGAGGACATCGCCCGGCGGGCGCGCTCCCTCTGGCCCGGCTGTCGCATCGCCATGTGGCACCGGACCGGTACCCTCCGGCCGGGCGAGCCGGCCGTCGCCGTGGCGTCCGCGGCGGCGCACCGTGGAGACGCCTTTGCGGCATCTAGATTTTGCATCGAGCGCCTAAAGGTGGAACTGCCTGTCTGGAAGAAGGAGGTATCTCCCGAGGGGCGGGCGGTCTGGGCGGACCACCCCTGATGGGCGGTGGCGGTGAGCGGCCCCACCGACGTGCGGCGGCGGGCCACCGCCATCCTGGCTCCGGGAGCGCATCCTTCCAGAGCGACCGGGGTCCGACCATGTCCATCTGCGCGCCGGCATGTCGGCCGCGATCTTCGCCACCTGGGGGTGCCCTGTGCCCCATGAGCGATCCGTGTTCGCCTGCCGGGGTTGCGGCTACGAGTCGGCGCGCTGGCTGGGCCGCTGTCCAGGGTGCGGGGAGTGGAACACGCTGGTGGCTGTCTCCGCCGGGGCGACGGCCGCCGCCACCGGTGTGGTCGCGGCCTTTCCGATCGCGGAGATACCCGAAGTGGAAGGACAGAGAATCGGCACAGGCATTGCCGAATTCGACCGCGTCCTGGGCGGGGGGATGGTCCCCGGAACGCTCATCCTGCTCGGCGGCGACCCGGGCGTCGGCAAGTCCACGCTGCTCTTGCAGGTCGGCGGGAATCTCGGACGAACGCGTACCGTCCTGTACGTGACCGGGGAGGAATCCGCACCGCAGCTCCGTTCGAGGGCGGAGCGCCTCGATGCCCTGGCCCCGCACCTCCTGGTGGCCGCGGAATCGAACACGAGCCACATCCAGTCGCTCTGTGAGCGCCATAAGCCGGATCTGGTCATTGTCGACTCCGTCCAGACCATGCGCCATCCGGATTGTCCCCTGTCGCCGGGCAGTCCGGTCCAAATCCGTGAGGTCACGGGGCATCTCCTGACGCTCGCCAAGACCCATGCGCTGGCGATCGTGCTTGTCGGCCACGTCACGAAGGCGGGCCTGCTCGCCGGCCCCCGGCTGCTTGAGCATACCGTAGACGCCGTCCTCCTCTTCGAGGGCGAACGCTTCTCCCCGTTCCGACTCCTCCGTGCCCTCAAGAACCGCTTCGGCTCCACCCAGGAACTCGGCGTCTTCCAGATGGAGGGCGCCGGCCTGTGCGAGGTGCCGAACCCGTCCGCGCTGTTCCTCGCCGAAAGGGCACTCGGATCGTCGGGCAGCGTCGTCACGGTCACCCTCGAGGGCAGCCGGCCCCTCCTCTGCGAGGTGCAGGCGCTACTGGCGAGCCCGGCCTACGGCACTCCGAGGCGTACCGCCGCCGGTATCGACGGGGCACGCCTCGCGCTACTGTTGGCGGTGCTCGAACGCCGGGCCGGCCTGCGCTGCGGGCAACTCGACGCCTACGTCAAAGTGTCCGGCGGAGTGCGGCTCGAAGAGCCGGCGGCGGATCTGGCGTGCGGCTTGGCGCTGGCCTCTGCCTTTGCAGAGCGCGCGGTGCCGGCGGAGGTGGTGGCCTGCGGGGAAATCGGTCTCGGTGGCGAGGTGCGCGGCGTGCCACGGCTGGAGGAGCGGTTGGCCGAGGCCGCCCGCCTCGGATTCCGCCGAGCCCTTGTCCCGTACTCCGGTACGCCGCGTGCGGGCGCCGACATGTCCGTGGTCCGGGTGCGAACGTTGGCAGAGGCGCTGAATGCCGTGCTCGGGCCCGCGGGTGGGCGCATACGCGAATCCGATCGGCCGCCGGCCTCCGGCGCGCCCGGCTAGTCGGGGCGTGGCGACGGAGGCCGCCCTCCGGAGGCTGAGGCGCTCCGCGCAGCCCACCCCGCCGAAGACACGCACTTGCAACCGCTCGTGTCCAACGGGGGCCGGAGGTGGGGGGCGATAGAGCGAAGCGTGCCAGGACGTGCTGCAAAAGTCGGTGTCCGCGCTGCAGGCGGGCCTAGGCCCTTGGGGGACGAGGGGCATCGGAGCAGCGGCCCCGCAAAACTCTTGCCCCGGCCACCTAGCTCAGATGGTAGAGCCCGAGCGCCGCCAGCTTCTTGTTTTCCTTGATGAGGATGTCATACACGTTGAGGTCGAGCAGGTTGGCCAACGCGGCGGTATAGAAGAGCAGCCGCCCGAATTCCTCTTCGATCACCTCGCGGCAGTTCGCACAGAGTTCCCCTTCGAGGTGGTCGTCCATATACGTGCGTAGTTCCTGGAGCGAGAGGTTGCTCGATGAGGGAAACTGGCTCTTTTGAGCGTTGATGCGGACACAGCCGCAACTCGTCACGGACTTGACCAGGGCCCGGGAAATGCGGATTCCCGCTTCTTGAAACTTGGATACCACATCGAGGATGCTGCGATGTCGCACCAAGCCTTGCTGCACCGCATCCTGGAATTCATCCCACAGCAGGTCCTTCATGCGCTGTACCCCTTCCCGGCGACAGCCGGCTGGGTCTCGCATCCCCACGGACCCATGTATGCACCTGACACCCACATCGGGTTCCGCCGCCGTCGACTCCGCCACAGCTCCGGCTGATTTGGAAGCGACCCTGCTGGCGCCGACTCAAGAGCGCGCTCATTATACGGACGCCGCGTTTTGGTTGTCAACGCGGCGTCCTCGGCCGGGATGGCTGTTTATCCCAGTTCAGAAGGCATTCTGGATGCTGTGTTGCTCCCGTCCGGTCGCCGCGGCCTCCTGCATCCGCCGGAACTGGGCCCGGGCTTCGAGACGGCGGCGGAGAGAGGCGCCGGCGGTCCCTCCGGGCGCCGGCGCCTCTCTCCGCCGGGCCCCCTTGCCGGTGATATAATAGGCGGCAGTCCCTCTGCACCGGCCCGGCGGTTCCGCGGGAGGTGACCTTTTGTTTAGCATCGGAGACCGCGTCGTGTACCCCATGCACGGGGCGGGCATCATCGAGGCCATCGAGGAGCGCGAGATCCTCGGGCAACGCAAGCAGTACTACATCATGAAGCTGCCCATCGGCGATATGAAGGTGATGATTCCGGTCGACGGCGTGGATGGAGTCGGCCTGCGGCAGGTCATCGGCCAGGAGGACCTGACGCGCGTGCTCGACGTGTTGGCCGGGGAGCGGACCAAGATGTCGACCAACTGGAACCGGCGATACCGGGCCAACGCGGAGAAGCTCAAAAGCGGCAACATTTTCGAGGTGGCGGAAGTCGTCCGCAACCTGACCTTGCGGGAGAAGGAGAAGGGCCTGTCGACCGGCGAGAGGAAGATGCTGGACAGCGCCAAGCAGATCCTGGTGAGCGAGGTGGTGCTGGCGCGCAACATTCCTGAGGCCGAGGCCCACTCCCTCTTGAACCGAGCGATGGGGCAGTAGTCCGCTTTCCCCGACATCGAACTGAATAAGGACTTCCACAGGGGGGGCCGAGATGGAGGGCCAGGCGATGCGATGGTCGCTGGCGGCCCTGGGGGCGGCGGTCGGTTTCTACGTTGCGCTGTCCTGGTTGGGACAGCTCAGCCAGAGCTATCCACCCGCCTTGACGGCCACCCAGGCGACCGGGCTGGTGGTCGCGGGGATCCTCGTCGGAGCGGCGTTCGGATTCCGGGTCGGTCTTTCCCTGCTCCGGCTCCTGCGCTCTGCTGTGCGGACGGCGGAGCAGCACCTCGCCCGAATGCCGGGTGTCGATGTCTTGGCGGGGGTCCTGGGTATCATCGCCGGACTTATCATCGCTTATCTGCTCTCACCCGCCATGTCGCATCTCCCTTGGATCGGGCGTGCCGCCGTGACGCTGCTGCTGGCGTACGTCGGTTGGACGGTGTTCGTCCACAAGCGGGAGGATTGGCTGCGCCTCTGGCCCGGCGTCCGCGGGGCGGCCGCGGTGGATGCGCCGCCGCCCCCGTCCGGCGCCGCCGCCGAGGCCCCTCGGCTGACGGACGGCCGGCCCAAGGTGTTCGACACGAGCGCGATCATCGACGGCCGGATCGCGGATCTGTATCGCACGGGTTTTCTCGAAGGGCAGTTGGTCGTTCCGACCTATGTGCTGGATGAACTCCGTCACCTGGCCGACAGCCCGGACGACGGCAAGCGGCAGCGAGGACGCCACGGCCTGGCCGTGCTGGGTACGCTGCAGAGGGAACTGCACGCCCCCGTCGGTTTTGAGGCGCCGGATCCCGATCCTGAGATGGAAGTCGACATGAAGCTCGTCCGTCTGGCACGGGAACTCGGTGGACAGGTGGTGACCACCGACTTCAACCTGAACAAGGTCGCCGAACTGCAGGGCGTCGCGGTCCTGAACGTCAACGATCTGGCCAATGCCGTGCGTCCGCGCTATCTCTACGGCGAAGAGATGGTCGTCCGCATCGTGGGTGCGGGCAAGCAGCCGGGGCAAGGGGTCGGCTACCTGGAGGACGGCACGATGGTGTTGGTCGAGGGTGCCCGGCGGCACATCGGCGAGGACGTGGAGATCACGGTGACCAACTTCATTCAGAACGACAAGGGGCGGATGATCTTCGGAAAGCTGCGCGTCGGCCGGTTGGTGCCGTCGTGACTGCCGGCCGGAACGGAGCGGTCTGGGCGGCGGTCGTCCCCGCCGCGGGTTCCGCCCGGCGTATGGGCTTCGATAAGACGCTGGCGCGTGTGCACGGCGTCCCTGTACTCGCCCGCACGATCTTCGGGCTGCGTCGCTCGGGGCTGGAGCGTGTCCTCGTGGGGGTGCGGGATGCGGCCCGCGTCCGCGCGGAGGTGCTGCGCCCCTTCGGCCTCGACGATGTCGCTCTCGTCGTCGGCGGGGAGACTCGTGCCGAGACGGTCGCGCTCTGCCTGGCGCACCTGCCTGACGCCACGACCCATGTCGTTGTCCACGACGCCGCCCGTCCGAACTGTTCCGCCGATCTCATCGGGCGGGTGATGGCCGCGGCCGAAGAGTCCGGGGCCGCGGCCGCGGCGTTGCCGGTCGTCGATAGCGTGCACCGGGTCGGCGGAGCCGGCTGCATCGTCGAAACGCTGGACCGTAGCGACCTGCGCTTGGCCCAGACCCCCCAGGCGTTCCACCTGCCCCTTCTGCTGCGGGCCCACCAGGAGGTACCCGCCGGCTCGGACGACGCCGGGATGGTGGCGGCCTTGGGCGTACCCGTCCGCCTGGTGGACGGGGAGCGCGACAACGCGAAGCTTACGGTGCCTGCGGACATGCCCCCAGGCGACGATGCGTCCACCGTACCCTTTGCGGTTGGCTTGGGGCACGATATCCACCGTCTCGTACCCGGCCGCCCGCTTGTTCTGGGCGGGGTGCGTATCCCGTACGAGTGCGGGTTGCTCGGCCACTCGGACGCCGACGTGGTGTGCCATGCGGTGGCCGATGCGCTCCTGGGTGCCGCCGGGCTAGGGGATATCGGGCGCCATTTCCCCCCCGGGGATCCTGTCTACGCCGGGGCCGACAGTCTCGTGCTGTTGGCGCGGTGCCGAGCGATGGCGGAGGATGCCGGATGGCGTCCCGTGCAGGCCGACTGCCTGGTCTTGGCGGAGCGGCCGCGCTTGGCGCCGTATGCCGAATCGATGCGGGCCGCCTTGGCCATGGCCATCCGCATCCCTTCCGGCCGCATCAACGTCAAGGCGGGGACCAATGAGGGGCTTGGGGCGGTGGGTCGAGGGGAGGGGATCGCCGCCCAGGCGGTGGTGCTGGCGGTGCCGTCTCGTGCCCCTGCTCGCCCGCTGTAGGGGCGCCGGCGCAACGGGATCCCGCGGGGGGTACCGGCGCGCGCCGGCCGACCACCGCAGGCGCGGCGGACATGGCGGTACGGCGTTTGACACCACTTACGTCCCTCCCTATAGTTATCGCTATCACGGGACGAGTACGCCGGATGGCACCGTTATGCAGAGAGAGGCTGGCCGTCGGCTGCAAGCCGCCTCCGGTGACCCGGTCGAATGCATCCGTGCGCTCCAGACCGGTCCAGCGGACCGGCGGCCGTCCCCGTTATCGGCGTGGAGGGGTGGCGGTGGTCCCGCCAGCCCGAATCAGAGTGGGACCGCGGTGTCTCCCCGCCTCTGTAGGCTAGGGAGACCCTTTTCTTTTTCAGGGCCGCCGGCTGTGCCGTCTCGGTCGGGCCGTCCGGCGGTGGCGCGTACCGTCATCGAAGCGACTCGGATCGACCGGCACGGAGGGCCGCGCTGCCGCCGGCGGCTGGAGGGGGGGCGCGCGGGATGTTCGCGACGATCCGGGAGGATGTCGCCGCGGTGCTGTCGCGGGACCCTGCCTGCCGTTCCCGCCTCGAGGTCTGGCTCTGTTATCCCGGGTTCCATGCACTGCGCTTCTACCGCTTGGCCCACGTCCTCTGGGGTCTTGAACTCCGTCTCCTGGCGCGTATCGTCTCCGAGTTCGGTCGCTGGCTGACCGGCATAGAGATCCATCCGGCGGCACGGATCGGCCGGGGCGTGTTCATCGACCACGGGATGGGGGTCGTCATCGGCGAGACGGCGGAGGTGGGCGACGACGCGACGCTCTATCAGGGTGTGACGCTCGGGGGGACCGGAAAGGAACGCGGCAAGCGCCATCCGACCCTGGGCCGCGGCGTCATGGTCGGTGTCGGTGCGAAGGTTCTCGGCGACATCACCGTCGGGGACAACTGCAAGATCGGCGCTGGCGCCGTCGTGGTGCGTTCGGTGCCTCCCAACTGCACAGTTGTGGGCATACCGGGCAGGGTGGTGCGCCGGGAGGGGCAGCGTGTCGGCCCGGCGAGTCACGACTTGGAGCACGCCGACCTACCCGATCCGGTGGAGGATGAGGTGACCGCGGCCTTCCGTCGCCTGACGACGCTGGAACAGCGCGTCCGGGAATTGGAGGCGCGCCTCGCCGAACGGGAGCGGTGCACCCTCTGACGGCGTTCGGTGGCCGTCCCGAGAAGCGGAGTGCATCGTCGGCGTGCCGGGCGGCAATGGCGCACAACGGCGAGAGGGGTGTCCGACGGATGGAGCAGGCCCGGATGCGCCTACACGATACGCGTACGGGCGCGTTGACCGAGTTGGCGACGCGCGAGCCCGGGGAGGTCCGCATCTACACCTGCGGGCCTACCGTCTACAACTACACGCACATCGGGCACCTCCGCCCCGCCCTGGTCACCGACGTCCTGGCGCGCCATCTTCGCCGCCACGGGTATCGCGTGCTCTGGGTGAGCAACTTTACGGACGTGGACGACCGCATCATCGCCCGGGCGAACGACGAGGGGGTCGCGCCGGGCGACGTGGCGGGTCGGTACATCCGCGATTACCTGGACAACATGGAGGCCCTCGGCATTCGCGGCGTGGAACGGTACGTCTGCGTCACCGATCACATCCCCGACATCGTGGCGATGGTCGAGCGCCTGGTGGAGCGCGGCTTCGCCTATGCCGTCGAAGGCGACGTGTACTTCGCGGTGGAGGCCAAGGCCGACTACGGCAAGCTCTCGGGCCGTATGCTCGGCGAGATGCAGGCCGGTGCCCGCGTGGCGGTGGACGAACGGAAGCGGCACCCCATGGATTTCGCCCTCTGGAAGTCCGCCAAGCCGGGGGAACCCGCCTGGCCGAGTCCGTGGGGACCTGGGCGGCCCGGCTGGCACATCGAGTGCTCGGCCATGAGCCTGAGGTACCTCGGGGACAACTTCGACATCCACGGTGGCGGCGACGACCTCATCTTTCCGCACCACGAGAACGAGATCGCGCAGTCCGAAGCCTTCACGGGGAACGAACCCTTCGTGCGGATCTGGCTACACAACGCCATGGTGCAGATCGGCCGGGAGAAGATGAGCAAGTCTCTCGGCAACTTCGTGCGTCTGACGGACCTGGTGCAGCGGTATCCCGCCGGTGCCTTGCGCGAGTTCGTCCTCTCGACGCATTACCGAAAGCCGTTGCAGTATTCGACCGACGCCCTGCAAGAGGGCCACCGGGCTTGGACCCGACTGGTGGAAGCAAGGAACGCCTGGCGAACCGCGCTGGACGGCCGTGAGGCGGCCGCACCCACCGGGCCGGCCGTCGAGGAGTCGGACCTTGACGCACTGGCGGTCCGGATCGAGCGCGCCTTCGACGCCGCGCTCGACGACGATCTGAATACCTCCGGCGCTCTGGGGCATCTCTTCGAACTGGTGCGGGCAGGCAACGCGGCGCTCTCCGCTGGTCGGGGCGGCTTGCTGCGTGCCGCACTGGCCACGCTCGAATCCTGTGGCGATGTGCTCGGGCTCTGGGAAGGGGCCGTCCCGCCGGATCTGGGGCATGCCGAGGGCCGAGCGGGAGGACTGGTGGAATTGCTCATCGACCTGCGCACGGAAGCGCGCGCCTTTCGAGACTGGGCCCTGGCGGATCGGATTCGCGACGGTCTCGCCCGGCTGGGGATTGGCCTGGAGGATACGGCCCAAGGGACGCGTTGGAAGCGGGCGGAGCTTCCCCCCGCGCCCGGAGGCGACGATCGTTGAAGCGGGACAGGCCTCGGGGGCGGCCCCTGGACATCGGTTCTCGGACATCCCCCGGTCCGTCCCGACCAGGACGGCGCGGGGACCCGGCCCGCGCCCCGGCGGCGCTGCCCGCGGCACCCGCCGGTGCCGGGGGGCGCGTGACGCCCCGGGGCGGCCCGGCGAACCCGGTCGCGGCCGGGGCGTACTGGCTGGGTGGGCGCCAGGCCGTTCAGGCCGCGATGGGACGCGGTCGTGTGCGGCGACTGGTCGTGGCGGAGGGCGCGACCGGACTGGACGCCCTCTGCGTTGCCGCGTCGGCCGCGGGAATCCCTGCCGTGCGGGCCTCCCGGGCGGAAGTGGATCGTCTGGCCGGCACAGACGCGCAGGGCTGCGTCGCCATGGTGGACCCGATCCTCCCGGTCGATCTGGAGACGCGATTGGCTCAACTGCCGGGGGAGCGCGGCGCGCTGCTGGTCGCCTGCGACCACGTCCAGGACCCCCACAATCTCGGGGCGATCGCGCGCACGGCCGAGGCCGTAGGTGCGGCGGGATTGATCATCCCGGCCCATCGCGCCGCCGGCCTCTCCGCCGGCGCCGAAAGGGCCGCCGCGGGCGCGTTGCAATCGCTGCCGTGCATTGTGGTGCATAACCTGACGTGGGCCCTGGACCGGTGTCGCAACGCTGGATTTTGGACGTACGGCGCCGCGCTCGACGGGGCGGTCGATTTCACGCAGGCCGGTTTCGCGGCGCGCACGGTTCTCGTCGTGGGGGCGGAGGGACGCGGCCTATCGCCGCTGGTGCGGCGGCACTGCGACGCCCTCGTACGGTTGCCGATGCGGGGTACGGTGCAGAGCCTGAATGCCGCCGTCGCCGCCGGAATTCTGATGTACGAATGGGTGCGGCACACTGCGGTGGCGGGGCGTGCCCATTGACTTCACAATCCCTTTACCACTAGAATGGCGCCACATGTGTGACATGCTTGCCTCATTCCTGATTGCGCCGACCGTCGCCACAGCGGGGGTGCGCCCCCTAAGGACCGCCTAGATGCGCCTGCAAGACGGGGCCCAATACCGGCCGGGTCCTTGTGCCGGCCGGGAAGCGTCGGGGGAGGCGTTTCCGGTGAGCGTCAATCCCAGTGTCGACGTCGCGCCCAACGACTATGACCAGATGGGCGACGAAGACGTCGTGGTGCTCGCCCAGAACGGATGTACCTCCGCGCTCGAGTACCTGTTGGTTAAGTATAAGAATTTCGTCCGGGCTAAGGCTCGCTCGTATTTTCTGATCGGTGCCGAGCGCGAGGACATCATCCAGGAAGGGATGCTGGGCCTCTACAAGGCGACGCGGGACTTCCGCAGCGAGAAGCTGTCCTCGTTTCGGGCGTTCGCCGAGTTGTGTATCACGCGCCAGATCATCACCGCGATCAAGACGGCCACTCGCCAGAAGCATATTCCTTTGAATTCCTACGTTTCCTTGAACAAGCCCATCTACGACGAGGACTCGGATCGTACCCTGCTGGATGTGATTTCCGGAACCAAGGTGTCTGATCCAGAGGAACTGGTCATCAGCCGAGAAGAGTTCGGCGACATCGAGCAGAAGATGGGCGAAATTCTCAGCGACCTCGAGTGGCAGGTGCTGATGGCGTACTTGGATGGCAAATCCTATCAGGAGATCGCCGATAGCCTGGAGCGCCATGTCAAGTCCATCGACAACGCCCTGCAGCGCGTCAAGCGCAAGCTGGAACGCTACTTGGAGGATCGCAAGAATGGCGAACTCGTCCCTTGAGTCACGCGTCCTGCTGGGCGTCGTCGGGCGCATGAGTGCGTGATGTCGCGATCCAGCAGTTGCAAAGGGTGAGCTTCCGTGGTATCATGGCTCCAGTCCCGCTGGCGTAGCTCAGTTGGCAGAGCGCCTGCCTTGTAAGCAGGGGGCCGACGGTTCGAGACCGTCCGCCAGCTCCAGACGGCGTAGCGGTGCGGAGGGGTACCGAAGCGGCCAAACGGGGCAGACTGTAAATCTGTTGGCTAACGCCTACGAAGGTTCGAATCCTTCCCCCTCCACCAGGTTCAGGTTTGATCGCGGGGTAGAGCAGCCAGGTAGCTCGTCGGGCTCATAACCCGGAGGTCGTAGGTTCAAATCCTACCCCCGCAACCAATATTCGCTGGTGTAGCTCAGTCGGCAGAGCGAGTCCATGGTAAGGACTAGGTCGCCGGTTCGATTCCGGCCACCAGCTCCAGAAACCCGGCAGGTGCTGGGTTTTTTGTTTTCATCCCACTTTGGGCATGGTTCACCTGGCGCCGAAACCGCTTGACGCACTGGCGTTCGCACGTAAACTGTTACAATCCGTGAGCACCGATCTGGGGCTGTGACGCCACTCCTGTGAGGAATTTTGCCGCGTTTTCTAACGCTCGGGCTTCCTCAGCCGCCTTCTGGCGCCGTCGGCCGTTTTCCGGAAGGTACGCGGGAACCAGGTGCTGTTTGGTCATCGCCCGGCCTCCGTCAAGCGGTTTGTGAAACACCCCTATTTTAGCTTCGAATGCGGCCTCCGCCTGAGAGGGACTGCGGGGGGCACGGGAAACGGCGTCGTGAGCCGGATCATCTGGACGCCCGCCGTCCTCTGTCGATGGGGCCCGTTTTCGCCGCCCCCGGCGGAGGGCGGCCCGCTCCCCGGCCGAGAAGGGAAGCCATCATAATGAGCGCCACCCCGGCGAGCCCCTTGTCGGCCGCCGAGGTCGAGATTCGGCTCGCTCGCCTGCCGGAGTGGCATCGGGAAGGCAACGCGATACGACGCGCCTTCCGATTCCCGGACTTTGTTGCCGCGATGGCCTTCGTCCAGCGGGTGGCCGACATCGCGGAGCGCGCGGACCACCATCCCGACATCGATATCCGATACGGCGAGGTCACCCTCACCCTTTCCACGCATCGCACCGGCGGACTGACGTCCAAGGACTTTGAACTGGCGGCGTACGCCGACGCCGTCGCGGATTGACGCGTCCGGCGAGTCCCCCGCTTTGACAAGCTTTGCCCGCCGCCGTCCGTACACTGGGGCGGGGGTGGATCTTACCCATGGAGGCACGCCGTGTCCTGCTCGGGCGCGGATCCGCCTCCCGCGATGCTGTGTGGTCGACACAGGCGGCGGCGATCGCCGGCTGGATCTGCCTGGCTGCGGGAGTCGGGCGCGGTGCCGCCTTTTCCGGATTTGTGGGCCTGGCCCCGGCTCTGGTGCTCGGCTCCCTGTATATGGGCGACTCGCTCCCCGGAGACGCGGCCTGGCGCCGCCCCGACGCCCGCCGCCACAGCACCGCCGCGCTCCCGCGGCCGGTCGGGGGGCCCTTGCTGCCGTGGCTGTTGGCCGTCGCCGCCGCGATCGGCTTTGCCTCTGCCGGCACGCTCCGCAGCACAGCGGGTATGCTCCTGCTCCTGGCCGTGGTGGCCGGCGTGGCGGGCCGCCTGCGGTCCCCGTGGCACCCGATCCTGGTGGGTGTGCTGTGCGGCGGTCTCGCTCTCGCCGCGCAACCGGGGTTGTCCGTGTTCCGCCTGATGGCGGCCTGCCTTCTCCAGGCGGGTAGCGGCGCGGCGATGGCGGCCGCCGCGCTCCTGGCCGCGGCAGAGATGCGTCGTTCCGACGCCCGGGCGGGGGTCGGCTGGGCCGTGGTCGCGGGTGCCCTGGCCGTCGGAGCCTGCGGGGCTGCGGTGAGCGACATCCGCAGCGGACTGTTGTCGGGCGCGCTTGTGGCGGGCTTCTCGATCTGGAGCGCGGATGGACCGGGATCGGGTGCTCTGGTCGGCGCGCTCGCCGGGGTCATGTGCATGCCTGCGCTCGGTCCTGGGGCATTCGCCCCCGGCGCGGCGGCCGTCGCCGGGGCGGCGGCCGGACTGTGCCGGCGTCACCGGCCCCTGCTTGCCCCGGTGGGCTACGCCGCGGCCACGCTCGTTGTGGCGGCGGTCGCGGTCCCGTCGGACTGGTCATGGTCGCTGGGTGCCGGCGTTGGCGCGTCGGCCTGGCTGGCCGCGGGGGCCGGGGTGCTCCGTGCCGGCGCCCGCGTGCGATCGGGCGACCGCGGTGCGGGCGGAGGCGCCTATCGGCCCTCCCTGGAGGAGCGGCTCCGAGCGGCGGCGGCGACCTGTCTTGAACTCTCGCGGGGACTCGCGGATGCACCTATGGAGGAGGGAGTGCCCCAAGCCGAGGAGCGCGGCCTGCGCATTGCCGAGGATGTCTGCCCGGGGTGTCCAGCCCTGGCTGCCTGCTGGGAGCGGAAGCTCCCTCGAGCCCGACGCATGGTGGCCGGCCTCTGGCGAGGGGCACAGGCGGAGACGGTCACCTGGCAGGATGTCGGTGGACCGGATACGATCTTCTGCCTGCGACCCCGGGAGATGGCGGAGGCGGCGAACCGCCATGCGGCGCTCATCCGGCAGCGCGAGGCATTCGTCCGCCTGATGGAAGCCAGCCGGCGGTCGGCGATCACACCGCTTGTGGGCATCGGCCGTGTCCTGGCCGATCTCGCAGAAGAGGTGGCGGCCACCGGTGAACCGCTCCCCGCCCCGGGTGCGGGGGCGGAGAGCCCGGCATCCCGGATGCCTACGGAGGAGCGTTGGTCTTCGGGTCCCGACGGTGGCCGCCTAGGCTTCGAGGCGGCTGCCGCCACCCTGCCCCGGCCCGGCGGCGTGGTCAGCGGGGATAGTTTTCGTTGTCGCCCGCTTCCCGGTGACCGCCTCGCGCTTGTGCTGAGCGACGGGATGGGTTCCGGCGGACCCGCGGCCGTCACCTCGGCCACCGCCGTGGAGCACTTGCTGGCATGCCTGGCCTCCGGCATGGCCGTCGAACAGGCCCTCCTCCAGACCAACGACCACATGCTCGCGGATTCCTCCGCCGAGCGCTTCGCCACGATCGAACTCGTCGTCATCCAGCTGCGGGGCGCCCTGCTGGAGTGGTATTCCATGGGGTGCCCACCCGGCTTCCTCTTACATTCGCGCGGTGTGCGCGAATGGGGGGGCGGTGGCCTGCCGGCTGGCATCCTGAGCGCGCCCGAGATACGATCCGGCAGGGCGCGCCTCCGTGCAGGGGATGTTCTGGTCCTCCTCAGCGACGGAGTGCTGGACCGGTCCAGCGGCGGCGTCCCCCCAGGGAACCGCGGTGGACGCTCGCGCTGGGTGGCCGAATGGCTGCGCGCGGAGCGATCCCAGCACGGCAGCCCCTCCGAGGCGGCGCGTGGCCTGCTCGCGGCCGCCCGCGGGCGTGCGACGGGGGAGCACGACGATCTGACGGTATTGGCGTGCCGCTTCTGGGGCGGGACCGAGGGCGGTGGGGGGAAGGCGTACGGCGGCAACGTTGCCGGAATTGGTGCGGCGGGCGGTCCGGGAGTTCCGCCTCTGGCAGGCAGGTGATTGCGTGGTCGTGGGCGTTTCCGGGGGCGCCGACTCTTCGGCGCTCCTTGGCGCCATGGCAGAGTTGCCCGCGGACTGCCGGCCCAGGATCGTGGCTGCGCACTTCGACCACCGACTGCGTGGCCCCGCCGCGGCGGACCGCGACGCCCAAGCCGTGCAAGGTCTGTGCAGTCGAATGGGCGTCCCGGTCGTCCTCGGCAGGGCCGGAGACTCCGGCGGGCGCGGATCGCCCGAGGCGGTCGCGCGCCAGGCCCGATACGCATTCCTCGCGGATGTGGTGCTGGAGCGCGGCGCTGCTGCAGTGGCCGTGGGCCATCACCGCGACGATCGGGTGGAGACCGCCCTCCTCCGATTCCTCCGCGGCAGCGGGTCGGCCGGTGTGTCGGGCATCCGCCCGCGACGGGCTCTGGCCGGAGCAAGCGGTCCCGTGGGCGTTCTTGTCCGCCCACTTTGGTTTGCCGACCGGGCACTCGTCCTCTCCTATTTAAAAGAGCGCGGACTCTCCTGGGCCGAGGACGAAAGCAACCGCGACCTCCGTCGCCCGCGCAACCTCCTCCGCCACGTCGTTCTGCCGGCTCTGGACTCCGGGCTGGGCGTCGGGTTTCGCGCCGTTGTGCTTCGTACCGCCGATAACCTCGCCGCCGACGAAGCCGCCTTGAGTGCTTGGGCGGGCGAGGCGGCCGGCCGACACCTTCGGGATGGTGTGCTGGACCTATCCGCGGACTGGGAGGCCCTGCCGTCGGCGATTCGGCACCGAGTGCTTCAGGCGTGGTGGTCGGGCGCGACCGGTGCGCCCCGCATGTCCCGGCGGCACGCGGAAGGCCTCCTGCGTCTGAGGCGGGGCGGCGGCCTTGACCTGCCCGGCGGGCGCCGGGCGGTACGCCTCCGGATGGGGCTGCGCCTCTGCGGGCAGGCCGTGCCGACCGCGGCGCTGGATGGAGTTCAACTTGCGCTCAGCACACCCGGTGCGGTGTCTGTACCAGGGTTGGGCCGCGTCACCTCACGGGTGGTCGACCGGCTGGATGCCGTCGGGTGGGCGCAACTGGGCTCCGGTGGCGGGATGGCAGCGGCGGGGGACGCGGACTCGGTCCGCCTGCCCCTCCTCGTGCGCGCCCCCCGGCCCGGTGAGCGCATGCAGCCGCTGGGGGAACCGGCGAGGCGGCCCATCCGAGAGATCCTGCGCAGCGCCGGCGTGCCTCCGGAGGCCCGGCGGGAACTGCGTATCGTGGCGGATGCCCGGGGAGATGTGCTGTGGATCGCCGGCCTGCGGCAGGCGGCCGCGTTCGCCTTGGAGCCGACGTCGCGCCGTGCGTTGCTCCTGGAACTCATCGCCTCCGGTGCCGCTCCGTCCTGAGGGGATGGGAGACGGAGTGGACGGCAGCCGCGCCGCCGTTCGGTTCGTTGTCTTCAATCAGGTACTGTGCTACACTCGCTTGAGCCGTGGGGGCCGGTGCTGAGGGGGACTGGTGTTGCCGCGCTTCAGCGCTTTTCGCACCGTGGCCTTCTGGATGGTCATGCTGCTTCTCATCATTGTCGTGGCGACAATGCTCAACAACCGCAGCCAAAACTACCAGTCGATCACCTATTCACAGTTCGTGAAGGGCCTCGAGAATCGTAGCATCGCCACCGTCAAGGTAGCCCCGGACGGGCAGCATATCACCGGTACATACACCGACAACAAGGGCTCTTATGAGGCTATCATCCCTGCCCGGGATCTGGCGGATCTGCAACTGGCGCGCCAGCAGGGCGCGATCGTCTCCGTCGCGGCCAGCAACCAGAATGCTTGGTACGGGGCGTTGCTGACGACGGTGCTTCCGCTTGTACTCCTGGTGGCCGCCTTCATTTTCATCATGCAGCAGACCCAGGGTGGCGGTAACCGCGTCATGCAGTTCGGGCGGAGCCGTGCCCGGCTGCATAGCGACGACCCCAAGAAGCGGGTAACCTTCGACGATGTCGCCGGCGTGGAAGAGGTCAAGGAAGAGCTGGCGGAGATCGTTGACTTTCTTAAGCATCCCAAACGCTACCTGGCCCTCGGTGCGCGGATTCCGAAGGGCGTTTTGCTCTACGGGGAGCCGGGTACGGGCAAGACGCTGGTGGCCAAAGCGGTCGCGGGCGAAGCCGGGGTTCCCTTCTTCAGCATCAGCGGCTCGGATTTCGTGGAGATGTTCGTCGGCGTCGGCGCCTCGCGGGTGCGCGACCTGTTCGAGCAGGCCAAGAAGAACTCCCCCTGCATTGTGTTCATCGATGAGATCGACGCCGTGGGCCGCCAACGGGGCGCCGGATACGGGGGCGGACATGACGAGCGCGAGCAGACGCTGAACCAATTGCTCGTAGAGATGGACGGGTTCTCCACCAATGAGGGCATCATTATTATGGCGGCTACCAACCGCCCGGACGTTCTCGATCCGGCGCTGCTCCGCCCGGGCCGATTCGACCGCCAGATCAACATCGACCGCCCAGACTTGAAGGGGCGCGAGGCGATCCTGACCGTGCACACCCGCGGCAAGCCGCTGGAAGAGTCCGTCGACCTCAACCTGCTGGCGCGTCGGACTCCGGGCTTCACCGGGGCCGACCTGGAGAACATGATCAACGAGGGGGCGCTTCTCGCGGCGCGTCGCCGCAAGAAGCGGATCGGCAACGACGAATTTGAAGAGGCCATCGACCGGATCATCGGCGGCGGTCCGCAAAAGAAGAGCCGGGTCATCAGTGACAAGGAAAAGCCGGTCGTCGCCTACCACGAGGCCGGGCATGCGCTCTTGGGCAAGTTGTTGCCGCACGCGGACCCCCCGCACAAGGTGACGATCATTCCCCAGGGGCCCGCCCTCGGTGTGACCATCTCGCTCCCGACGGAGGACCGGTATCTGGTCTCTCGTCGCGAGATACTGGATCGCGTCGTGCAGGCTCTGGGTGGTCGTGCCGCCGAGCAGTTGGTGTTCGGCGAGATCACCTCGGGGGCCAGCAACGACCTCGAAGTGGTCACCAAGATGGTCCGGCGCATGATCACAGAGTTCGGAATGAGCCAGGAACTCGGTCCGATGACCTTCGGCAATCGCATCGACAATCCGTTCCTGGGCCGCGATCTCTCGCGCGACCGGTCCTTTTCGGAAGAGGTGGCCTCCCACATCGACAGGGAGATCAGTCGGGTCGTGGGAGAGTGCTATGATCGGGCACTGACATTGCTGCGCGAGAACAAGGACAAATTGGATGGCATCGCGCACCGGCTTTTGGACAAAGAGACGGTCAGCGCAGACGAACTGTCCGAGATCGTCGACGGCAAGCCGGCCGCCGTCTAAGCCGGTGCGAACGATCGGGAGACAGGAGCGGGGCCGTCAGCAGGCGCCCCGCTCTTTCTGTTAAGTCGAGGCCGGACGCGCTACGGGACGGGGGGGATGCGGGGTGGCAGTTTCCGAGGAGGACCTGCGGGGACGACGGTCTCTGTTGCGCACCCGGCTGGAGCGACGGAACCTCGCCGCCTGGACCCTGGTGCCCGGACCCAACCTGCGGTATTTCACGGGGCTGGAGATCGAGCCCAGCGAGCGCGTCATACTGTTCGTGGAGGCCGCCGAAGGCGGGGCCTTCGCCGTCGTCCCCCATTTCGAGGTGGAGCGGGTCCGTGCGGCGCTGGGGGCCATCCCCGGGCTCAGGATCTTCCCCTATCGGGATGAGACCGGTCCAGACCCGTCGCTGGCCCGGGCTTTCGGCGCCATGGGGACGCGTCCCGCCGCGCTGGGGGCGGAATTCGGGGTGATGCGTCTCTTCGAGCGCGCGGCTGTGGAGGGGGCGGTGCCCCGGGCCCGCTGGCACGCGCTGGACGCGGACACGGCCGCCCTCCGTCAGGTGAAGGACGCCGTGGAGTTGGCGGCGGTCCGCCGGGCCGCCGCCATTGCTCGGGCCGCCGTCGAGGCCGGCCTGCACGCGGCGGTGCCGGGTAACTCGGAGCAGGATGTGGCGGACGCCTGCCGCGGGGTTCTGGCCGCACACCACACCCACTCGCCGTTCGGCATATTGGTGGCGTCCGGGCCCCGCTCGGCCGATCCCCATTCCGGGGCGGGGCACCGGCGCCTCCAGTCCGGGGACCTCCTCTGGGTCGACGTGGGCGCGGTCGTCGACGGGTATTGCGGTGACATCACACGCACCGTGGCGGTGGGTGAAGTGGACCCTGAACTGCTCCGTGTGCTGGATGTGGTGTCGCACGCGCAGCGGCTGGCCATCGCCGCGGTACGCCCGGGCGTCACGGCCGCCTCGATCGACGCGGTCGCCCGGTCCGCCATCGCCGAGGCCGGACTGGGGGCCTATTTCACGCACCGCACCGGGCACGGCCTCGGACTTCAGGAGCACGAGCCGCCCTACATCGTGGACGGAAATGAGGAGCCGCTGCAGGTGGGCATGGCCTTCACCGTCGAGCCGGGGATCTACCTCCCGGGGCGCGGTGGCGCCCGCATGGAGGACGATGTGCTTGTGACCGCGGACGGGGCGGAGGTGCTTACGGCCGAGGCATGACCCGCGGGGTTCCCGGGCAACCGGAGGCGCCGTGCGCTGGATCCCGGGTCCCGAGCGCCGCGACTTGGGGGACGCATAGCCTTCCCTTGGAGGCCATACGCCTTGCCGGGGTGACGCGGAGATGGCCGGCCGGCGCCAGGCCTTCCGGTGGCTGGCCCTTACCCTGGTGGCGGTGATCCTGACCGCCTGCGGCGTGCATCCGCCTGACCGGGCGTGGAGCACCAGCCTTTCCTGGGGCAGCGACGTCGTCCTGGGTCGACAGCCCGATGGAGCGGCTGTGGGGCCGTTGGCGGCCGCCGCCAGTACGGACGGAATGGTGCTTGCGGATAGCTTCGGTCATCGTCTCCTCGTGTGGCGACGGGACGGTACGGCCTGGAGTGGGCCCGTGGAACGGGCACTCCCGACTCGATCGGCGATCGTGGCCGTCGCACTGGGACCCGCCGGCACATCGCTGTTCGCCGTCGCGGCGGATGCTTCTGGCGGGCTTTGGGCCGTGCCGGAGTCGGGATCCGTCCGTCGGTTGGCGGATCTGCGGGCCCCGCCAGGGGAGTTTCGCACCGTGACCGCCCTCGCCGTCACGCAAGACGGTACGACGGTGGCCGATGCGGTGGACATCGGCGCCCATCAGTCGACGCGCGTGTTGATCGCCGTGGAGCCGACCGGGGGTATGCGGGTGATCGGCTCGGCGTCGATCGCCCGGGCTTCGGCTTCGGCTTCCCCTGGCTCGGTCCCCGTGCTCCTCAGTCCCCGTGGTGTGCGTGACGGGCTTGCGCCGTGCTCGGCGGCCGGGGTCTGGGTGGCCACCCGCGCGTCGGGCCGGACGCCCGGCACCCTCCTTTGCTTGGGCACGGACGGCCGCGTCCTGCGTCGCCGCCCATGGCCGGAACTCCGTGTACCGGCCGACTTTCTGGGCGTGGACCGCCAAGGGCGGGCGTACGCGCTGGAGGGGGCCGGTTCGGCCGTCGCTACGGTGGTGGTATTCGGCGAGCACGGCCGCGTCCGGAGGATGATGAGGCTACCCGCCGGCTCGGGGCCGCTGCTACCCCATCCCGCTGCTCTGGCACCCAACGGTGCGCTACTGCTTCTAAGTGCGAGTTCTGGTGGGGTGCAGCTGCTCCGGCTGCCGGCCGGCGTCGGCATTCCGGGAGCGGGGCCCGACGGGAATCCGGCGCGTCCAAGGTAGTATTCGGCGGAGGACACGCCGGCGGGAACCTCCGGCCGCCGGCCGCAGTGCTGCCCCCGGCGGCGTCGCGTGGAGACCCTGCGGTATACTCTCACCGGGGTGGTGGGGGTGGGTATCCTGCGGAGCGGTCTTGGCGCGATCCTACCCGCCGGCGCCCGCCCCCGGATCATGGGTGTGATCAACGCCACGCCCGACTCCTTCTGGGAGGGCAGCCGCCACCCGGACCCCCAGGATGCCGTCGCTGCCGCGCGCGCCATGGTGGACGCGGGTGCGCACGTCCTGGACGTCGGCGCCGTATCCTCGCGTCCCGGTGCCCCGCACGTCACGGTGGAGGTCGAACTGGACCGCCTCCTGCCGGTGCTGACCGCGGTGCGAGCGGCGGTGCGTTGTCCCATCACCGTGGACACCAGTCGAGGTGATGTGGCCGCAGCGGCCCTGGCCGCCGGAGCGGACGCGATCAACGACGTGTCTGGGCTGGCGGATCCCGAACTGGGCAAGGTGGTCGTTCAATCCGGCGTTCCCCTGATAGTGACGGCGAACGAGCGGCTGGATCCGGTCAAGCCCACCATGCCGGCAGCGCTCGACGGCCTGCGCCGCCTCCTGGCGCGGGTCAAAGCCGCGGGAATTGCCCTGGATCGGGTGGTGGTCGACCCGGGGTTCGGATTCGGCAAGACGCCCGCGCAGAACCTTCAGTTGGTCGCCGCGCTCCCGTTGCTTCGGGAGGGGCTCGGTCTCCCCATCTGCATCGGTCCGTCCAGGAAAGGAACAATTTCACACATCCTTGGGCGTCGGCCGCCCGAAGGGCGAAGGAACGGCACCGCGGCCCTCGTCGCCCTGTGCGCGGCTTACGGGGCCGATTTGCTGCGGGTGCACGACGTGGCGGCGATGGCCGAGGTGGCCGCGGTCGCCTCGGCCGTAGGGTGCCCGCCCCGGGGCCGCGCCGGTGTAGGGCTGCGCGCCACGGCTTGGCGACGCGGGTCGCCACTCGCGGCTGCGGCTCACGGGACCATCGCGATCCACGGGATCCGCGTGGTCGCCTGCCATGGGGTGCTCTCGGCGGAACACACCCAACCGCAGCCCTTTCTGGTCGATCTCGATCTCGACGTGGACCTGCGTGTCGCATCTACGACCGACCGTCTCGATTCGACCCTCGATTACGCCGCCGCCGCCGCGGTCGCCGCGGGGGTTCTCCGCGGGCCGCACCGGGATCTGCTGGAGCGGCTCGCCGGGGAGATCGCCACCGATCTCCTCCGTACGTTTCCCGCCTTGAGGGGTGGAGTGGTGTCCGTCCACAAGCCGGACGCTCCGCTGGGGTTGCCCTTTGCTGACGTGAGCGTGCGCCTGCCCTTCGCGCGAGACGGTGGGGGGGGCGGATAGTGGTGCGTGTCTATATCGGTCTGGGCAGCAATCTGGGCGACCGGGCCGGCCAACTCTCCGAAGCGGCCGGGCGGCTGCGGGATGCGGGCCTCGTTCCCGCCGCCGTCTCCCGGGTGTATGAAACCGAACCGCAGGGTCGACGAGACCAGGGGTGGTTCCTCAACTGTGTGCTCGCCGTAGAGACCGACCTGTCGGCCCCGGCGGTGCTCGCCATCGCCAATGACGTGGAGCGGGCGATGGGGCGCCGGCGGCTGGTGCACTGGGGGCCTCGAGTCATCGATATCGATCTCCTGCTGTACGGGGAACAGCAGATCGCCATGCCCGACCTCGTCGTCCCGCATCCCCGCATCCACGAGCGGGCCTTTGTGCTGGTCCCACTATGCGACATCGATCCGGACACGGTCATCCCGGGCAGGGGCCGGGCGGCGCCCCTGGCGGAGCTTCGTCAGACCGAGGCGGGCCAGGGGCTGCGTCCCTGGGGCGTGTTGCCCGGGGTACCGACTCCCGTACCGGCGGTCCCCCGGGGGGCAGCGGGCGTGCGCTCGGAACTCTTGGCGCGGCTCCGGGCGGCCGGGGATGGCCCGGTGTCCGGGGGTGGCTTGGCGGCGGAACTCGGCGTGTCGCGGTCGGCCGTGTGGAAACACGTCAAAAAGCTCCGTGCGGAGGGCTACGACATCCGGGGCGCCAGCGGTACGGGCTATCACCTGACGGGGGATGCCGAGGACGCCGATCCCCTGGCCTCCAACGATCTGGTCTCGTCGGAACGGCGGATGGTGGGGCGGGTCCTGCACGTGCTGCGCAGCGTTGACTCCACCAACCGCCTGGCGCGCCAGATGGGATTGGAAGGCAGTCCGGCGGGCACGGCCGTTATCGCGGAACAGCAGACCGCGGGGCGCGGCCGACACGGGAGGGACTTCCTCTCCCCGCCTGGCGGGGTCTATGTGTCCGTACTTCTGCGGCCGACGCTACCCCCGGCGCAGTCCGGCCGATTGACTCTGCTCGCCGCCGTGGCCGCGTGCGAATCCATCGAAAGCTTGGGCGGCCTCTCCCCTGCCATCAAATGGCCCAACGATATCCTGTTGCCAGGCGGCAAGGTCTGTGGGATCTTGCTGGAGATGGTGGCGCGTGAGGATTGTGTCGATTTTGTGGTTTTGGGCGTCGGGGTCAACGTACGGGCGGCACCGCCCGGTGTGGGCGCCACGTCCCTCTGGGCCGAGGGCGCGCGCGTGTCGCGGGCCGACGTGGCACGCAGCCTTCTGTCACGGATCGACGCCGACTACGCCGCCCTGGAAGCCGGCCGCTGGCCGGAACTCCTCGGCGCCTGGCGCCGTCGCAGCGCCACCCTGGACCGACTGGTGACGATCCGGTCCCTCGGTGGTGAGTCGATCTCCGGGCGGGCTGTGGATGTGACTTCGGAGGGCGCGCTGCTGGTCGACACGGGCGACATTGTGCGAACAGTATACGCGGGTGATGTCACGCACCTGCGCCCGGAGGCCGGAGAGGGCGCCCTCGCCGCAGAGGTCTGCGGAGGCGGATCCGATTGAACGGTCGACACCGGAGGGGTGTGCCCCGTCCGAATGCGGCGGGCGACGGCTGGCGCCGGTGTGCGGATCGGGCCGGATCGGCGGGTCGCGTCCGGGCGTCCGCAGCCGAGGTGTAGACGAGGGTCCGGGGAGGCGGGGGCGCGTGCTTCTCACCGTCGATGTAGGGAATACCCACACCGTGATGGCCATCTTCCGTGGGACGGCCCTGCTGCACTCTTGGCGGCTCTCGACCCGGCGGGACGCGACGGCCGACGAACTTGGCATGGCCTTGCGCAGCCTCCTCGAACAGCGCGGCTACTCCCTGGCCCAGATCGACGGTCTCGGCCTCGCCTCCGTCGTGCCGCCCCTGAAGAACGTCTGGCTGGAGGTCGCGGCGGACCACATCGAATGCGACGCGGTGTCTGTCGGACCCGGGGTGGACGCCGGGCTCCGCCTGGAAATCGATCACCCGGCTGAACTCGGCGCCGACCGCATCTGCGACTGCGTCGCGGCATGGCGGCTGTACGGGGCTCCCGTCATAGTCGTGGACTGCGGTACGGCCACAAAGATCGAGGCGGTCGCCGAGGGCGGCCGATATATCGGAGGGGTCATCGCCCCAGGCATCGCGGTTTCTTCCGAGGCCCTCTTCAGCCGGGCCGCCCTCCTGCACCGGGTCGACCTGGTGCCTCCGGCTCGTGCGTTGGGACGAAACACCGCCGAGCAGGTGCAGGCCGGCATCGTCTTCGGGTTCGCCGGGCAGGTGGACGCCCTCGTGGACCGCGTGCGCTCGGAGATGGGCGGCGCCAGGCGCGTCGTGGCGACCGGCGGGCTCTGCCAACTGGTCGCCCCCGTGAGCCGTACAGTCACGGACGTCGATCCCGTGCTCACCCTGCAGGGGCTGCGCCTCGTCTATGAGGCTCGGCCACGGTCTTCGGCGAGCCCCGGTTGATGCCGTCCGGCTTGGCTGTGGCGTCTGAATGCGCTGAGAGGGGTCGTGCCACACGGTGGCCCGGTGCAGGGGAAGACGGCGGAACTCGTCACGCGACGACGCCCGGGGTGATTCCGCCGACGGGCGGTATACCCGCGCACCGGCCCCGGTTCCGTCGCACACCGGGCTTGGGGGGATCGGCATGGTGCGCATGGAGTTCCATGATATCAGTGAGGGGCGGAACACCGAGGAATACCTCCTGATTCTCCGGGAGCACGGCGGCGAGCGCCTCCTCCCCGTCAGCATCGGGAGCTACGAAGCCCGGGCCATCGCCCGGGCCTCGCACCATGAGGCATCCCTGCGACCGTCCACGCACGATCTCCTGTCCGCCGTCATCGCCCGCCTCGGGGGCACGCTGGTAGCCGCGGTGATCCACGACCTGCGGGCGGAGACGTTCTACTGCCAACTGGAATTGCAGGGCGAACGCGGCCTGCTGGAAGTCGACTGCCGGACCAGCGACGCAGTGGCGCTTGCCTTACGGACGGATAGCCCCATCTTCGCCACCGAAGACGTGCTCGCCCAGGCGGCCGTCGTCCCGAAGACCCGTACGCCTCGATCGGGGGGGGACGCGGTTGGACATTAGGGTTTGCGGTATCCGTGCCCGCGCGGCCACTCGCCGACAGGGCCCCGCGGTGTGAGTATTCCCGTCTCCTGTACCACATCCCCGCCTCGGACCCGGCGGGGCGCCCCGATGGCAGCGGGGCCGACGTTGTCCGCCGCTGCACCGCGGGCGCGCGCCTTCTTCTCCTGTCCGGCTCAGCCGGGCAGATACGGCCGGATCCTTGCCTTTCGGGCAACTTGGCTCCCTACGTGGTGTTGACGGCCACCGTTGCCGCGTAGATTTGCCCCCAAAGGCGGCCGGGCCGGCACAAAAGCGGCCCCCGAGCCACGGCCTGGAGGGGGAGCGCCGTTGACACCCGCGGAAGGGCCAACCTATAATCAAAAGCCACGCGCCAACCTGCGCCGCGTACCGGCAAAGCAGAAGCGCAGTGGGCCACCTGCGCCCGCCGACCGCAAGGCCGCTGAGCCGGGCTCCGCTCCCATCGGAGCCGCGCCGCGCCAGCGACGGGCCCGCAAGGGGCGTGCGCGGGCGTTAGACAAGGAGGGTGCGACGGCGGTCATGGCCGAACGCGAACGAGAGGTCCTCCTGACCGCGGCCGGCCTCCAGAAGCTCGAGCAGGAGCTGGAGGATCTTAAAACCACCCGTCGCAGGGAAGTGGCGGAGCGCATCAAGGTAGCGAGGGAATTCGGCGACCTCTCCGAGAACTCGGAGTATGAAGCGGCCAAGAACGAGCAAGCGTTCGTCGAGGGTAGGATTTTGACGCTCGAGAACCTGCTCCGCAATGCGCGCATCGTGCAGGACAGCGAAGTGGATCCTCACCGGGTCAACATCGGCACGACCGTCACGCTGCGCGACCTCGCCGATGGAGAGATATACGAATATACGATCGTCGGCAGCAGTGAGGCCGATCCGCTCAACAAGCGTATTTCCTACCAATGCCCGGTTGGCCAGGCGGTTTTCGGTCAGGTCACCGGCAGAACGGTCGAGGTCCGCGTCCCCTCCGGTGTGACCAAGTACGAGATCGTGGCGCTGGCGCGGTAGACGGCCCTTTGGCCCGTCGCGTCAGCCGGGGCCGGGGGCATGTCCCCCGGCCTTTTCGTGTCCGGCGTGCGCCGGCTCGGCAGCGTGGGGGTGGGTGTGTGGCAGACGACAACGTCCCAAGCGCGGGCGGCGAGGATGAGGGCGAACCGGATGTGCGCCGCCAAAAGCTTCGCCTTTGGCGGGAGCAGGGCGTGGACCCCTTTGGGTCGCGCTTCGAACGCACCCACCTTTCGCTGGAGGTGCGTGACGGCTTCGACAAGATGCAGGGGAACGAAGTGGCTGTGGCGGGCCGCATCACCGCCCTGCGTCGGCAAGGGCGCGTCGCCTTTGCCGATATCACCGACAGTGCGGGCCGACTGCAATTGTTCCTCCGCGAGGATACGCTGGGCCCGCAAGGGTTCGCTCGCTGTCTACAGTGCGAACTCGGCGACATCATCGGTGTTTGTGGCCGCGTGATGCGGACCCGGGCGGGCGAAGTCAGCGTGGAGGCGGCCTCTTTCCGGTTCTTGTCCAAGGCGCTGCGCCCCATGCCGGACAAATGGCATGGCCTCAGGGACAAGGAGATACGCTACCGCCGCCGGTATCTGGACCTGATCGCCAATCCCGAGGTGCGCGAGCGCTTCGTTCTCCGAAGCCGTATGGTGTCCGCCATTCGGCGCTTCCTCGATGAGCGCGGCTTCCTGGAAGTCGAGACGCCGGTTCTGCAACCCATCGCCGGCGGCACCACAGCCAGACCGTTCCGAACACACCATAATGCACTCGACATGGAATTCTATCTTCGCATCGCGTTGGAGCTCCATCTCAAACGGCTGGTCGTCGGCGGTCTTGAGCGTGTCTACGAGATCGGCCGCGTTTTCCGCAACGAGGGTGTGTCCACGCGGCACAACCCCGAATTCACGATGTTGGAGTTGTACCAGGCCTACGGCGATTACGAGGACATGATGCGCCTGACCGAGCAGATGGTGTCCTCCGTCGCCGTCGCCGTGCGTGGAACGACCGTGGTGCATTGGCACGCCCAGGAGATCGACCTGCGTGCGCCTTGGCCGCGGCTCTCCATGGTGGATGCTCTGTCGCGGCTCGGCCTCGACGTGCTCGGCGCCGCTTCGGACGCCGAGGCGCGCGTCCTAGCCGCGCGGGCTGGTGTGGAGGTAGCGCCGGGTGCCACCCGCGGCCAGACGATCGACGCCTTGGTGGACGCACTGGTGTTGCCCACCCTGATCCAACCCACCTTTCTCATCGATCACCCGGTGGACCTCTCGCCGCTCGCCAAGGCGAAGGCGGAGGACCCGCGGCTGACCTATCGCTTCGAGGCGATCGTCGGTGGGATCGAACTCGCCAATGCTTTCAGCGAGTTGAACGATCCAGACGAGCAGCGGGCGCGCCTGGAGGCTCAGGTGGCAGAACGAGCGCGTGGAAACGACGAGGCCCACGTCATGGACGAGGACTTCCTTCGCGCGTTGGAATACGGAATGCCGCCGACCGGCGGCCTCGGCGTTGGCGTCGACCGAATGGCGATGCTCTTACTGGAGGCGGAGTCGTTGCGGGACGTCATCCTCTTTCCGCATCTCCGTGCCGAGACCCCATAAGCGGCCACGGGCGGCCTCCCCGAGTCCATCGCCCCTGCGGTTCCACTCGGGCGCGCGGGCGGACGCGGCGACGGACGCCCGGCATGTCGTAGTCACCTCCGCAAGCCCGCCGCCCGCGACCTGCCTTGCCCGGCACAACCCCGCCGTGGCGCAGCATCCCTGCGGGGAGCCCGCCTCGGCGACGGCGCCCCCCAGGGTTGGCGGCCTGTGTCGCCGCCGGCGCGCGGAGACAGACCGCCTGCACCCACGGGAGCAGCTGCCGGCTCGCGCGCCGCCTGCGGGACGATCCGCCGCCGTCCCCGCCCACCGGCCGCCCGATCCCGCTGCCGGCCGGGCGTCCTGTGCACCGTGGCCGCCTGCCACGCGAAGCGCGTCCGCGCGCGCTCGGGGTGTACTCACGCCATTCCCGGCGGGTCGTGACCGGTGCGCGCCGCAAACCATCGCCACCGGGCGGAAATGTGGTCCTGCGGCGCCGAGGCCGCGATGACACCTCGGGTCCGCGCCCGGATGCCCGGTATTGCCCGGTCCGGACTCCCTTAGGACTCGGTCGGTTGGACTCGCTCGGTGGCGATGCCAAAACTGCCTGCACGAACCCTATTGCGCAGCGCGCGGTCGTGACGTAGTATCACGTGGCGCCGCACGGTACGGACCGTGACGGTGCGGCGAAGGCCCGATCCGCTGCGGATGCCGCAGAGGGCCTCGCCAGGCGAAGAGTCGGTTGCTCGGTCGGCACGAAAGAGACACTTGACTTGAGTGCAGATGAGTAGTAGACTGACTCCTCGCCGGGATGCGGCAGAGGCCGCGCCGGAAGCGCACCTTGGCAATCGAATAGTGTGTGGGAGTAGGGAGAGAGCGGGGGTGACAGACACCTCCGCGGAGCGACCCGTCAAAATACAGACGGAACAGGTATCGAACGAA
>Ga0080006_1229017_pt2 | contig 41390 bp, 35 predicted proteins | sample RS3BMetagenome_FD_69209 | JGI IMG/M metagenome (GOLD analysis project Ga0080006, IMG submission 69209) | Ferric oxide microbial mat and aquatic microbial communities from Rainbow Spring, Yellowstone National Park, USA - RS3B (SPADES... ...
CCCGACAGCGACGTGAGGATCTGCACGAGCACGCAGGCGGCCAGCACGACCGTGGTGACGATCGGCCAGCGCCGCGCCGACATGCGGTCGTGGGTGAGCGGGAGGATCACGCCCGCTCATCGTACGTCGGGGCGCGCGGGCGCGCCGCGCCGGCGTGGGCGAATCGCGAGCGCTAGAAGCCGCCGGGACCGACCGGCGGCGTCGACGGCGGCACCGGCTCGTTGCAAGGTCCGCCGCACGTGTCGGTGACCTGCCCGGTCGAGTAGAAGGTCGCGATCTGCTGCTCGGCCTGCGGAATGCGCCGGATGGCCTCGTGCACCTGGTTGTCCGACGAAGGGGTCTGATTGGTGTCGGGCGGCGTCGGCGGCGAGTGCACGTTCCAAGTGGTGAGCGCCGAGGGCAGCGGGCCCGTCGCGGGGCTCATGCCGTAGACGTCCGCGGCGTTCGGCGACAGCAGCTGGATGCCCGTCGTGCGCGCGATCATCTCGCTGGCGATGTTGGGCACCTGCGCGTCGCCGACGCCCATCTGCATGAGCAGCTGCTTCTTGGGCGTGCCCTCGAGCGGCTGCTGCAGCACGTGCGGCGCGACCGTCGCCGGATCGCTGAAGTCGAACTGCATCTGCGCGAGGTCGAGCAGGAGCTGCTGATCGAGCGAGTCCGGATACGACGCCGGGATGATGACCGCCGCCTCCTTCCAGTTCACCGAGCGCTCGAAGAGCGTCGACCAGAAGCCGGCGCCGACGCCCAGCACGCCCTTCGTGACGTCGGGGTCGTAGCCCATGAAGCTCAGGCCCATGATGCCGCCCAGCGAGATGCCGTAGTAGTAGACGCCCTTGCTCGGGTCGGCGACGGGCGCGCCGCCGGCCTGAGCGCTGACCGTCATCGCCGCGTCGTCGACGATCTGCCCGGTCATCGTGCGCTCGAGGACCATGGCGTTGACCAGCGCCTGCTGCAGCCGATCGGTGAGCCACGGCATCTTGCTGAAGTCGCCGAGCGCGTAGCTCATCGCCTGGTTGCTCCCCATCGAGATGGGGTTCTCGTGCGCGGACAGGCCGATCCAGTCGGTGGCGACGACGACGTACCCCTCCTGGTTCGCGAAGTCCTGCACGTACGAGCCGCTGGCGCCGCCGAGCTCCCCCTCGCCCGTGCCGAACAGGCCGTGGCCGTAAACGATGATGGGCAGCGGCGCCTTCGTCCGGGCGACCGCGGGGACGATGATCGTGAACGGTGCCTGGTAGGTGCCGTTCATCTTCGGGTGGCCCGCGGCGTCGAAGACGAGCTCCGCCTCGGGCTTGGACTCGTCGGTGTTGTCGAGGAACGACGGGACGGTGAACGTCCCGCGGATGCGCCGCAGGACCTTCGGATCGGTGCCGTCGTTCAGGTCGACGCTCGTGATCGTGTAATCTGCCCCCTTGGTTCCCACGGCCTGCAGCGCCTGGTCGCGCATCGAGAGGACGTGGCCGGTCAGGGACTCGTCGCTGCCGGTCACGAAGTCCCACGCGACGACGACGTGGCTCTGCTGCACGCCGGCGGCGGCCAGCGACGCGAGGATGTCCGGCATGCGCGCCGCCTCCGCCTGCGACATCGGGTCGCTCGGCGCATGCCCGCTGGCGATCGCCTGGAACAGCGGCGGCGGCGTGGGCTGACCGCCGTCGACGGTGCGGGTGGCGTCGGTGATGGCGACGGCGTAGCGGTGCTTGGGCTGCAGGCGCTGGGCGGGCGTGATGATGAGCGCCTGCCGATCTCCGTCCTTGATGACGTTCTCGTCGACGCCCGAGAAGTGCGCCACGAGCTGGTTGGTCTGCATGTCGACGAGCACCGTCGCCGCGCCGGGCGCCACGCTGGCGGCGATGTTCGTCTCCGGCACGAGCGACGCCGGATCGATCTTCTCGGCGAAGTAGTAGAGCAGGTTCCCGTCGGGCGAGAAGCCGTCGGCCTGGTTCCAGCGCGTGACGTCCATCGTCTTGCTCGGGTCGCCGCCGCTGACCGGCAGCGTCGCGGGGTCGAGCGCGAGGCGGTAGCCGGTCGGCGTCGAGGCGTCCTGCTGCAGGTAGATGGCGTTCGGCCACGGCATCATGCAGGCGCCGGGCGTGCGCAGCGGGCTGCAATCGGCGGGCAACCCATCGTCGAGCTGGGGTTGCTGGGTGTTGCCGGACTGGCTGCACCCGGCGGCGGGGATCAGGGCGAGGAGGACGGGGAGAAGCGTGCGGCGCATGGCGGGGAGGGGGGAATTCTAGAGGACGAAGCGCGACCTGCGCACGGCCCAATGCGCGCCGCGCCCGCGGGTAGCGTCTCGTCGGGTGCGAAACGTGTCTCGTCGTTCGGTGAAATTCGCTCTCCGCTCACGCGCTCTCGCTCTCCACTCACGCCCGGCGACGAATCGCTTCCGCCGAGCGAAGATTCACTCGCGCTTCGTCGCTCTCCGCTCGGAGGAAGTCGCTTCTTGATTCATGAAAGGCGCTTTCCGCTCCATGAGCGGTCGCTCCCCGCTCGGTGAAAGCGACGTTCCGATTGCGACGCGCGTCTTTCCGCTCGTGTCGAGCTCCATTTCGCACGCCTCCTGCAGCCACGCGAAGGTGGCGTCGTCGACCGCACGGCCGTCGTACGGGCGCCGGTTGGTCGCGCGCCGCAAGAGCGCCTTGTCCGGCTCGGGGACGCGCTTGGGGTCGGAGATGGTCACCGTCACGAGCGCGCTGCCGCGCGGGGCCTCGAAGCGCACGGCCGCCCCCATGCGGCCGGCCCGCACGAGCGCGCACTCGAGCGCCGCGCCCACGGCGATGCGCGCCATGCGCCCGCCGGCGCCCGGGGGAGAGCGATCGCGCTCGCGGTCGACGAGGAACGAGACGGTGTCCCCCTCGACGACGAAGCGCCACGGCTGCGCGTTCTCGTACGAAGGCGCGAGGCGCGCCGCGTCGAGGATGCGCTCGATGTGCTGCGCCAGCTGCGTCTTCGGCCCGTCCACGCCCGTCAGCCTCCGGTCCCTGCCGTGCAGGCCTCGAGCGCGCCCGGATCGCGCGCAACGCGCACCTCCCAGTCGGGCGAGACGTGCTCGTCGGGTACGCCGACCTCCACCGTCGCCGACATCGGCCCGCGGTTGCCGGCGAGATCGTACGGGCGCAGCGCGTAGCGGTAGCGCGCGCCGCCGATGACGCGCGCGTCCTCGAAGCGCGTGCTGGCGCCGCGGACGCTCGAGTGATGCAGGAGCAACCCGTCGCCCTCGGCGCGGAACACCTGGTAGCCGTACAGCGCCTCGTTGTCCTTGGCGGCCTGCCAGCGCAAGAGCACCCTCCCCTCCTTGTACTCGGCCGTGAGCGCGGGGCCCTGCGCCGACCACTCCGGCGGCACCTCGTCGGCGCTCTCGGGGGCCTGGCCGAGCTTCTTCGGCCAGAGCGTGCAGTCGACGCGGCGGAAGTTCTCGTCGAGCGCCTTGCAGACGTTGCCGTAGACGCAGCGCACGACCTTGTCCTCGCGGCCGGCCTGCCACTTCTTGGGCAGGTCGGGATCGGCCAGGAGGGCGCGCGCCATGCCGATCATGTCGCCGACGCCGCGCTCGAGGACCTTCTCGGCCAGCTCGCGCGAGCCGATCTTGCCCGCCGCGACGACCGGCGTGCTCAGCCCGTGCTCGCGCAGCCCGGCGCGCACCGCCTCGGGGATGTGCAGGTTGGCGCCGTCGGGGTAGTTGCTCCCGGGCATGCAGCGGTCGCCCGAGTAGCCGGTGTAGGGATAGAGCGGCTCGCCGGGGATGGGGCGCGCGTCCTCGAACTTGCCTCCGGCGCTGAGCGAGACGTAATCCACGCCGGCGCGCGCGAGGCGAACGGCGATCGGCACCGCGTCGACGACCGTGTACCCGTTGCGGATGCACTCCTCGCCGAGGAAGCGCACGCCGACGGCGAAGTCGTTTCCCACGCGCTGGCGCACGCGCTCGACGACGCGAACCGGAAGACGCAGGCGGTTCTCGAGCGTGCCGCCGTACGCGTCGCGCCGCGGGTTGAGGCGCGAGAGGAACGACGACAGCGTGTACGCGTGCGCCATGTGGAGCTCGACGCCGTCGAAGCCGCACTCGCGCGCGCGCAGCGCGGCCTGCCCGTACGCCTCGACGATGGCGTCGATGTCGTCGGGCGAGAGCATGTCGATCGTCTGCCGCCAGCCGGAGCGCGAGATCTTGAGGAAGTGGATGATCTGCGGGACGACCGTCCCGGGGCCGGCGTCGTGGCAACGCCTCGCCAGGTCGGCGAGACCCGGCTTGAACTCGTCGGCGCCGATGCGCAGGAGCGGCCCGCTCTTGGACTGGTGCACCGCCATCGCCTCGATGACCATCATCCCGGCGCCGCCCTTGGCGTAGCGCACGTAGCGCGCGCGGATGTCCTCGTTGACGACGCCGTCCTCGCCCGACAGGCGCGTGACCATCGCGGGGAGCACGATGCGGTTGGGCAGCGTCATCGTGCGGATCTTCAGCGGGGAGAACACGAGACTCACGTCGCAGTCGTCCTTTCCACCAGCGCGCCGCCGATGATGAGCTTCTGGATCTCGGTGGTCCCCTCGTAGATGCGGAGCGCGCGCACGCTGCGGTAGAGGCGCTCGACCACCCCTCCGCGCACGACGCCCAGGCCCCCGAGCAGCTGCACGGCACGGTCGACGACGCGCTGGGCGGCCTCGGTGGCGAACATCTTCGCCATGGCCACCTCGGTCTTTCCGGCGTGGCCGGTGTCCTTGGCCCACGCGGCGCGCGCGACGAGCAGGCGCGCGGCGTCGAGGTCGGTCGCCATCTCGGCGAGCGCCGCCTGCACGAGCTGGAACTCGGCGAGCGGCTTGCCGAACTGCACGCGGCGCCGCACGTGCGCGATCGCCTCGTCGAGCGCGCGCGCGCCCATGCCGACCGCGGCGGCGCCGACCGACGTGCGGAAGACGTCGAGCGTGCCGAGCGCGAGGCGGAGTCCCTGGCCCGGCTGCCCGACCATCTTCGCCGGCGCGCCGCGCATGACGAGGCGCCCGAGCGGGTGGTCGTCGATGGTCTCGATGCGCTCGAGGGTCAGCCCCGGCGCGTCCGCCTCGAGCAGGAACGCCCCGATGCCCTTCTTGCCGAGCGACGGGTCGGCGTTGGCGAAGACGACGAAATAGTGCGCGATGCCGACGTTGGAGATGAAGGTCTTCTCGCCGTCGAGCCGCCAGAGGTCGCCCTCGCGGCGTGCGACCGAGCGCATCGACGCGACGTCGCTCCCCGCCTCCGGCTCGGTCAGCGCGAAGCCGCCGACGGCGCGCCCGCCGAGGACGTCGTCGATCCGCGCGCGCCACGCGTCGGCGCCCGCCATCGCCAGCGGGTGCGAGGCGAGCCCGAGCACGGCGAAGATCGCGTCGGCCATGGGCGAGCTGTAGGCGAGGATCTCGCGCGCGACGCACAGCGCGCGCACGCTCTTCTCCGGGGCGAGCAGCGGCAGCACGTGCGCGATCCCGAGCTTGGCCACGACGTCGGCCGGATCGTCGCTCGACCAGTCGATGGCGCGCACGCGCGGGCCCAGCTCCTCGGCCAGTCGCGCGTGGTTCTCGTCGTACAGCGGCAGCATCGTCACTTCTTCGGGTCCTGACCGCGCCCCGGCAGAGCCGGGGACGTGCCGTCGAAATCGCCGGGCGCGCCCGCGAAGCGGATGGGGCGCTTGGCCTTCCACGCGTCGAAGGCGGCCCGGAAGTCGGGGTGCTGCATGCAGATGGCCTGCGCCTGCGCCTCGGCCTCGATCGCCTCGTCGAGCGTCATCCCGTGCTCGCTCTCGAGCATCTGCTTGGTCATCGCGTGCGCGAAGGCGGGTCCGCTCGCCAGGCGGGCGGCGAGCGCCTGCGCGGCCGGGACGCACTCGGACGCGGGCACGACGCGGCTGGCGAGCCCGATGCGCAGCGCCTCCTCGGCCCCGATGACGTCGCCGGTGAAGAGCAGCTCGCTCGCACGGCCGAGGCCCACGACGCGCGGCAGGAGGTAGCCGGCCCCCATGTCGGCGCCGCATAGGCCCACCTTGGGGAAGATGAAGCCGAAGCGCGCCGCCTCGCTGGCGATGCGCACGTCGCACGCGAGCGCGATCACCGCCCCCGCGCCCACGGCCACGCCGTTGACAGACGTGCTGCGCGTGCGCGGGCAGGAGCGACTGCACGAGATCCCGCCCCTTGGACGTGAGGTACACGCGCGAGAGCCGCCGATCGCTCGGATCGGGGCGGCGCTCGACGACGCCGTCGCGCTCGGCGCGGCCGACCAGCCCCGTGAGGTTGCCCGCCGTCACCAGCATGCGGCGGCTGAGCGCGGCGAGGGTCTGCCCGTCCTCGCGCTCGAGGTTGGCGAGCAGGTCGAAGCGCGGCATCGTGCAGTCGTCGGCCAGCCGCCGGCGCACCTCGCCGAGCATCAGGTTGTGCGACTCGAGCAGCCGCACCCAGAGGCTCACGCCGATGGACGCGACCGCGTCCGAGTCGCGGCTCGGCGCGCGCGCGGCCGCCTTCATCGCCCGACCGGCTGCGCCTCGTCGACGGGCAGCATGGCCGTGCCCTCGATCTCGACGAGCGCGCCCGGCTCGAGCAGCCCCGAGACCTTCACCAGGCTCATGGCCGGCCAGTAGCTGCCCATGCGCGCACGCCACCCCTCGCCGATGGCCTTCTGCGCGGCGCGGTACTTGTCCATGTCGGTGACGAACGCGAGCAGCTTGACGATGTGCTCGGTCCCGCCGCCGGCCGCGCGCACGACGTCGATGACGTTGTCGAGCGCGGCGAGGAACTGGGTCGCGAAGTCGGGGCTGACGATGCGCGCGTCCTTGTCGAACGCGACCTGCCCGGCGACGTAGAGGATGCGCCCGGGACCGCAGACGACGCCGTTGGAGTACCCGCGCGGCTTGGGGAAGTTGGGCGGATTGACGAGCTGCTTCTTCATGGTGGGCGGCTCTCCTCGGACAGACCTTTTACACCTGAAGGATTGGGCGCGCCACGGTCGTTTCGTCGACCGCGGCACCGGCGGCGCGAGCTCGAGCAGGCGCGTGATCTCGCTCGGCCACGCACGTCGCCGGGCGCGAGGCCATCGCGTTGCGGTAATCTCCGGTCGTGGCGAGCACGAGGCCCAAGACGCGCAAGCGCCGGCGCTCGCGCGAGCCGGTCGGGCTGACCCACGAGATCGTGCGCCGCGAGGCGCTGCGGCTCATCGACGAGGAGGGGCTCGAGGAGTTCAGCACGCGAAAGCTCGGCCGCATCCTCGGGTGCGAGGCGATGGCGCTCTACTGGTACTACCCGAGCAAGGACGCGCTGCTCGACGCCGTCGTCGACCTGCTCATGTCCGGGATTGCTCCTTCCTCGGCGATCGAGGCTGCCGACTGGGTCGAGGGCTTGCGCCGGATCGCGCACGCCTACCGCGGCATCGCCCGCGCGCACCCGAGGGCGTTTCCGCTGCTCGCCACGCGACGCTTCGCGACGGCGGGTACCTACGCGTTTCTCGAGCAGCTGTTCGACGTCGCGCACCGGCAGGGCGTGCCGGACCGCACGATCGCGCGCTTCTATCGCGCCGTGAGCGGCTACTGCAGCGGCGTCGCGCTCAACGAGCTCGCCGGCAACGACGACGACCCGAGCCTCGCAGCGGTTCGCGCCGGCTTCCCGCGGCTCGCCGCCGTCTCGAAGTGGCTGGAGCCGCGCCACGACGACGCGACGTTCGACTTCGGGCTGGAGATCCTGCTCGACGCGCTCGTGCGCGCCGCCCCGCAGGCTCGCCGCTGATCGAGCCGCAGCGCGTCATGTGCATCGCGAGGCCGGAAGCTCTTGCGTGCGGTCATTTACGGTGTAAAAGGACGCGGGTGCGCTGGCTGGCCGCCGTCCTCGTGCTGTCGTTCGCGACCCCGGCAGCCGCGCAGCCCGTGCAGCCGCCGGGGGCGCCCGCGCCCGCCGCCCAGCCCGTCGAGCCGTGGTCGGACGCGGATCCGGCGGCGCCTCCGCAGCGGGTCGTCGTGTCACCCGGTTCGTCCATCGGCTTCCGCGGTGCCGCCGAGTACCGGGTGAACGCCGTCAGCATCACGCCGATCGACCTCGCCAGCACCCAGGATCCCAACTTCGAAGACATCGAGCAGCGCCTGCGGCTCGACGGCACGGTCGACTACGAGGACAAGGTCCGAATCACCACGTCGGTCGACGCGCTCAACGGCGTCCTGTGGGGCGACAACGGGACGCGCGGCACGGCGCCCGAGCCGACCTCCGGCGCCGCCGTGGCCACCGAAAACCCGAACCTCGCGACCGCGTGCATCGCGCTGCGCCCGGGCGCTCCGGCGACGCTCGCGTCCAGCTACAAGATGGGGCTCTGCCCCGGCGATCCCGTCTTCGTGCGCCGCCTCTACGGCGACGTGATGACGCCCGTCGGCCTGCTGCGCATCGGCCGGCAGCCGTTCACCGAGGGCGCGTCGATCGCGGTCAACGACGGCGATGGACGCAGGAACCGCTTCGGGTACTCGGGCATCGGCAACACCGCCGATCGAGTCCTCTTCGCGACCAAGCCGCTCGAGGCGTTCAAGCCTGCGGCCGAGCGCGACAAGTCCGAGACCCGTGGCGTCTTCCTCATCCTCGCCTACGACCGCCTGGTCACCGGCGATCCGATGGTCTTCGGGGACGATCTCCACGACTGGATCACGGCCGTGCGCTGGCTCGAGCCAACACACCGCTACGGCGGGAACTTCGAGGCGCGGCTCTATCACGCATACCGGTGGAGCGACACCAACGACACGAGCGTGTCGGCGTTCGGCGGCCGGCTGATGTCACGCATCGGCGAGGTCTCCGCCGGCCTCGAGGTCTCCGCGATCGCCGGATCGACGAGCGAGATCAGCCAGGCGTTCAGCGTCATCACGAACGATCCGGTCGTCTCCCAGCCCATCCGCCAGCTCGGCGCGCGCGCCGTCGTCCGGTGGGACAAGCCGCTCTACTCGCTGTACCTCGAGAGCGACTACGCGTCGGGCGACTCGGACCCGGCGACACGCAGCCCGCTCACGCAGTTCCGCTTCGCCGAGGACACGAACGTGGGGCTGCTCATGTTCAAGCAGATCCTCGCGTACCAGAGCGCGCGCGCGGCGGCGGCCGGCGTGGCGCTGCTGCAGCAGCTCGGGGCCACCACGTTCCCCGTCGAGTCCATCGACACGCGCGGCTCGTTCACCAACGCGTTCGCCCTCTTCCCGCAGGTGGACGTGCACCCGGTCAAGAACCTGCTCGTTCGCGGCGGCGTGCTCGTCGCCTGGGCGCCCGCGGAGGTCGTCGACCCGATCGCCTCGCTGCAGCGCCGTGGAAACGTGCCCTCCAAAGACGTGCTGGTGAACTTCGCCGGAGGCTCGGCCGACAACCGCTTCTACGGGACCGAGGTCGACGGCCGCGTCCAGTACCGGATGTTCGATCACTTCGCGGCCGACCTGGAGGGCGCGGTCCTCTTCCCCGGCGGCGCCCTGGCCGACGAGAACGGCGACGCCGTCCGGAGCTTCATGGTCCAGGCGCGCGCGACGTTCTTCATGTGAGGTGCCGATGAACAAGCTGCTGATCGCCCTCGTGCCCGCGTCGCTCGCCCTGCTCGGTTCCTTCGCCCCGCTGCCTGCGTGCCAGCAGTACGAGCCGCCGCCCGACGTCAGCGTCGAGGGGATGACCAACGGCGTGCTCGACGACCCGCACGCGCCCATCGTCATCGACTTCGGCATGCCGATCGACGAGAGCTCGGTTCGCCTGGAGATCGCGTTCTACGACGTCGACGCCGACGGGAACCTCCCCGACGAGGAGCCGGACGCCGGGCCCCTTCGCCTCGTGCTGCGACACGACCCCGACCAGGGCGACTACGCGGTGACCACGTCTTTCGAGAACGGCGACTCGACGCTCCGCCTCGTGCCGAGCGGCGCGATGCCGGTCGGGCCCAAGCTCGTGCTGCTCGTCGAGCCCGGGCTCCGGTCGCAGGACGGGCGCGAGCGCCACTACCGGACGCGCATCCCCTTCTCCTACGTCGTCAAGTGCGCCCCCAGCGCCAAGCCGACGATGTTCCAGAGCGGCACCTACTTCTTGCTGCTGCAGGTCGAGAAGCCCATCGGCACGCAAATCCAGCTCTTCGGCGCGCTCGACGTCGACCCGAAGACGGGCTCGTTCGTCGGCCAGTTCACGAACGCCGACCGCAACCCCGACGGCAGCCGCTGCCCGACGCCGTGCGGGTCGAGCGACGCGTGCCGCCTGCTGCCCATGCCGCAGTGCGTGGCGCCGTCGACGGCCGCCGGAAGCGTGGACGAGTACCCCGACTGGGTGCCGAACGCGACGCCTCCGACCGGCTACTCGTTCGAGGTGCACGGCTGCGTCGTCGACGACGGCATGGCGACCGACATGCTCACGCAGCCCGCGACGATGATCGTCCAGCAGCCCGCCGTGACCGTGCAGGGCCTGACGATGACGGCGCAGTTCGCGCCCGGCGCCGACGGCGTCGTCCGCGCGACCGGCAGTCTCACCGCCGATGCGACCTTCCTGGGCACGGCAGCGCTGGGAGCGGGCGGGGGGACGATGACGGCGAGGCGCGTGCCCGACAATCAGGTCCCGCCCGGCGTGCCGCAACCACCGCCCCCGTCGACCGACGACGCGGGCGCACCGACCGCCGACGGAGGTACGCCATGACCGCCCTGCCCTTTCGCTTCGAGTCGCTCGCGGATCTCGCGCGGCTGCCCTGGTTTCGCGTCGACGACGCGGGGCGTCTGGTGCTCCGCGACGAGAGCCTGGGCCCCATCGCCGACATGCACACGCACCTGGCGCTCGCCTACGTGCGTCCGATGAGCGTCGACCTCGGGGCGCTGCACGACGAGACGAAGCACTATCTGCCCTCCTGCTGCGCGCTCGATCTGGACGTCTACGCGAACAGGAACATCCCGCCCGAGGCGCTGAAGGAGCTCAAGGTGGACCTCACGCTCCGGAGCATGGGCCGCCGTGGCATGCGCGCCACGCACACCGTGCCCAACCTCGTGCGCGAGATGGACGAGATGCGCATCCGCGCGTCGCTCCTCCTGCCCATCGACTTCCCGGTGCTGTCGCAGAACGCGGGCGTCGCGCTGGGCGCCGCCAGGAAGGAGCCCAGGCTCCTGAGCTTCGGATCGGTGCACCCCTACGCAGCGGATCCCGAGCGTCGCCTCGACGATCAGCTCGCGCAGGGGGCGCTCGGCATCAAGATGCACCCGGCCGTGCAGCTCGTCCGCCCCGACGCGCGCCGCGCGGACGCGCTCTACAAGATGTGCGCGCGCCGAGAGATGATCGTCCTCTGGCACTGCGGCCCGGTGGGCATCGAGGGGCGGCTGCCCCGCTACCTGTCGCAGGTGCGCTTCTACGAGAAGCCCATCGCCGAGAACCCGAGCACGAAGTTCGTCCTCGGCCACTCGGGCGCGCTGCAGTTCGAGCAGGCGCTCGAGCTGCAGCGCCGCTACCCGAACGTGTGGCTCGAGACCTCGTCGCAGTCGGTGTCGAGCATCAGGCGCATGGTGGAGCGCGCCGATCCCGAGCGCATCGTGCACGGCTCGGACTGGCCGTTTTACCACCCGGCGATCTCCATCGCGAAGATCCTCATCGCGACGGAGGGCAAGAAGGAGCTCCGGCACAAGATGCTGTGGGCCAACGCGGCGGCGCTCCTCGGGATCGACAGAAAGAGACAGCAGGACAGGAGGGCATCGTGACGTACTTTCCCGAGAATGGCCTCGGCCGCGCCGAGATCCTCGCGGCGCTCGCGGACGCCCGGACGGGCGACCTTCGCGCCGACGGGCGCGCGTTCGCGTTCGTCTACGACGCCGGAGAGGAGGCGCGGGCCCTGGCGCGCGAGGCGTTCGCGGCGTGCATGAGCATCAACGGGCTCGACCCGACCGTGTACCCGTCGGCGCGCAAGATCGAGAACGCGCTCGTCGGCGCGTGCCTGGAGCTCCTGCGCGCCCCTCGGGGCGCCGTGGGCACCGCGACCGCCGGTGGCACCGAGAGCGTGATGCTGGCGGTGAAGGCTGCGCGCGATCACGCGCGAAGGACGCGCCCCCACGTGAAGGCGCCGAAGATGCTCTTGCCGGAGACGGCGCACGCCTGCTTCCACAAGGCGGCCCACTACCTCGGGCTGGAGGTCGTCGCCGTCGACGTGGATCCGGCCACGATGCGCGCGGACGCGGCCGACGCGCGCGCCAAGATGACCCACGAAGTCGTCCTCGTCGTCGGCTCCGCGCCGAGCTACGCGCACGGCGTCGTCGACCCCATCGAGGCGCTGGCGGCGCTCGCGCAGGAGCACGGGGCGCTCATGCACGTCGACGCGTGCGTGGGCGGCTGCGTCCTTCCCTTCCTGCGCGACGTGGGCGTCCCGGTGCCGGCGTTCGACTTCACGGTGCCCGGCGTGACGAGCATCTCGCTCGATCTGCACAAGTACGGCTTCGCGCCCAAGGGGATCTCGATGCTGCTGCAGCGCCGGCGCGAGCTCCGCGACGCGCAGTACTTCGCCTGCGCCTCGTGGAGCGGCTACGCCATCGTCAACTCGACCACGCTCGGCTCCAAATCCGTGGCGGCGATGGGGGCGGCGCTCGCGATGCTGCAGTACCTCGGAAAGAACGGCTATCGCGAGCGCGCGAGCAGCATGTGGCAGGCCACGCAGAGGCTCGTCGAGGCCATCGTCGCCGCCCCGGGCTTACGCCTGGTCGCGCGTCCGGACCTGAACCTCTTCGCCTTCACGACCGAGGCGGGCGACGTCTTCGAGCTCGCCGACCGGCTCGCCGAGCGCGGGTGGCACGTGCAGCCGACGTACGCGTACGGGCGATCGCCGGCGCACATCCACCTCACGATCGATCCGACGAACGCCGAGCGCGCCGACGACCTGGCGCGCCATCTGGCGGAGTGCCTGGTCGATCTGTCGCCGGCGACCGAGCCGCCCGCGCCGGTCGTGGCCATGCTCTCGCAGCTCGGCGAGGGCGGCGGCGCCGATCTCGACGCCGGGGTGCTCATGGGGCAGCTCGGGATCAAGGACGGCCAGCTGCCGAAGCGCGCGGGCGTGATCCATCGGCTCATCAACGCCGCGCCTCCCGCCGTTCGCGAGCGCCTTCTCGTCCTCTTCATGGGCGAGCTGTTCTCCTGAGCTCCCTAGCCGCCGGAAGGAACCAGTGCCGTGATCGATCTGAAGATCGTAGGGGGGATGGTGGTCGACGGGACGGGGCGCCCTCCTTTCGCGGGCGACGTGGCGATCGACGGGGGCCGGATCGCCGGCGTGGGCGAGTGCCCGGGGCCGGCGCGCCGCACGATCGACGCGCGCGGGGCCCACGTGCTGCCGGGCTTCGTCGACATCCACACGCACTACGACGGCCAGGTCTCCTGGGACGAGGAGCTCTCGCCCACGTCGCTCCACGGCGTCACCACCTGCGTCATGGGCAGCTGCGGCGTCGGCTTCGCGCCGGTGCGGCCCGGGCGCGAGGCGGAGCTGGTCGAGCTGATGGAGGGAGTGGAGGACATCCCGGGCTCCGCGCTGGCCGAGGGCATCCGCTGGGGCTGGGAGTCGTTCGCCGAGTACATGAGCGCGGTCGACGCGAGGCCGCACGCGATCGATTTCCTGCTGCAGGTCCCGCACGATCCGCTGCGCATGTACGTCATGGGCGAGCGCGCCCGGGCGGACGAGACGGCGACGGACGACGAGGTCGCGGCGATGCGGCAGCTGCTCCGCGCGGCGCTGGAGGCCGGCGCGGCCGGCTTCTCGACGGGCCGCACCGACAACCACCGCACCGCGCGCGGCGTGGCGACGCCGGCCTCGGAGGCGTCGGGCCGGGAGCTCGCGGGTATCGCGCGCGCGTTCGAGGGGCTCGGGCACGGCGTGCTGCAGGCCGTGAGCGACTTCGACATGATGGTCGGGCCGGAGCGGTTCGACCCCGAGTTCGACCTGCTCGAGCAGATGGTCGCCGCCAGCGGAGGCCGGCCGCTGTCGATCTCGACGATGCAGCGCGATCACGCCCCGGATCAGTGGCGGCGCATCCTGGCGCGCGCGGAGCGCGCGTCGTCGCGCGGCCTCGACGTGCGCTGCCAGGTGGGCGCGCGCGGCATCGGCGTGCTGCTCGGGCTCGAGGCGACGTTCCACCCCTTCATGGGCTTCCCCTCGTACAAGGCGATCGCGCACCTGCCGCTCGCAGAGCGCGTCGCCGAGATGCGCGACCCGGCGCTGCGTGCGCGGATCCTCTCCGAGAAGAGCGACAAGGTGGCCGGCGACGGCACGCCCATCCCCCCGCTGGCCGACTTCTTCCTCGCCAACCTCGAGATGCTCGCCATGCGCCTCTACCCGATGGGCGAGCGGCCCACCTACGAGCCGCGCATCGACGCCTGTCTGGCCGCGGAGGCGATGCGCGCCGGCGTGCCGGTCCTCGCGCGGGTGTACGACGCGCTGCTCGAGGACGAGGGCAAGGCGCTGATGTACTTCCCCATCTACAACTACACGGGGCTGAGCCTCGACGTCGTCCGCGAGATGCTCCTGCACCCGCGCGCGCTCGTCGGCCTCGGTGACGGCGGCGCGCACGTGGGCACGGTCTGCGACGCGAGCATGCCGACGTTCCTGCTGTCGCACTGGGCGCGAGACCGGGGCGCGGAGCGAGGCATCCCGCTCGAGCGAGTCGTCCGGATGCAGGCGCGCGACACCGCCCGCTTCATCGGCCTGCGCGACCGCGGCACGATCGAGCCCGGCATGCGCGCGGACCTCAACGTGGTCGACATGGACCGGCTCGCGCTCCTGCGACCCGTCATGCAGAGCGATCTGCCGGCGGGCGGGCGGCGCCTCGTGCAGCGCGCCGAGGGCTACGTCGCCACCCTGGTGGCCGGCCAGATCGTCGCCGACGACGGCGTCCTCACCCGCGCCCGTCCGGGGCGCCTCGTCCGCATGCGAGCGTGATCCCCGATGACGACGGGAGCCGCCAGGGAGGTCCGCTGGGCACGCGTCGCGGCGCTGGCCGCGCTCGTGCTGGGGCTCGTCGTCGTCGGCCGGCTCACCGGCCTGACCGACCATCTCTCCGCGCCGCGGATCCGCGCGGCGCTGGCGGCGGCCGGGGTGTGGGGGCCGGTCCTGTTCGTCGTCGCGTTCTCCGCGGGGGAGCTGGTGCACGTACCGGGCACGGTGTTCGTGGCCGCGGCGGTCTTCTCCTACGGGCGCCTCGGCGGGTGCGCGCTGGCCCTGTGCGGCGCGGTCGTGTCTCTGAGCGTGAACTTCGTCGTGGTGCGCGCCGTGGGTGGCGAGCCGCTCGGCGCCGTCCGGCGGCCGTTCGTTCGCCGGATGCTCGCGCACCTGGACGGCCGGCCGGTACGCACGATCGCCCTGCTGCGCCTCGTGCTCTGGATGGCCCCCCAGCTGAACTACGCCCTCGCGCTGTCGAGCGTGCGCTTCCGCGACTACCTCGCCGGATCGGTGCTCGGCCTCGCGGTGCCGATCACCGTCATCGCCTCGTTCTTCGACCACGTGCTCAACCGATGACCCTCCCGCTCGTCGCCATCGTGGCCCTCGCGTTCGCGACCGAAGCGGCCGTGGGCTTCGGCGGCACGCTGATCGCGCTCTCGCTCGGGTCCCTCGTCACGTCCATCGACGTCATGCTGCCGGCGCTGGTGCCGGTCAACATGGTCCTGTCGTCGGCCATCGTCCTGCGCGCCCCGAAGGGGGTGAGCGTGCGCATGCTCGCCGGCAAGGTGCTGCCGGCGATGATCGTCGGGTTCCCGGTCGGCCTCGTCGCCTTCGAGCGCCTCCCGCGCACCGCTCTGCAGCTCGCGTTCGCGGCGTTCGTCTTCGTGCTCGCGGCCCTGGAGCTCGCGCGCATGGGGCGACGCGCAGGCGCGGATCGCGCGCCGTCCCCTCGCCTCTCGACGGCGTTGCTGGTCGCCGGCGGCGTGGCCCACGGGGCCTTCGCCACCGGAGGGCCGCCGGTCGTGTACGTGTGCGCGCGGACGCTGCCGGACAAGACCGGCTTCCGAGCCACGATGAGCGCCCTCTGGCTCGTGTCGAACGCGATCCTGGTGACGGCCTACGCCGTCGCCGGTCGCATCACGCTCGGCACGCTGCGCGACTCCGCGCTGCTCGTGCCGGGGCTCGCCGCCGGGCTCGTCGTCGGGGACCTCTTGCACGGGCGCATCCCGGAGCGGTCGTTCCGGGCGTTCGTCTTCGCGCTGCTCCTCGTCGTCGCGGTGGTGCTCGCCGCGCGCGCCTGAGCGCGCACGCGACCCGAGGCGCCCGAAGCAGCGTTCGTGCGCTCGCCGACTCAGCCTCTCGCCGGGGCGGCGCGATGCGCGACGCCCTTCGCGTCCTCGAGGCGAAACGGGAGGTCCAGGCGCGGTGCGCGCGCGTGCGCCTCGCGGTACAGCCGAGGCGAGCGCGGGAACCGCGTCGGGTAGTAGTTGGCGTGGAACATCGTGGCGAACGCCCGCGCGCGAGCGTCGGGGATCGCGGCGAGCGCCGCGCTCAGGCGCGGATCGACGCAGCCTGCGATGGTGTGGGCCACGGCGTCGTCGTCGATCGCATCGAGAGGCGGCTGCGCCTCTCCGCCGTCGCCGGATGCGCCGCGCACCGCCTCGTTGTCGCGGAAGATGGGCACCTCGCCGGGTCCTGCGAACGGATCGACCGGCACGCCGTCGAGCCACACGTTGAAGTGCACGTGCGGCGTGTTCCACGGAAACAGGAGCAGCGCGTCGACGCCGGATGCCCCCGAGAGTGCGATCGGATCGCCGCGGCGCACGAGGTCGCCCTCGCGCACCAGGGCGCGCGCGAGGTGGTTGCACATGGTCAGGAGCCCGTCGCCGTGGTCGAGCACCACCTTGAGGCCACCGCGGTTCCACTCGTTCGACACGCGCACGACGCGCCCCGGCGCGGACGCGACGACGGTCGTGCCCACCGGCACCACCAGATCGGTCCCGTTGTGGCTGTCGTAGGTCGCTCCGCCGCCGCGAAAATCGCGCACCTGCGTGACGCGCACCGACCAGCCCAGCTCGGGCGGCGTCTGCACCCGGTTGAAGTAGTTGAGGACGGGCACGAGCCCATCGGCGCGCCGGAGCCCGATCCACGTGGCGAGCGACAGCCCGGGCTGCAGCTGCCGCAGCGCCGTGGCGTCGAACCGCGAGCGCGGCGTGTGCGGATCGCCGCGGAACGTGAGGCGTGCGGCACGCACCGCGTCCCGCGCCGGGCGGACGCCGAACACGTCGGCCGGGTGCAGCCGCTCGCGAACGAGCGTGGTCAGGATGAGCGTCATGAGGGCACCTTGGCGCGCAGGCGGGCCGGCACCGTGATCTCCTCGGGCGGCCGCCGGTACGTGCCGAACACGAGATCCCACAGCGGCGAGGTGACGCCGTGGTTGCAACGCGCGTCGACGTAGTGGTGGGTGAAGTGGTGGCGGCGCGCCCAGCGTCCGTAGGCGCCCATGCCCTCGCGCACGTGCTCGAGGCGATGCAGGACCTCGTACGCGCCGTACATGGCCATCAGCCCGGCGACGAACGCGAGCCCCGACGGCGCGCCGGCCAGCAGGATCGCCGGACCCGACAGGAGCGTGCTCGTCACGGCCGCCGCGACGAGCTTCTTCCAGGCGGGAGCGAAGTAGCCCCCCTCGACGTGATGGCGCAGGTGCTCCTTGCCGAACGGCGTCCACCGCAGGCGTCGATCGTGCCCCATCCAGCGGTGAATGACGTACTCGAGGAAGGTCCAGCCGCGTCGACGTCGGCAGTCGTCCCGTGCTGGTCATGAAGCGCGTCGAGGGGGTGTCCTGGCGCGAGCTGCTGCGCGACCCGGCCCATCCGCTGTGGAGCAGCCGCGGAGGCGGCGATCCTTCGCGGCGGCTGGACGACCACCTCGAGATCCTCATGCAGGTGTGCAACGCGGTGCACTTCGCCCACAGCCGCGGCATCGTCCACCGCGACATCAAGCCCGACAACGTGCTCGTCGGCCGCTTCGCCGACGTGTACCTCGCCGATTGGGGGCTCGCCTTCCGCATGCGCAGCGCCGAGCGCCCGGTGTTCTGCGGCACGCCCGCGTACATGGCGCCGGAGATGGTGCTCGGCGCGCCGATCGACGAGCGTACCGACGTCTACCTGCTCGGCGCGACGCTGCACGAGATCCTCACGGGCGAGGTACGGCACCGAGGCTCGGACGCGCGCGCCGTGCTGGCCGCCGCGGCCGCGTCGGTTCCGCACGCGTACTGCGCCGAGGTGCCCGAGGCGCTCGCGCGCATCGCGAACAAGGCGACGAGCCGCTACCCGGCCGATCGCCACGCGGACGCGGCCGAGCTGCGCCAGGCCGTCTCCGGCTACCTGCGCCACAAGAGCTCCATGTCGCTCGTGACGTCGGCGATCGACCGGCTCGCGGCGCTGCGTGCGATCGGGGAGCGCGACCCGGACGACGCGCAGGTTCAGCGCGACATCGACCGCCTCGTCGCCGAAGCGCGCTTCGCCCTGGCGCAGGCGCTCGAGGAGTGGGGGGAGAACGCCGCGGCACGCGAGGCGCAGCGCGAGCTCGACGCGCTGCTCGAGCGGCGGCACGCGCGCGTCGCTCGGCTCGAACGCCTCGCGCGCGACGAGGACCCGACGCGCGATGCGCGCGCGCGGCTGGTCGGGCAGGTGCTCCTGGCCGTGGTGGGCGTGGGGCTCTCGCTGGACGCGTTCGTGCGCGGCGTCGACTACCGGCCCTCCGTGAACGAGCTGACGCTCGAGGGGCTCGCGCCGGTCGCGGCCGTGGCCGCCGGGGCGCTCGCGATGCGCCGGCGCGTGCTGCGCACGGCGTTCAACCGCCGCGCGACGCTGTGCGTCGCGGCGATCGTCGCAGGCATCGCCCTGGGCCGAGCGCTCGCCGCGCGCGCCGGAATGACCGTCCCGCAGATGCTCGTCTACGACTCGATGCTCGCGGCCGTCGGCGCCGTCGTGTCGGCCGGCAGCACGTTCGCGGCGCTGGCGTGGGTCGGCGCGGCGATGGCGGCCACCGCGGGCGCGTGCGCCTCGTGGCCGGCGCACGCGTTCTTCTCCTTCTCGGTGGGCACCGCGGCGTCCTTGCTGCTCGTCTTCGTGCTCACCTGGCCGCGTCGCGCGCCGCCTGCGAGCGCGGAGCGCGCTTCGTAGTGGGAGCGCGCGCAAACGCCCCCACGCCGTCGCGTACGGTGATAAGCAATGACTTAGCAACGGTGGGTGCCGACAGGTCCAACGAGAGGCGCGCCGTGCGGTTGCTGTTCGCGTCGACCCTCGCGGCCGTCGCGTCGACCGCATCTCCGAGCGCTCGCGCGCAGCAGACGGCGGCTTCCGGCGAAGCGGCGCCCGCGCCCTACGACCTTCCCTATGCGCTCCGGAGCACGAGCGCGTCGACCTCGGTGCGCGCCGAGACTGCGTACGGCCTGGACGCGGGCAGGTCGAGCACGATCGTCCAGTACCTCACCGCCTCCTACGCCCCGATCGAGCACCTGTCGCTCTTCGCGCGCGGCGGGTGGGTCGACTTCCTCCCGAACGCGGGGAGCGCGAGCAGCGCCATGACCAACGTCGCACTCGGCGCGCTCTGGGCAGGCGACCTCTCACCCGGCTTGCGCTACTCCGCCGCCATCGGAAGCGGCTTGCCCCTCGGTCAGGGCGGGGGCGACGCGCCCGACCCCGGCGAGGCCGCCGCGATCGCGGCCGGCAACCTCGCGCGCAGCCGCTACGAGGGATCGACGATGTTCTCCCCGAACGACCTGGCGCTGTTCGTGGGCGGGGATCTCGCGTGGGTGAACGGCGGCTGGACCGTCCAAGCGGAGGCGACGCTCTTCCAGCTCTTCCGCGTCCGCGGGGGCGACACGGACCCGGCCACGGGCAAGCCGTGGGATCCGGACGGCTCCAAGACGAGCCTCGATCTGGCGGCCCACGCCGGCTACTTCGTCATCCCGCAGCTCTCCGTCGGCATCGAGGTGCGTGACCAGACGTTCCTCTCGACGCCGGCAGCGGTGCAGAGCGGCGCGCTTGGCCGGACGTGGCTGACCGTCGGCGGCGGCGTGCGCGCGCACGTGCGCCTCGCCGGCCACGCGTGGCTTCGCCCCGGGCTCGCCTTCTTCCAGCCGCTGAACGACGCCCTCCTGCGGCCCGATCGTCCGGCGAGCAGCTACCACATCGTCCAGCTGGATCTGCCGGTGTCGTTCTGAGCCCTCGCCGCGCCGGCCGGGCGCGCCGTCGGCATGAGAGCCGCTCATTCCCTCTCGCGCACCGCCCGCAATGCCAGGCGGTCCACCACCCCCGGCGCGACGAGCTTCACCCACAGGCCGGCCCTCGCGGCCGCCGTCATGACGACCTCGCGCTCGCGCCGGTCGATGGCGCGCACCAGGATGCGCGTGCACTCCTCGAGCGACATCGTGGCGCGCCCCCCTTCCTCGCGCGGGCTGGCGCCGCGCGGCTTGCCGTCGGGGCCGAGCACGCGCTCGCGGATGCCGGTGCGCACGAAGCCGGGTGACGCGACGAGCACGTCGACGCCGGTGCCGAGCAGCTCGACGCGCAGCGAGTCGAAGAAGCCCTGCATCGCGTGCTTGCTGGCCGCGTAGCCGGTGCGCGTCGGCACGCCGGTCTTGCCCGTCAGCGACGAGACGGCGACGAGCAGCCCGCGCGCGCGCTCGACGTGCGGCAGCGCGTAGTGCGTCAGGTACACGGCGCCGAGGTAGTTCACGCGCATGATGCGCTCGAAGAGCGAGAGGTCGGTCACCTCGTCGAAGCGCGCCCACATCGAGATGCCGGCGTTGTTGACCAGCACGTCGATGCCGCCGAAGCGCTCGACCGCCCTGTCGACGAGCGCGCGGCACTGCTCCGGATCGGTCACGTCGGTCGGCACGGCGAGCGCCTGGCCGCCGGCGCGCTCGCATGCTCCGGCGACGCGCTCGAGCGCCTCGCGGTCGCGCGCCGCCAGAACGACCTGGTCGCCGCGCGCCGCGTACGCGCGCGCGAGCGCCTCGCCGATGCCCGTGGACGCCCCCGTGATGACGAGAGTCTTCATGGACCACCTTTCTACTTCGTCGCCGGCAGCGCAGCCGATCTACTTCGTCGCGCCGCGCCGCAGCCGGTCGGCGACCGCCCACCACGCCTCGTCGTTCGGAACGCCCTGCACGACGACGGCGTCGACGCCCGCGTCGTCGAGATCGTGCAGCGTCCGGTACATCTGCCGCGCGTACTGGTGGGGGTCGTGCGGCAGCGTGCGCACGAGCACGAGCTCGTGCTCGACGCTCGTCTGGCGCGCCTCGTGGGTGACGAGCCCCACGCGCGCGCCGCCCGACGCCAGGCCGTAGGCGATGCGCTCGGCCTCGTCGCGCGTGTCGGCCAGGAGCAGGCGCGCGCGCGGCGCGTAGTGGCGCGCCTCCATGCCGGGCGAGACGCGCGGCCGCTCGCCCTCGACGCGCTCGACGCGCGCCTGCACCTCGGGCAACACGCGCCGCAGCTCCGCGAGGTCGAGCGCGCCGGGGCGAAGCACGCGCGCGCGCTCGCCGCGCACGTCGACGACCGTCGACTCGATGCCGGCGTCGCACTCGCCCGCGTCGAGCACGAGGTCGACCGCGTCGCCGAGCTGCTTGACGACGTGCCCGGCGGTCGTCGGCGACAGCCCCTGGTAGCGGTTGGCGCTCGGCGCGGCGACGGGCTCGCCGAGCGCCGCGATGACCGCGAGGGCGACCGGGTGCGAGGGGGCGCGCACCGCGATCGAGTCGCCTCCCCCGGCGACGGCGGCGGGCACGTGGGGCGCGCGCTCGACGACGAGCGTCAGCGGCCCGGGCCAGAAGGCGCGGGCCAGGCGCGACGCGCGCTCCGGCCAGGAGGCGGCGAGCGAGCGGGCCTGCGCCTCGCCCGTCACGTGCGCGATGAGCGGATGGTGCGTGGGGCGGCCCTTGGCGGCGAAGATGCGGGCCACCGCCGCCGGGTCCAGCGCGCGCGCGCCCAGGCCGTACACGGTCTCGGTCGGCAGCGCGACCAGGCCCCCGGCGCGCAGCACGCGCACGGCCTCGGCGACGACCGACGCCTCCGGGGCGCGGCGATCGACGGGGAGGACCTGGACCATCCCTGACAGCTAGCGCGCGAGCTTTGCGCTTGCCATCCGCCCTCGCCTCTTGATTAACCGTGGGTCATGGCGCACCAAGCTCGAACCGTCTCCCTCCTCGTCCTCGCCGGCGCGGCCCTCGTTCCGCTGGCCGTGTCCCTCGGCGCCTGCGGAGGCGGCGAGCCGCCGCCGCCCAACCCGCCGCCGATGCCGTCGGCGAGCGCGGCGCCGGCGCCCTCCGGCTCGGCCGCGGCGACCCCGGCCGAGAGCGCGTCCTCGACGGCGAGCGAGGCGGCCAGCGTGGCCCCGCCGCCCCCGCCGCCGGCGCCCACCTCCAGCGTGGCGACGGTCAAGACCGAGGCGGACTGGGCGCCGTGCCACCAGAGCTACAAGGCCAAGGGCAAGGACGCGGCGAGGGACGTCGCCGCGATGGCCAGGGGCTGCGCGAAGACCACGAAGCTGAAGCTCATCGGCAAGACGCTGACGGGCAAGCAGGCGGACCAGGACAAGCCGCAGACCTTCCCGCTCGCGGCGAAGGCCAACCACTGCTACCGCGTGTACGCGCAGGCCACCGAGGGCATCAAGGACCTCGACGTCGTGGTCAAGGACTCGGCCGGCATCGTCGTCGCGCAGGACTCGACCGACGACCCCAGCCCGGTCGTGACCGAGGACGGCGCGGTGTGCTTCAGCAAGGACGACGCGGCGACGATCGTGATGTCGGTCGGCATGGGCAGCGGCAGCTACGCGGTGCAAGTGTGGGGCGACTAGAGCCGAGGGGCTCTCGCGCCGACCGCGAGATAGTTAGGAGTCCTAACTATCTCGCGAGGACCGGGACGGGGACACGGCCTGCGTTCGGCGCTCCGTCTACCGTCCCGGCTTCAGCGCGTCGCATCCCATCGTGACGCCCGCGTCGCACGCCTTCTGGTAGAGCGCGGTGGCGCGCGCGCGATCGGCGCGCACGCCGCGGCCGGACGCGTACAGCTTCGCCAGCTCGACGCAGGCCACGTAGTCGCCGCCGTCGCAGGCGCGCCCCCAGAGCTCGAGGCTGTGGGTGGGCGATCGCACCACGCCGCGCCCCGCGGAGTACATCTCGCCGAGCTGGCGGCAGCCGTCGGCCGAGCCGGCGGTGCACGCCTTGTCGTAGAGGTCGACCGCCTCGCCGAAGCTCTCGGTCACCCCTTCGCCCTTCTCGTAGGCCTCGCCGAGATCGACGCACCCCTCGACGTCACCGCCGTCGCACGCCTTCTGGAAGAGCGCCGCCGCGCCCGCGGCATCCTTCACGACGCCGGCGCCGGAGGCGACCATCGTCGCCTCCCGGGTGCACGCGCGCGCCAGCCCGCCGTCGCACGCCTTCGTGAAGAGCAGGGCGGCGCGCTCCTCGTCCTTGGCGACGCCGCGTCCGGCGCGCACGAGGTCGGCCAGGCGCGCGCACGCCGCGAAGTCGCCCCCGTGGCACGCGGTCTGGAAGAGGGGCGCCGCTCGCGCCGCGTCCTTCGGGACGCCGACGCCGTCGGCGTACATCGACCCCATGTCGCCGCACGCCTCCGCGATGCCCGCGTCGCACGCCTCGCCGAACAGCGCCACGGCGCGCGCCCCGTCCCTGGGCGCGCCCACGCCGTCGCGCAGCGCGCTCGCCTGCGCGGCGGCGCGGCGCGCGCGGGCGACGCGGGCGGCGGGCGACTCCCCGGACGGATCGGGCGCGATGGCCGACGAGCCCTCCTCGCCGGAGCGTCCCTTGCAGCCCGTGACCGCGACCGCGAGCACGACGGCTGCGACACCGAGAATGCCGGCGCGATGACTCACGTCCAACCCCAGTGCGAAATTTGGGCCGATCGCCGGCCCATCGCAAGCCGCAAACGTCCGGCGCGCGCGTGGAGCGCCGGGACGCCGTGTGCCACCGCGCGGACGCGTCCCTGTATGCTGCGGCGACGATGCGTCTCGGTTGGCGGCGAGCCTTCGTGTGCCTCGGCGCGGGGGGAGCTTCCCTCGTGCCCCAGACCGCATCGGCGGATCTGAAGATGAAGTGGGACTGCTACCTTCCGAACGCTCCGGTCGACTGCGTCACGCTCGAGAGCAGCCTCACGAGCGACATCCCGTTCCTTCGCAGCATCGCCGACCGACGCGACGCGGACGTCGTCGTCCGCGTGACGAGCATCCCCGACGAGGACGCCACGCGCTACAAGCTCGATTTCGTCGGCAAGCCCGTCGACGGCTACGTCATCGAGGTCCACACGGCCGACCGGATCCCCTCCACAGTCGACGCCGACACGTCGACGGTGCGCCTGATGACCAAGCTCGAGCGCGGCCTCGACGACTTCATGGACCAGAGGGATCCGGGCACGACGAAGGACGGCACGCTGCTGCTGAAGTTGCTCGATCCGGCGCGCCTGCCCTTCACCGGCCGCCCCGAGCAGTCGGGCGACAAGTGGTTCGTCGCGCCCGGAATCGCCGCGAACTTCAGCGACGTCCAGGGCGTCGGGATCAACGCGTCGGGCAACGCGACGGTGCTCTACAACTACTCGGCCCGCACCTGGCGCGTGCAGCAGTGGATGGGCATCGCCTACAGCCGCGAGAGCCAGCCCGTGCCCGGGACGGGAGAGACGGCGAGCATCGAGTTCTTCGGCGCGAACGTCAACGACGTCCTCACGCGCACGGTCAGCGCCGATCGCCGCTGGAGCGTGGGCCTTCTCTTCGCGGCCGAGAAGAACCCGCAGGCCAACTACGCCTTCCGCGCGAACGGATCGCTCGGCGTCGAGTTCGACGTCGTGCCACGCGAGACCGTCAACGAGAAGAACCTGGGCTTCCGCTGCGCGGTCGGCCCGGAGCTCGAGCGCTACGACGCCATCAACGTGCAGGGTCTGGACCGCCAGCTCGTCGGGCGGCAGTTCTGCGACGTGTTCCTCACGTGGCACTTTCAGCCCATCGACCTGTGGGGCAGCCTCGGAGAGACCGCGATCCTCGAGGATGTCGCGTACCGCGCCTTCTCCGTGAACCTGTCGGCGACCTGGCGCATCACCGACGACCTCACGCTGTCGCCGTGGGTGACGGTGCAGCAGATCAACCAGGCCATCGACGCGCCGCAGCCGACGACCGCGGCCTACGCCGATCCCAGGCAGGAGATCGAGGCGAGCATGCTGGCCGCCATCCAGCGCGGGTACACGGCGCCCTTCGGCGTGCAGTCGGGGCTGAGCATCCGCTACCTATTCGGCAACGGCACCCTCGACTCGGAGGACCAGCGCTGGAAGAACGTGTCGAACCTGCGGTGACGGGCAGGTCCGCACCGAACGATTTCTGCGTCGACCGCGAGAATAGCCGGCCCGTGTCGCCCGTCCGACCCTTGGCGAGTCGCCGTCGTGCCCGCTCGCGGACCGCGCCGCGGGCGGTTCCGGGCGCCCATCCCATGCAGGTGTTACCATGTCGGCCGTGAAGGCGAACAGGCGCACCCGAGCCCAGCGCATGCTGCTGTCGCTCGTGGGTGTTTTCCCGCTGCTGGGAGCGCTCGGGAGCCTGCTCTGGATGCTGTTCGCGACGGGCCAGCTCGGCAGACGGGGGCTCCTGGCCGTGAGCGACTGGTTGCTCGCGAGCGTCACGCACCCGATCGGCGTGGTCGTGGTCGTCCAGGCCCTCTACACCGCGCTCCAGGCGATCCTCTGGATGCGCTACCGACCCTTTGCGGCGCCCAAGGACGCCGCGTGGCCGAAGGTCAGCGTCGTCATCCCGGCGTTCAACGAGGGGCCGATGGTCGAGCGGAGCATCCGGTCGGTCGCGCGCTGCGCGTACCCCAGGGAGCTGCTCGAGATCATCGTCGTCGACGACGGGTCGCGCGACGACACGTTCTTCCACATGCAGCGCGTTCGCCGCGAGCACCCCGACCTCGTCAAGCTCGTGCGCTTCGCCGGCAACCGCGGCAAGCGCGCCGCCCTCGAGGCGGGCTTCCGCGCCGCGACGGGCGAGATCCTGGTCACGATCGACTCCGACAGCGAGATCGAGCCGTCGACCGTGCACGAGATGGTGACGCCGTTCCTGGCCGACCCGAAGATCGGCGCGGTGGCGGGGCAGGTCGCGGTGCTCAACCGCGACTCGTACATCAGCCGCATGCTCGAGGTTCAGTACGCGCTCGCGTTCGATTTCGGGCGCGCCGCGCAGTCGGTCTACCGCTGCGTGTCCTGCTGCCCGGGGGCGCTGTCGGCGTTCCGCCGCGCGCTCGTGCTGCCGCACCTCGAGGAGTGGACGCGCCAGACCTTCCTCGGCCGCCCGGTGAACCATGGCGAGGACCAGGCCCTCACCAACATCGTGCTCCGCCAGGGGTACGACACCGTCTACCAGCGCGCCGCCCTGGTCCACACGCTGGCGCCGACGACGTACCGTCAGATGTCGCGCATGCTCGTGCGCTGGGACCGCAGCTACATCGTCGAGGGGTTCAGCTTCGCCAGGTTCATGTTCACGCGCTGGCGCGAGGACAACCTGCTGCTGCCGATCGTGAACTTCGTCGTCTCCAACCTGCGGCTCGTGCTGCTGTTCTGGGGGCTGGCGCAGCTGCCCTTGATCCTTGGCACCGACGCGGGGGCGCTGTTCGACGGGGCGGTCGCGCTGCTCGTCGGAGCGCTGTGCACGGCGCTCTACTACCTGCGCGTGGAGCGCAGCCTGCGGTTCGGCTACGGCGTGCTGTACGCCGTGTTCAGCGCGGTCGCGCTGCAGTGGACGCTGCCCTGGGCGCTCATCACGGTGCGGGATGAGCGATGGGGGACGCGTTGATGCTCGGACGCAACCGAAGGACGCGCCGGATGATCCCGTCCGGAAGCGCGTAGGCGTCCGGAGACGTCAGGTCGCCGATCGCCTCGAGCAGCCCCGTCTCGCCGAGCAGCCGCAGGATGACGGCCGCGGCCTCCTCGGTGCGGCGCGCCACCTCCTCGGAGGACAGGGCGCGGTCGATGCCCGTATGGGCGAAATCGCGTGCGACGACGCGCGCCGCGGTTTCGCACAGGGCGCGCACCTCCACCCGCTCCTCGCGCGCGAGCTGCCGCAACACGGCGCCCGCCGGCGAGGAGCGATCGCAGATCTCGGACTCGACCCACACGCGCAGCGGCGAGCCCTCGCGCATCTCCCGCTGGATGGCCTCGCCGGCGCCCTCGATGCCGATGTCGACCGCGCCCAGGCCTCCGTGGCGCGCCCGCTCCGCGTCGTACAGCTCGAGCACCGAGGATCCGATGCGCCGCAGCAGCAGCGGCACGCCTTGCGACTCGGCGATGATGCTCTCGAGCGCGGCGTCCGCGAACCGGATGCCCTGCCGCAGCCCGAGGCTCTTCATCATCGACGACGCGGCTTCCTCGCTGAGGCACGGGACGCACACGCTCGGGAAGCTGGCCATGATCGACTGGCCGGCCAGCGCGCCCAAGGGGGCCCAGAGGATCGAGTGCGGCGTGCTGCAGAGGAACACGCCCACCGGCGAGCCTCCGGCCGGCGTCTCGCCGAGCGCACCCTTGAGGCGTCCGATCGTGACGGCGAGGCTGTCGACCGCGTGGCGGATCCGCTCGGGTCCGACGGCGAGCGCCTGCTCGATCTCGTCGAGCACGACGAGCGTCGGGGGCTGTCGGCCGCCCGCCTGCGATCGGCACGCGCTCGAGAACGCGTCGAACCACGCCGCGAGGGCTCCGGCATCGATGCGCGCGTCCGGCGACATGGGCGGGGGCAGGTCGACGGCGTCGCCGTAGAGGGCGCGCGCCGACTCGTCGAGCCGCGTGCACACGTAGCGAAGGATCGCGTCCGCGGCGCGGCCCGGGTCGCCCGCCGAGCCGATCTCGTGGTGGAACGCGGCGAGATCGACGTACGCCGAGGGCCCCGGCAGGCGGCGCGCGACCTCGAGCGACAGCGACGACTTTCCGAAGCGCCGCAGGCCCGTGACGACCTGCCAGCGCCCGGCCTGCGCCGCGGCGAGCAGGCCGGAGACCAGACGCTCGCGGTTGAAGAACTGGCTGGACGACGTGATGCGTCCGCGGAGCTCGAACGGATCGCCGCGCAAGCTCGTCTCCTCGACCAGGGCGAGCACGTCGCGCGAGCCCTTGGTCCACAGGAGCCGCTCCTGCGAGATCGTGACGATCTGGACCGCGCGCGCGCCGCCCCGGGCCGCCCACTCGAGGATGCTCCGGACGGCCGACAGATCGGGCGAGGCGTCGTCGTCGTGCACGACGATGGCGGCTGCCGCACCCGCGCGGTGCGCGACCTGGGCGGCGCGATCGATGTCGCGACCGGACAGGCGCGGGCCCGGCGGCGCGCGCAGCACGCCGGCGCACGCGCCCCACCGCTCCCACGCCGCCTCGCGAGGCAGATCGAGGAAGAGGATCTCGTTCCGGGATGGGACGAGGTGTCGCCAGCCGTCGCGCCTGACCGACAGCCCCAGGCCGGCGAGGTGACGGGACGTGTCGCGCGCCCAGGCCCCGAACCGCCGGTGCGCGGCGCGCATGCGGCGCCCCCAGCCGACGAACGCGGCCGACAGCACGAGCAGCAGCAGCGAGCCCACGAGCAGTCGCGTGCGACGAAGCCAGTTGGCGTCGAGCCGATCGGCGAGGGCGCAGTCGTAGGCGGTCCCGGCCGGCAGCGTCGGGCATTCCTTGCACCGTGCGTCGCCGAGCTCCAGCGCACGGCACCCCGAGTCGCGCTGCAGCAGGTGCTCGAGCCAGCCTCGGGTCGTGTCGGCGCGTCGGAAACGGGTCAGCTCGACGGGCAGATCCGACTGCGGATCGAGGCGCCACGGCACCACGGTGGTCGAATCGCCGAACCCCCGCGCGATCGCGCCGAGCGTCCGCAGCGCGTCCGGGAGCTCGTCGGGCGTTCCGCTGCGCCGGGCACAGAGTGAGCGCAGCCGCCCCATCGGCGTCTGGGGCTCCTGCGCATCGACGGCCACCATGTCGTCGACCGAAGGAGGTCGCGCGAACGACCCGGCGATCCTGGCCCGCTCCCCCTCCCAGTACAGGCGCGCGTACTCGCGGCAGACGCGCACGGTGGCGGCGGCGTCCTGCGACAGGCCGGCGGCCATCGAGGTCCAGGCCTCGAGCGCCGCCCGCTCGGCGCCGGTCGGCGCCGTGCACGAGGACGGCATCCTCATGCGCTGCATGGACCGAACGGCTCGCGCGCACACCTCCTCCGGCGCTCCGTCCTTGCGATAGGCGCGGATCTCGTCGAGCCGCTCGACGAGATCGCTCGTCGTGTCCTTCGCGTCGGGCAGCCTGTCGTCGAGCCAGGACGCGAAGGGCTCGCTCGCCGCGGCGTCGCCGAGGTAACACGAGAACAGCTTGTCGTAGGCCGCCCGCGTGATGTCTCCGTAGTCGGCCGACTCGGTGACGCGCGAGGACGGGAAGTCGGCCACCCACGCGAGCACGAGCCGCGGCGACACGTTCGCGCACTCGGTCGCCCAGACGTCCTGGATCCGGCGGCGCACGACGAGCGGCCCCGTCGACTCGAGCAGCCTGTGGAGCTGCGACGCGCGCGGACACGAAGCGGCCTGGGGCGCGTCCGCGCAGTGCGCGAGGAGCTCGTAGACGCGCACGAGGCGCAGCGCCGCCGACAGCGGCGGGCCCGCGGGCCCGGGCGCGCCCTGGGTCGCGTGCTGCGCCTCCTCCACGATGCCGGGGTCGAGCGGCTCGCGGCCTGCGAACCAGGCGTCGAGCGCCATCGGGCCGCGCTTGTGGATGGCGGCCCAGGCCTTCGGCGCCACGAGGCGCATCGCCTCGACGAGCAGGCGTCGGTCCGACAGCGGCGTGCCGTGCTCCCCTGCCGCGATTCGCTGCATCAGCCTGTCGAGCGCCGTGCTGCCGCCGGGCAATGGCCCGACCCTGTCCGAGTCGCCGTCGGCATAGGCGCTCATCTGGGAAAGCGCCGCGCGGACGTCCGACCAGCTGCGGAGCAGCGCCCCGAGACGCTTCTGCTGATCGCCCGACACGCACCCGGTCTGCGCGGCGTCCGGGACGTGCTCGCGCAGCACGTCGTCGACGACGCCCGACGTGGCCGAGCACAGGTGGTCCTTCGCTTGCTGGCAGCTCCTGGTGGCGCCCTGGGCCTGGCCGAGCGACTGCGTCGTGGAGGCGAGATCGGCCGCGCACGCGTCGTGCTGCTGGTGCGCTTGCTGGGCGTCGTCGCGCGCATCGTCCAGCGCGCGGCGCGTCTGCTGGAGCTCGCGCTCGACCGGCTCGCAGGACCCCGCGTCGGGCGCGACCGGGCCGGCGGCGCGCGCCTCGGCCGCGCCGGCGAGCGCGACGCTGGCGGCGATCAGGGTCGGTAGTAAGCGACGCATCCAGTGTCCTTGCAGCCGGTCAGGGAGAACAGGCGTAGGGCCTCCTTCGGATGCGCGCGCGCCCAGATGCCTGCGGGCTGGTCCTCGCCGACCAGGAGGAGGTGGACGTCTTCCCTTCGGAGCAGCGGCCCGACGTCATGCGGCGCGCTGCCGTCCGGGATGCGCACGACACGCGTGGACAGATCCGGCGTCCAGGCGAGGTAAGGCAGATCGACGGCGGCATCGTACGCCGCGGCTTGCCCGGGCCGCAACCGCTCGCGGGCGTCGACGATCCGCGTCGGCGGGCCGTCGGCGCCGACGGCGCGCACGCGCTGCGCCTCCGACATGTGCGCGTACGCCGAGAGCGGCGGCCCTTCGCCCGAGAGCCCTGGAGTTGCGTACGCGACGTTCCACGCGGCGCCGACCGTGACGGCCGCAAGGACCGCGGCGCGCGCTCGCCGCCCGATGCGCCCGAGCCACCCGGCGGCCAGCGCAAGCGCGAGCGCCGGGAACGCGAGGATGTAGCGCGCGACCGACGGATCCGGCGACGCGAGGGTCGCGAGCGCGGCGGCGGCGAGCACCCAGGTCCGCTCGCGGACCACACGGACCGCGGCGACCACGACGGCGGCGAGGCACACGAGGCCGAATCCGCCCAGGCGCATGTCGAACACGGGCGGCGCACCGAGCGACGTCCACGACACCAGCACGCGCCACGGCAGCGGACCGTGCGCGCGGGGGGCCGCGGCGCCGGCCTCGAGCAGCGAGCGCATGCTGGCGGTGCCCGGCAGCGTCCAGACCTCCGGGCCGACGCGGAGGGGCCACATCGGCAGCTTGATTGGCCAGATCGGGTTCCCGTGCCGCACGAGATTGTCGGCGTAGGATCCCGCGCCCAGCGCGAGGATCGAGAGCGCGGCCACCGCAAGCCACCTGCCTTGGCCCGCGCGGACGGCGCGCCACGCGAGGAGCGCGAAGAGGAGCGCGGTCGGCACGGGCGCGTTCGGCTTCGAGCCCAGGTACAAGCCGAGCGCCAGCCCCGCGCAGGCGACGGATCGCGGCGTCGGGGTCGCGAGCACCCAGTAGACCGCCAGCAGGAGGAGCGCCGCGCAGGCGACGTCGATGTAGTTCGTCGGCAGCTGCAGGAACACGGCCGGGAGCGTCAGCCACGATGCACCGGCGATGGCGGCGTCGTCGGCGCGCGCACCGCTGCGTCGCGCCAGCGCCGCCGTCGCGACGGCGCCCAGCACGCCGAACGGCACGTGCGCGAGCTCGACGACGCGATCGTCGGGCAGCATCGATCGGAACGCGAGGAAGCAGAGCTCGACGTCGTGGGGATACGTGGAGAGGTAACCGACGTCTCGCGGCACGCCGTCGAGCGACGCCGACTGCAGCACGAAGTTGACGAACGGCAGATGGTAGCCGAGCGCGTCCCACTGCCAGACGGGCAGCCAGCTGGCCGCGACGACGACGATGGCCATCGCGGCCCCGCACACGAGGAGCGGGCCCGCCGACGCGACGGTGACGGCATGGCGCCAGGGCGGGAGGCGGCCCAGCCGCGGCCGCGGACGAACGAGAACGAGGGCCGCCGCGACCAGGACGAGGGCGGCGAGGATCGGCCCGGTCTGCAGCGCGTGCATCGCTCCGAGGGCCTGCAGGCCGACGACGAACGCGGCGAGGGCCAGGGTGGCGCCGCCGACGACGCGCTCGAGCGCCGGCGCGCCTGCGAACGCGAGCCGACCGATGCGGCTCACCACGATGCACGCGAGCGGCACGGCCACCGGGAGCAGCCCCCAGCGGCCGGTCAGCTCGCTTGCCTGCGTCATCTCCAAGCGAGTTAACCTCCGGCCGACATCGGCTGTCCAGCCGGCGTACGCGCGCCCCGGCGACGGGAATCCGGTCTCGTGGTCGCCGTCCGGCGCGACACGTCACTCGTGGCGCAGCGCCTCGATGGGATCGAGCCGCGCCGCGCGGTGCGCCGGGAAGAAGCCGAATCCGATGCCGATCGCGGCGCTCACGCCGATGCTGATGCCGAGCGCCTGCATGCTGAGGGCCATGTGCCACGGGAGCAGCGTGCCGAGCGCGCCGATGACGCCGACCCCGAGCAGGGCGCCCGCCAGCCCGCCGAGCATCGCCAGCGCGACCGCCTCCACCAGGAACTGCATGCGGATGTCCGCCTCGCGCGCCCCGATCGCCATCCGGATGCCGATCTCGCGCGTCCGCTCGGTCACGCTCACCAGCATGATGTTCATCACGCCGATGCCGCCCACCGCCAGGCTCACCGCCGCGACGCCGATGAGCAGCCACTGGAGGATCCCGGTGACGCTCTCCTGCATCTCGGCGAACTCCTTCTGGGTGTGGATCTCGAAGTCGGGCTCGTCGCCGTCGGCGATGTGGTGTCGCTGCCGGAGGATGCCGTCGATCTGCCGGACCGCGCGATCGGTCGTCTCGGGCGCGCTCGCGGAGGCCATGAGCACGCCCGCGAACCCCGGAGGCGTGTGCTGCACGCGCGCGCGGTAGCTCGAGATCGGCATCAGCACGACGTCGTCCTGGTCGCCGCCGAAGGGGGCCTCCCCCTTCGTCTCGAGCACGCCGATCACGCGGTAGGGGTAGCGGCCGATCCGCACCGTGTGCCCCACCGGGTCCTCGCTGCCGAAGAGGTTCGTCGCGACGCTCGAGCCGATGACGATCACCTTGGACTTGACCGCCTCGTCGTGCTCGTCCCAGAGCGCGCCGCGCGTCGTCTTCCAGTCGCGGATCTTGAAGTACGACAGCGTGGTGCCGACCGCGTTCGTGTTCCAGTTCCGATCGCCGTAGACCACCTGGACGAGCGTGCGCAGGTTCGGGCAGATGGCCACGACGCTGGTCGATTCGCGCAGGATCGCGCGCGCGTCGTCGTCGGTGAGGCGCCCGCCCGCGCTCTGCGCGGCCTGCACGGCCGACGAGGCGCCGGCGTCCGCCCCCGCGTCCGCCACCGCCGTGCCGTGCGCCCCGTGCGCGCCGGAGCGCGCGTTGCTCTGCGGGAAGATGATGATGAAGTTCGACCCGATGGACTGAATCGAGCTCGCGATGTTCTGGCGCGCCCCGGCGGCGAGCGCCGTGACGATGACGACCGCGGCCACGCCGATGAGGATGCCGAGCACGGTGAGCGACGCGCGCAGCGGGTTGCGCGCGATGGCGCGCAGGGCGAGGCGGATGCCGTCGAGGACCGCGCGCACGGCTCACTCCACCCGCAGGGCGGCGATGGGGTCGAGCTTCGCGGCCCGCCAGGCGGGCAGGAAGCCGAACACCGTGCCGATGGCGATGCTCGTCACCACGGCCACGACGATGGCCGACGCGCTGGGCGCGATGTTCATGTCGAAGAGGCGGCCGACGCCGACCGCCCCCGCGCTCCCGCACGCGATGCCGAGCACGCCGCCGACGAGCGTCAGCACGATCGCCTCCACGAGGAACTGGACGAGGATGTCGCGCTCGCGGGCGCCGATCGACATGCGGATGCCGATCTCGCGCGTGCGCTCGGCGACGCTGACGAGCATGATGTTCATGACGCCCACGCCGCCGACGAGCAGGCTGATGGCCGCGACGCCGATGCCGAGCAGCGACAGCGTCGTCATGATGGCGTCGGTCTTGCGGCGCATGTCCGCCTGCGTGCGGACCTCGAAGTCGTCCCGCCCCGGCTCCAGACGGTGCCGCTGGCGCAGGATGCTCTTGATCTGCTCCACGGCGCGGTCGACGGTCTGGTCGCTGGTGGCGCTGAACATCAGCTGGTCGGCGCGCCCGGGCGGCGCGTGCACGACCCGCGCCCGGTACGACGAGGCCGGCATCATGATGCGATCGTCCTGGTCTTCACCGAACGGGCTTGACCCGCGCGGCGCGAGCAGGCCCACGATCCGGTAGGGGGAGCGCCCGATGCGGATCGTGTGGCCGACCGGGTCCCCGTTGCCGAAGAGCTTCGTCGCGACCGTCTGCCCGATGACGCACACCTTCGTCTTCAGGAGCTCGTCGGTCTCGTTCCAGCTCTCGCCCTTGGCGATCGAGAAGCGGCGGATCCTGTAGTAGGGCAGCGTCGTGCCGACGAGGGTCGTCATCACGTTGTTGTCGCCGTAGACGACCTGCCCCTGCGTGGCGAGGAAGGGGGCGACGTCGGCGACGCTGACCGCCTCGCGCACGATCGCGAGACCGTCGTCGTCGGTCAGGCGGCCGACGAACTTGCTGCGCGCTCCGGACGCCTGCACCGGCCGCGGCCAGACGAAGATCGCGTTCGACGACATGCTGTCGATCTTGTCGGCGACGGCCGCGGACGTGCTCTGCACGAGCGCCGCGACGATGATGACCGCGGTGATGCCGATGAGGATCCCGAGCACCGTGAGCGCCGCGCGCGTCGTGTTGCGCGCGATCGCGCCGAGCGCGAGGCGGAACGCGCCCAGCAGCGAGCCGATCACGACGTTCGTCTCCACGAAAAGACGGTCATCAGCGCGTAGCGCACCATCGTGCAGAGGGCGGCGACGGCGAGCACGAGGCCCAGCGCGACGGCCACGCGGTGCAGCGACGCGTCGCCGCCGGCGAACAAGCGCCCGTGCGTCGCCTTGGAGGCGGCGATCCAGCCGGCCAGCGGGATCGAGACGGCGGTGAGGCCGACCGTGTACTGCACGGACAGGCGCGCGCGCTCGGCGGAGGTCAGCGGATGGCCGACGCGCGCCGCGCCGAGGCGCGCGCCCACGAGCGCCTCGAGCACGACGCTGAAGGCGAGCGGCACCCAGAGGACGTGGCGGGCCAGGGCCAGGGCGTCGACGGTCATGCCGAGGAACTGCCCGGCGATCGTGGCCGCGAGCATCGCGCCGTACACGACGGGGGGGAAAAAGCCGGTCACCGCTGCCGCCTCGGGTTGAACAGGGTGAGGAGCAGATAGCGCAGGAGCGCGACGACGAGCACCGTCCCGAGCGAGACGGGAACGACCAGAAGCGGACCGCGGTGCGCGAACGCGGCCATCCCCATCAGCAGACGCACGACGCCGGGCTTCGACGCGACCGGCGGGACGAAGGTGAGCAGCACCACGAACGCGACCGTGCTCGCGGCGCCCGCGATCGTGTTCCACAGCGCCGCGCGCACGCGCTGATCGCTCGTGGCGGGCCGCCCGAGCTTGCGGCGCAGCCAGCGCGCGCCGGCCCACGCCATCGCCATCTCCGCCGCGAGCGGCACGAGCAGCCCGAGCTTGCCGAGCTGCGCGGCGCCGAGCCCGAGCTTCGCGTAGAGCAGGGCGGCCAGCGCCCCGCCCCACCACGCGAGCCACATCATCGGGTACGTGCTGAAGGGCACCGGGCCGCCGAGGCGCTGCGCCGCCGACTCCGCCTCGTCGCCGGCGCGCTGCGAGCCGGGGCCGCTCCCGTCGTCGGGGGGCGGCAGCCGCGCGAGCTCGCCGGCCGCGTTCATGGGCGCGTCCTGCACGACGTCGCTGACGATCCGCCCGTCGCGCATCGTCACGACGCGCGACGCGCACGCCGCGATGTCGTGCTCGTGGGTCACGAGGACGATCGTGATGCCGCGCTCGCGGTTGAGCCGCTGCAGGAGCGCGAGCACCTCGAGGCTGGTGCGCGTGTCGAGGTTGCCGGTCGGCTCGTCGGCCAGCAGGAGCGGCGGGTCGGTGACGAGCGCGCGCGCGATGGCCACGCGCTGCTGCTGCCCGCCCGACAGCTGATTGGGCTTGTGATCCATGCGCTCGGCGAGGCCCACGGCCTCGAGCGCCGCCTCCGCGCGCCGCCGCCGCTCGCGCGCGCCCACGCCGCGGTACTGCAGCGGGAGCTCGCAGTTCTCGAGCGCCGTCGTGCGCGGCAGCAGGTTGAACCCCTGGAAGATGAAGCCGATGACGCGGTTTCGCACGATGGCGCGCGAGTCGCCGGCGCGCGATCCCACGTCGAGCCCCGCCAGCGTGTAGGTGCCGCGCGTCGGCCGATCGAGGCAGCCCAGGATGTTCATCATCGTCGACTTGCCCGAGCCGCTCGTGCCGACGATGGCCACGAACTCGCCGTTCGCGATGGACAGGTCGACCTCGCGCATCGCGTGCACGACGCCGCCGCCGGTGTCGTAGTCCTTGGAGACGTGCGCCAGCCGGATGAGCGGCTCGGCCGCGGGCGGCGACGCGACCGGGGGCTCGAGCGAGACCGCGGCGGCCATCACGGCCCCTTCTTGTCTTTCGCCTCGTTCTCGTCGGTGACGACCTTGGCGCCGACGGGCAGGAGCGGGTCGTGGACCTCCGTGAACATGCCGTCGGTGATGCCGGTGGAGACGACGTGCATCTCCTCCTTCTCGGCCCCCGGCTTGTCGCTCGTGAGGAGCCACACGCGCCCCTTGCCCTTCTCGAGCGGCGGATCGGGCGCCTGGGGGATCGGCTTGCCGTCGGGACCCTTGGGGGGCGTCGGCTTGTAGCGAAGCGCCGCGTTCGGCACGCGCGTGACGCCGTGCGCCTCGTGCGTGCGCACGGTGATGGTGGTGGTCATCCCCGGCCGGAGCTTCAGGTCCGGGTTGTCCACCTCGACGACGGCCGGGTACGTGACGACGCCCGAGACGTTGTTGGCGCTGTAGCGGATCTGCGAGACCCTGCCGTGGAACACCTCGCCCGGGAAGGCGTCGACCACGCAGTCGGCCTCCATCCCCTCGGCGATCTTGCCGACGTCGGCCTCGTCGACGTCGGCGAGCACGCGCATCTTGCGCAGGTCCTGCGCGATGACGAAGAGCACGGGGGACTGGAAGCTGGCGACGACGGTGGCGCCCGGGTCGATGCCGCGCGTGACGACGACCCCGTCGACCGGCGCGTAGATCTTGGTGTAGCCGAGGTTGGCGCGCGAGTAGCTCAGCTGCGCGGACTGCGCCCCGATGGCGGCCTCCTGGCTCTGCACGTTCGCCAGGGCCGCCTCGTACTGGGCGCGGATCGAGTCGTAGTTGCCCTGCGCGGTGTCCAGATCGGAGCGCGCCGCGAGGTTGTCGGCGTAGAGCTTCTGCGTGCGATCGAGGACGACGCGCGCCGTCTCCATCTGCGCCTTCATGCTCTCGGTCGACGCCTTGGCCTGCGCCATCTGCGCCCGCTGCGACGCCAGGTTCGCCTGCTGCGCGCTCACCTGCGTGCCGTAGATGAGCGGATCGATCTCGGCGAGCACGTCGCCCTTGTGGACGACGGAGTTGTAGTCGACCAGGACCTGGGTCACGCGGCCGTTGACCTGCGCGCCGACGTTCACCTGCAAGAGCGGCTGCACCGTGCCCGTCGCCTGCACCTTCTCGATGACGTCGCCGGTGGTGACCGCGGCGGTGACGTACTTGGGGGGCGCGGCGGGGCGGTGGAGGGCGCGGTAGAACAGGGCGCCCGCCACGACCAGCGTCAGTCCGCCGGCGACGGACAGCCGCCGCAGCCATCGGCGACCACCCTCCTCGGTGGCGAGGGCCTTCTTCAGCTCGTCGGTGACTGCCGTCGTCTGGGTCATGGGCGGCTCGCGGGGGTTCTTAGCATTCGCTCGAGGCCCCTCCGGAATTTCGATGCACGAGAAGCCGGGGGCGCGTCGGGAAAACGGCAGCAGCCGAGGCAACCCGATGCGGCGGCGGATTGTTCCCCCCCCGGCCCCCCTCCGACCCAAGGAAACCCCCGGGCTTTTGTCACAATCGCAGTGCTTACGTTACTCTCGGCGACGACGACGGCGGCGCCGCGTGCCGGCAGCAGGCGCGAGGCGGCGCGCCGCCGAGGCCCGATGCCCAAGCCCACCGATCGCGAGCTCGTGGATCGTGCGCGCGAGGGGGACGCGCAGGCGTTCGGCCAGCTCGTCCGGCGCCACCAGCAGCGCATCCACCGGCTCGCGATGCACCTGCTGCGCGACCGCGCGGAGGCCGAGGACGTCGTGCAGGAGACGTTTCTGCGGGCCTACCGGGCCCTGGCGCGCTTCGACGGTCGGAGCGAGCCCTACACCTGGTTCTACCGGATCACGATCAACCTCTCGCTGAACACGATCCGATCGCGCAAGTCGCGCCGAACGAGCACCGAGGGCGACGACGGGCGGCTGGACTCCCTTCGCGGCGCCCAGCCCCCGGACGCGAGCGCGCCGCCGGCCGACGCGGCGCGCCATCAGCTGTACCGGGCGCTCGCCCAGGGGATCGACGAGCTGTCCGAGACGCTGCGCACGACGCTCGTGCTCGTGTGCATCGACGGGCGATCGCACGAGGAGGCGGCCGCCATCCTGGGCGCGCCCGAAGGGACGATCGCCTGGCGCGTGCACGAGGCGCGTCGCAAGCTCAAGGAATACATGGGCAAACGGGGCTTCGACCCCGAGGAGATCTGACCATGAGCGAGGGCAGGACCCCGCGAGGACAGCCGCGCGCGCTGGCCGACTGGCCCACCGCCGAGCGCAGCGCCATCGAGTGGGACGAGGCGGCCGAGCGCGTCATGACGCGCATCGAGTCGGGAGAGAGCCCGCGGTCGCTGGCGGGCGTCTCGGATGAGGATCTTTTCGCCCCGCCCCTTCCTGCGACTTCAAATGAGGTGCAAGACTCCGCCGCGCCTGAAACTCTGCGCTCGCGTGGGGCCGTCGCCCCATCCGACGAGCCGGGCGGGGCCGGGGCCCCACCCGAGGAGACCGGGCGCGAGGGGTCCATGAGCAACACGCCGTCGTCGAGAGACAGAGACCGAGCCTCGCTGAAGGATCTCGCGAAGCTCGCGAGCCTGGTGCCACCTGCGTCGAGCCCCGCCACGTCGGGCTCGATCCCGCCGAGCGCGCGCGCCGCGAGCACCGGCGCGCCGCGGGCCGCGGCGGAGCGTGAGGAGAACTCCGGGGTCATCGACCTCGCGGCGCTGGCGGCGGGCGAAGGCCAGGCGGCGGCCGCGGCGGCGTCGCAGCCGGCGCCTCCGCCGTCGGTCGCACCGCACGCGGCCGTCGATGCGACGGCGGGGCGCGTGTCCGCACCGGCCCCGGCGCCGGTCGCGGCTGCGGCGTCGGCGCCGGCGCCGGCGGCGGCCCCGGCGCTCGCGGGCGCGTCGCCGGCCCGCGCGCCGTCGTCGGGAACGTCGAAGCGCCGGATCGCGCTGGGTGGCCTGGTGGCCGCAGCCGCCGTGGCCGCCGCCGTGTTCGTGGGCATGCAGCGGCAGCCGGCTGCCGCGCCCGTCGCGACGAACGCCGCAGCGACGACGGGGCCTTCTCCCGCGACCCCCGCGCAGGCCGCGGCCAACGCGACCGTCGAGCCGTCGCCGATCCCCGCCGCCGATCGGGGCGTCGACCCGTCGACGCTGCCCGAAGCGGTGCACGCGGCGGGCGCACGCACGCCGCCTTCGGCCCCGGCGGCCCTCGCGCAGGGCGCCCCACACGCCGCGGCGCCGCGCGAGCCTCGGCCCGTGGCCGCGGCGGCGGCCGCGCAGGGAGCGACCCCGCCCGCCGCATCGGCCGCGACGCCCCCGCCGCCGGCCGCGACGGCTGCCGCGACGGCCAGCGACCAGAGCCTGCAAGCGCTCATGCAACAGGCAGCCGGCGTCACTCCGGGCACGACGCCCGCCTCACCCGCGGCAGCCCCCGCGGCGCCTCAGGTGTCCCCGGGCAGCGTCCCGCTCAAGCCGTCCCTGGGCGCCATCGAAGGGGCGCTCGGCACGGCGCTGCCGGGCGCGCGCGGGTGCCTCGGCCCGGACGACCCCATCTCGCACGCCGTGGTGACCTTCCGCTCCGACGGCAGCGTCGAGAGCGTGTCCGTCTCGGGCCACGCGGCCGGGACGCCGGCCGAGGGCTGCATCCGCTCGGCGCTCATGAAGGCGCGCGTGGCCCCCTTCGCGGAGCGCTCGTTCAGCGCCCCGGTCACGGTCAGGCCCAATTGACAAAACGCCCGCGGCCGCTCATCTTGCGCGCCCCATGGTTTCCTCGAGCCAGCAGTACGAGCGCATCCGCAAGCGCAAGATGACGACGTCGGGCAAGCGCAACAAGCGCGACCGCCGCCGCATGGGCACACCCCTGTTCCCCATCCACCCGGAGGGGTACGACGCGAAGGCGCCGGACGCGAAGCCGTCGTCGAAGTAGCGCGCGGGGCGCACGCGAGGCGCCCCTGCCTGCTCTCGAGTCGCCGCGGTCGCCCGGCGAGGCACGCGCGTTGCGTGGCCGGGGCGCATGGGGACCTCGATGCGAGTGGGCGGTTCGACGTTCACGCTGGCGCTGCTCGTCAGCGCGCCTCTGATGGGCTGTGGGGCCAACGGCAGGCCCGTGCGCACGGCGACGTCGCCCGGCGGCGTCACCGAGCAGCAGCGCGCGCCGCGACCCGGTCCTTCCGCGCCTCCCGGAACGGAGGAGGCGGCCGCGCGGCTGACGCCGTTCCAGGCGAACATCCTGCAGGCGGCGCGCAACAACGACGCCTATCGGCGCGTCCTGTTCACCGGCGCCCGCACGCAGCTCGTCGTGATGGCGATCCCGCCCGGCGGCGACATCGGCATGGAGATGCACCCCCACGTCGAGCAGCTCATCTTCATCGAAAGCGGGCAGGGCAAGGCCGTGATGAACGGGGCGCAGTCGCCGCTCGCGCGCGGTGACGTCCTGGTGGTCACGCCCGGGACACGTCACGACGTCATCAACACGGGGGCCGAGCCGCTCCGCATCTACACGGTGTACGCGCCGCCCAACCACATCGACGGGCGCGTGCAGCAGACGAAGGCGGACGCCGAGGCGGACAAGGCCGACGAGGCGTTCGGCGCATCGGTGCGCTGAAGGGCGACAAAAAGGGCGAGGCCGGGAGGCGCCCCCCTTCCGAGGGCGGCTCCCGGCCTCTGGTTGTCAGGGCTGGCTAGGCCCCGCGTGGCGCCGGCCTACTTCGGGCTTTCGCCCGAGGCATTCGGCGCCGCCGGTGCAGCAGGCGCAGTCGGGGCCGCGGCCGTCACCGGAGTCACGACGACTCCGGTCACGTCACCGTGGATGGCGCTCTTCTTGCGCTTCCCCATGGTGCCGCGGGCCTCGCGCGTGCTCTTGCGCTTGGCGGCCGCGGCGGCCTGCTCCGCCGCCGTGAGCGGCTTCCGTGCCTTCTTCGGCGCGAGACCGAAGTCGGCGAGGACGTCCGGGGAGTTCCCGAACGCCGCACGGACGTACGCGATGAACGCCATGTAAAAGACGCGCATCGCCGGCCCCTTGGACTTTTCGTCCGCCAGGGCTG
>Ga0080006_1149308_pt1 | contig 41389 bp, 34 predicted proteins | sample RS3BMetagenome_FD_69209 | JGI IMG/M metagenome (GOLD analysis project Ga0080006, IMG submission 69209) | Ferric oxide microbial mat and aquatic microbial communities from Rainbow Spring, Yellowstone National Park, USA - RS3B (SPADES... ...
ACAAGGAAGCGCAAGAGAAGCTGCAACAGGCCCTTTATGAGAAGAAGCAAGGGATGCTGGCGACAGGTCCACAGCAAACGCTAGAGCAATTCCTCAGCCATTGGATTGAACATGTCCAGAAGCCGACCGTTGGACTAAAGACCTATGTGAATCATCGTGGCTTACTCTATAACCACGTGATACCAGTGCTGGGGAAGGTACGGTTGCAGCAAGTAACACCTGAAAAACTTGAGATGTTGTATGCACTTTTACAACAAGAGAAGAATTTAAAAGCTTCCTCTATCAAGATAATACACAGTATTCTGGGGAAAGCATTCGGCCATGCGGTGAGGCGAAAGATCATTTCGCATAACCCATGTGATTTAGCGGTTAAACCACGTGTAGAAAAGTTTGACATCCAGCCACTTAATGAAGAACAGGCGAAACGCCTGGTTGAAGCGGTACGCGGCGACCTCCTTTTTGAAGGGCTTATCACGGTGACAGTTACATTGGGGTTGCGGCGAGGCGAAGTCTTGGGCTTAAAGTGGGATGATATAGACTTTGTGAACAAGTGTTTATATGTTCGACGTTCCACAAGCCGCGTAGGAAAATACGGGATTGTGGAGAAGGAACCTAAGACAAAAAGCGGTCTGCGCAAGATCAGCTTACCCGATTTCCTGATTGATATCCTTAAACGGCATCAAGAACGCCAGCAAGAACACAAAGCAAAGGTAGGGACTACCTGGAAAGATAGTGGGTATGTGTTTTGCAACTCTGTCGGCAACTTCTACCATGAGAGTAACCTGACAGTAAGATACAAGCGGTTACTCCAACGTGCAGGCTTGCCCGAAATTCGTTTTCATGATCTCCGGCATAGCGCGGCGACGATTCTTCTCAGTATGGGGGTCAATCCCAAAGTCGTGCAGGAATTGTTAGGGCATAGCAGCTTCGTCACGACGATGAATACGTATGCTCATGTATTGCCCTCCATGCAACAGGAAGCCGTGCAAAAATTGGATAATTTCTATCAAAGAAGCGATGATAAATCGTAATTGCTATCAGTTTTGCTATCAGTAGCGCGCGTCAAAGGGTGTCAAGGGAGATGAAACGTGGTAAGAAGCGGTTTGAGGAAGTTAAACAATTTTACTGTAAAGTTTCTGCGTATAATATCCTCTACTGGCAGGGAACGGTGACGCTGATCGATTTCGCGCAGGCGGTCGATCCCTATCACAATTCGGATGTCTACTCGCTGTTTGTGCGCGATGTCGAGCGCATCTGCTCCTACTTTGCGCAGTATGGCGTACAAGAAGAGCCTCGTGGGCTGGCGCGCGACCTCTGGACGCGGCACATGGGGCCAGTACCGGAGTTGATCTAGCGGCTGTCTTATAATGACAATGCATTGTTGACTGCAAGAAGAATGGCAGGTATATTGTATAAGCAATATACCTGCCGTTTTTAACAGAACAATATCAGCCTAGCTAACGATATTGAAGAAGGTATTTTGCGCAGCATTGCGGGTCGCAAAGCTTCTGCTGAAGCTGAGGGCGTTCGAGGCCGCAGTAGAGGCTGCCGTGACGGTCGGAATGGCAGCGAAGCCACCAATGCCACACGCGCCACATGCGCCCAGAGCCGGAATAGCCGGGATGGCGGGAAGAACTGCTGCACCACACAGACCACACGCGCCCAGACCGTCAACAAAGGGTGTAGTAAGAAACTCAGCGCCGGTCACGCTGGTCAGTTCTTCTTCAGACAGGTCAAACATAGAGTCAAAGTTATTCAGGAACATCATTGTGTGCATCTCCTTACAGAACTAGCTAACAATATTGAAGAAGGTGTTTTGCAGAGCATGGCTGGTCGCAAAACTCGTGTTGAAGCTGACGGCGTTCGAGGCTACGTTGGAGAAAGCTGTGACGGCTGGAATGGCGGCGAAACCACCAATACCACATGCGCCACACGCGCCTAACGCCGGAATAGCCGGGATAGCAGGCAGAACCGCTGCACCGCACAAACCGCATGCCGCAAGGCCATCCAGGAATTCGGCTCCGTTCACACTAGCCAGTTCTTCTTCAGACAGGTCAAGCATAGAGTCAAAGTTATTCAGGAACGTCATTGTGTACATCTCCTTTCAATCATAGACCCTTCTCGAATGCTCACGTGCGAGCAATCAGGGTACGTGAGAAAATGTACCCGAAAAACTAGTAAAAGTCAAGCTGATCTTGCTTCATTTATTAAAGACACATTCATAAAATCTATCGTTTTTAGGTGTTCAAAATTTATAATAAAAGCATGCTGAAAGTAAATTATTTTAATAATATATGCAAACTACTATCTGATATAACTGAGCTGGCACGTAAAGCCGCCACTGAAGCTGTTCTAAGTGGTTGACTTATCGGAGAAATTCGTTACCGATCACAAAAAGAATGGCAGGTATATTGTATAAGCAATATACCTGCCGTTTTTAGCAACATGATATTAAACTAGCTAACAATATTGATGAAACTGGTTTGAAAGGCATTGTTGGCCGCAAAATTTTGGCTGAAAGCGACGGTATTTGAGGCGGCAGTGGAGAAGGCCGTGACGGTTGGGACGGCGGCGAAACCGGTAAGGCCAAAGCCACATGCACCACAAGCAGCGAATGGCCAGCCTGCCAGGGCCAGACCATCAGCGAACTCTGCACCAGTAACCTCAGTCAAATCTTTCTCAGACAGTTCGATCATAAAATCATTGTTATTCAAAATGGTCATTGTGTAGATCTCCTTTCAATCATAGACTCCCTTATGGCCTGCTCACGTGCGAGCAATCAGGGTACGTGAGAAAATGTACCTGAAAAACTAGTAAAAGTCAAGCTCATCTTGCTTCATTTATAAAAATTTATTTTAAAAATCTATTCTCTTGAAGTATCTATATTTTATAATAAAAGCATGTCAGGGTATAAATTACTTCAATGATATATATATGGCGCAATCTGATACGACTTGCCTGTAAAATTTACAAAGTAGCCGGACTGCTTGTTCGCGGGCGATCTGTAAAACGAGTACTGCACGGTCTGGGAGAGACGGTTTCACGGGCGAGCAGGGAGGGCGTGAGGAGATCACGCCCCGATGGTAGAATGAGGGTTATTGTTTTATGGCGAGCAACAGGGCAACCGGCAAGGAAAACGAGAAATTGTCATCGAACGGCTCGATATGGAAGCGTTCTTTGATCTTTGCGGGGGCCTCGTTAAATATGCGTTTGAGTTGAGCGACATGTTCCGGCGGAGTTTTCATGCGCTGTGTCCAGGACTGCATATCCATTGTGATCTCCCAGCGCCGTTGAATGTTGACCGCGAAGCCGTTCTCTTTCAGCAGCAGGAGCCATTCCGAGAGGCGGAGATTGCGAATGTGTGAAGAGTCACGCAGTAGCTCAATTTTGTTGACGAAGACATCGATTTCCGGTTCTTCCGGCGCAATAGTATCGCTAAGTAACAGCTTGCCCCCAGTTTTGAGCACACGTTGCCACTCTTTGACGGCCTGCGCGATGGGGGAGAAGTGATGAGCGGCGTAGCGGCAAGCCACGCACTCAACACTGGCGTCTGGAAGGGGTAGAGCAGTTGCGTCACCCTTCAGAAAGCGAATATTGGTGAGGTGGCGCTCGTCGGCAAGCTGGCGTGCCGTTGCCAGCATAGGCTCTGTAATGTCAATGGCGATTACCTCTCTGGCGTAGGGGGCGAGCGCGAAGGCGGTGTGTCCCGCGCCGGTGGCGAGATCCACCACACATTCCTGACCTGTCAGAGCGGCAGCCTCGACCAGCCATTGCAGGTCTGGCCCACTGGCATGCACTGAGCTTGTGGCGTAAGCCTGTGCTGTCGCGCCGAAACGCTGCTGCACAAGCGTTGTTGGTTCCTGCCCACCGGCTCGCTGGGAAAAATTTTGCTGACCACTGTCTGGCATACTGAATCATGCTCCTTCTACTGAGAACGTGGGAGTGGTTGAACGCGGAATGGATCGCAATAGTATCTGTGTCCATTGGCTCTCCTCATTAAGAGTATACTAGCAGCGCGGCGATATGTCTAATGTGGTAGAGAAAGTCACTTTGAAAATGCTTCATGCGTGTCCTCTCAGAGATTTTCATTTTACGCTAAGAAGTCAGGGATAAAGCTTTCCTGGGAGAAGGAAGGAAAGGGTACTGAGATGAAAGCAGTGGTTTTTCACGGTGTCGGTAATATTAGAGTAGATGATGTGCCGGAGCCGAAGATTGAGCAGCCAACAGACGCCGTTGTCCGTATCACGTCGAGCGCCATCTGTGGGTTAGACCTCCATTTGATTCGCGGTACTTTTCCCGGTATGGTGCCGGGGACCATTCTTGGGCACGAAGGGGTAGGTATAGTTGAGCAGGTGGGACCTGACGTGCGTAACCTGAATGTCGGGGACCGTGTCGTTATTCCGGCAACGATTGCCTGTGGTTACTGCTCCTATTGCCGAGCAGGCTATTATGCGCAGTGTGATTATGCCAACCCCAATGGGCCACTGGCAGGTACAGCCTTCTTCGGCGGCCCTAAAGAGAGCGGCCCCTTCAACGGATTGCAGGCAGAGAAAGCGCGTATTCCTTTTGCCAACGTAGGGCCGGTCAAATTGCCTGATGATATCAGCGATGACGAGGCTATCCTGCTTTCAGACATTTTCCCTACGGCCTACCATGCAGCGGAAATGGCGAAGATCAAACCGGGGCATACCGTCGCGGTTTTTGGTTGTGGCTCGGTAGGCCAGCTAGTGATTGCCAGTGCAAAACTTATGGAAGCCGGACGCATTTTTGCTATAGATACTCTGCCTGATCGGCTGGCGATGGCGCGGGCGCAGGGTGCGGAGGTCATCGATTACGAGGCCGAGGACCCGGTCGAGGCAATTCGCCGATTAACCGGTGGCATTGGGGTTGATCGTGCCATTGATGCGGTTGGCGTCGATGCGAATAGTCCCCACAAAGGGCCGGCGATGCAGCGGAGTCAGCAACTGTCCTCCATCTTTCAGCAAGAACTTCAGCAGATTCTGGCGCAGCCTGCGCCGCAGGACGGGAACTGGCATCCTGGTGATGCGCCTTCGCAGGCCGCCAACTGGGCTGTCCAGGCAGTAGCCAAAGCAGGTACCATTTCGATAGTTGGTATGTATCCGCCCGCGCTGCGCAGCTATCCTATTGGAATGGCGATGAATAAAAATCTCCGGCTGAATATGGGCAATTGTCATCATCGTAAATACTTGCCCATGTTGGTTGGACTGGTGGAGAGTGGCGTAGTTAAGCCCCTGAGCATTCTTACGCAGACAAAAGGGATGGATGAAGCGGTAGAAGCCTATAAAGCTTTTGACAAGCGCGAAGCTGGTTGGACAAAGGTAGAACTTGTAGCCAGTCGATAAGCCTGAGATCATGAGTCTGAGGCCCACCAGGGGTCTCAGACTCATGATCTCAGCTTCGTCAATAGTCCCAGGCCTGGATATCTGAGTTATCTAGGTAAAAAGGGCTAGTTATTTGTATTCATTGATGAGTTATGTTAGTGTAGAAAAGTATTTTTGGAGAAGATGTATGATGGCTTAGAATGACACTGTTAAAGCGAGGGGAAAAGATAGCATTGCTCAGAGCATGTACCCCTGGTGAAGGAGGGTGTATGGATCGATGGTCTGTTGGAAGTCGAAGGAATATCCTGCGACTGCTAACTCTTTTCATTGTTGTACTCGTGGCTCTTAGCGCCTGTACAACGCAAGCTTCTAGCTCGAATGTAAGCGGGCCTCCTATTAAGATCGGTATTTCGTTGTCGTCCTCCGGTCAGTTCGCCGAGGACGGGCAGGCATCCGAGCAGGGCTATCAGCTCTGGGCTGATATGGTGAATCAAAATGGTGGGCTGCTCGGTCGTCCGGTTCAACTAGTTATTTTACACGATGACAGTACCCAGAGCAAAGTTGCTGCGAACTATAAGCAGTTAATTACAGTTGACCATGTCAATCTTGTTTTCGGGCCGTTCTCCACTCTGTTGACGTTGGCGGCGGCACCTGTGGCGGCCAGATATGGCTATGCATTGGTAGAGGGGTCAGGGGGTGGCCCTTCGGTTTTCACGCAAGGGTTTACCAATGTCTTCGATGTTTCACTGCCGGTTGACGAAAACCTGATCAGCTTTGCCCTATATGTGCTATCGCTACCCAAAGCTATACGCCCGACCACCGTTGCCTATGCGACAGAAGACGATCCATTTACACAACCACAGATAGACAAGGTAGTGCCTCTGCTAACTCAAGGGGGCGTTACCCCGGTGTATTACGATGTCTATTCAAGTGATACCAAGAATTTTACTCCCATTGCCGACAAGATTATTCAGTCGGGGGCGCAGATCGTGATTGTCGGCACATTCCTTCCTGATATCGCCGCCTTCATCCAGCGGTTCAGGCAAGCGAACTATAATCCAAAAATGATTATTGCTACCGCCGGGCCTGATCAGGGCGAGGCTTTTGTGAAGGCGATAGGTGGTGAAAAGTATACGCAAGGGGTTATGGTGCCGAACGGGTGGTATCCGCAGGTCGATAATTTCCAGAATGCGCAGATGGTGCAGGCGTACCTGGCGAAATATGGCGGAACAGCCGATAATATTAACGCGGATGTCGCGGAGGCGTTCTCTGTCGGACAGGTGGTAGCGCAGGCCATTACGAAGACGCAAAGCCTGGATAACGCCAAACTGATACGCGAATTGCATTCAGATATCTTCAATTCCGTACAGGGATCAGTACAATTTGATAGTACGGGACAGAATACCCTCGCCTTAGCATATCTGTTCCAATGGCAAAACGGGTCATTGATCCCTGTGTATCCCGACTCTATCGCTGTGGCGAATCCCAGATTCAGGCCAGTCACATGGCAAAGTGGTTCGTTGGTGCCTGTGTGTGGGGGAATGGCGAATGTGCCATGTGGAGCATCACTATGACAATGGGTTTGCGATTTTAGAGGAAGATTAGCTCACACTCTAGTGATACGCTACCATGTCAGGAAGGAATAAACGGCATTATGTTTAAGGGATTGAATAATATTCCTATATTTCGCCGCATTTTTATCGCATTTGCGGTTGCAACGATTATTCCGGCAGTCGTCGTTATCTTGCTCGGCTCCTTTTATCTCAACGCGATTAATGTACGCGATCAGGCCGTGCAAGCCAGCTTTGCCGCACAGAGTACTGCTTATCAACAGCAGGCCAGCCTGCAACGCATGAACGCATTTCTGCAAGCCTATCTGGCTCAGGTATTTGCCAGTAATAGCGTCGGTGATCCCTCCATGGGGGCCTCGGCACAATTTATCGGGCGAGAGATTAAGGATCGCGAAGTGGCTTTCGGGTTGACTCTGACCAGCTACCAGCAGAATTATCTGGTAGCCACTTCCAGTAACATGAGTGGGATCCGCAGTATTCTACTCAGTGACGACCCCAACACAAACATGATTCAGCAGCAACAGAAGGTGCTGAACCAGGTTATTCAGCAACAGTGGCCTCTCTACAAGCAATTACAAGATCAAGAGTTATCTATCCTTCAAGGCTTGCAAAGTACGGCAGGACAACATCAGCCGATTGCTCAGGCATACACGCAGGCGTATGCAGTTCTCTTTCAGGCCGACCAGGCATTTCTCAATCTGAATAACAGTTGGCAGAGCCTTGTCACATTAGCCCAGGATATGGGCGAAGTTGTGACCTCGGTCGGTCCCTCTCAAACCAATCCGATGGTCTTTGCGACCGTTATTGCATTGCTTTGTACCATCCTGGTGGTGGTAGCGACCGGTACCATCATCAATTTTACGATCACGCAGCCGCTACGTTACCTGGCAACCTTGACGCGGCGTATTGCGAAAGGGGATACCAGCGCGCGCGCTGATATTGGAGGGAAGGATGAGATTCACCAGGTAGCTGTCTTAATGAATGCGATGCTTGATAACATCGTAAAGCTTGCCCAGGAAGCGCAGTCGCGTCATGCTGAACTGCAAGCGCAGGTTGAGAAGCTCATGAGTGAAGTGAGCGGGGTGGGTCGGGGCGACCTGCGCGTGCAAGCCGATGTTACGATGGGTGAACTTGGTGTGCTTGCTGACTACATCAATTACATGATCGAAGAGTTGAATGGTCTGATTGTACGTGTGAAGAGGGTTTCACGCGAGGTGAAGAATTCTACGCTGATGACGGCTCAACGTATGGCTCAACTGGTGAGAACGGCGGATGTGCAGATTCGCCAGATCGCTGAGGCAGCGGTAGAGGTTGAGCAGATGGCAGATTCGAGCCGCAAGGTGGCCGAGCGTGCTGAGCGACTATACAAGATGACGATGGATGCACGTCGCAGCGTGGATAGTGGACGAGAAACGGTTCATCAGACCATTGCCGGTATCGGGCGCATTCAGGACAATGTTCAGGCGACCAGTGAGAAAGTGCTGGCATTGGATGAACACTCACAGGCGATCAACGAGATCATAACGGTCATCAGCAGTATTGCCCAGCAGACTAATCGTCTCGCGCTGGATGCCTCGGTGCAGGCAGCGATGGCGGGCGAGAATGGCACCGGTTTCGCTGCGGTCGCAAGCGATATACGACGTCTGGCCGAACTGGCGAAAGAGCAGGTTAGTATGATCTCCCAGATTGTACGTAGCGTTCGTGAGAGTATTAATTCGGCCTCCGTGTCGATGCGCGAGACGACCCGTGAAACGATGGTTGATACCAAACTGGCGCAAGAATCTGGCCTTGCGCTGGAGTCAATCTTCTCGGTGATTGAGCAACAGGCAAGCGAGGTGGAGGCGATTAACCGTGCGGCTATGCAACAATTGCAGTCCTCCAGTTCTGTGGTGCATATTATGCAGGTTGTCTCTGCCTCAACGCAGCAGAGTAGCGTCAGTACGCGCGAGACATCGGAACAGATGAGTTATCTAGCCAGGTTGGCCGAACATCTGCTGACCTCAGTGGAGGCCTTTAAGGTTCGTGAAGAGAGTAATAACAATCGCCCGGTTTTTAACGCGAGCAGTGGCGCGGGGCAGCAGGGAAGAGCATTGCCTGCCGGGAATGGAGCATACGCTCTAAATACGCCTGGTGCCGCGAATCAGCCTCCTCTCCAAATAAGCAATGGGAATCCGTATAGCACCCCCAGATCGGGGCAATCATTTCTAACGCCGCCGCCCCCTACAACTGTCCAGTATAATGGTAGCGGCGATAACCCCGGCAGTATGGTCGATGCTTCCGCTCAGCAGTGGGCCACGCAGCAAAAGCAGTCAGGTGTGCAGGAGCAGCAAGGGTGGGCTGTGCCACCTCAGCAACAGCCATCTGACCGGCGCTCCAGGTTGCAGCCGATGCGCTGGCAAGGGCGCTCTACACCGCCTCCGCATGAATAAGCAAGCATGAAATCAGGAGAGGCAGTGCGAATCGCGCGGCATCGGTTTACGGCCAGGAGGTTGTTCAGGTGGTGAACTCACCTGTATTGGTGGAATCAGGCAGCTCACGGCCTGATTTACGGAGATGGTGATTTCCTCTCCGTAGTGTTTCGTCTTGAGCGCTGGGCCATCGAGTAGGCGGTAAGTGGCTTTTTTCTCCTGTACCTCGACTTGAAGGCGACGGCCCTGAAACAGGAGATGGAAGGTCAGTCGTTGCAAACATTCTGGCAAGCGAGGTGTGAAAGAGGGTGAACCATTGTGCATGCGCAGACCGCCGAAGCCCATGACCAGCGCCGTCCAACTGCCTGCCAGCGAGGCCAAGTGGAGTCCATCGCGCGTGTTATGTTGTAAGTCATAGAGGTCAATAAAAGCAGCCTCACTGAGATAGTCATAGGCCAGTTGGAGATAGCCCACTTCGGCGGCGAGGACTGCCTGTGTGGCGGCGGAAAGCGAGGAGTCGCGCACTGTTAGCGGCTCGTAGTAGGCAAAATTACGTACCTTTTGTTCGAGGGTAAAGGCGTCCCCACGTAGCTGCATGGCAAGCACCAGGTCGGCCTGTTTGATAACCTGTTTGCGGTACAAATCAAAGTAGGGAAAGTGGAGAAAGAGCGGATACTGGTCCGGTCTGGTGCTGGCGAAGTTCCAAACCGCATGTTCTGTGAAGTTTTCATCCTGGGGTGTCACTTCGAGCCGTCGATCATAAGGAAGGAAGATTTGTTCGGCGGCTCTACGCCAGTTGCTAATCTCATCGGCAGTCACGTTCAACTGCTGAGCAGCCTGCGGGTAGCGCTCCGCAACGTCCGCTGCCGCGCGCAGGTTGTGCTGAGCCATGAGATTGGTGTAGACGTTATTATCAACGAGAGCGCTATACTCATCGGGGCCGGTGACGCCATCGATACGAAATTGGCTCCGGGCGTCATGATAACCGAGCGAGTGCCATAAGCGCGCCGTTTCCACAAGCAAGGGCAGACCAACCTCTTGCTCAAAGGTGGTATCGCCGGTCGCCCCAATGTATTGTGTGACTGCGTAAGCAATATCGGCATTGATATGGAAGGCGGCAGTACTGGCTGGCCAGTAGCCGGAGCATTCTTCACCCGCAATAGTGCGCCAGGGGAAGGCGGCTCCGCGCAAGCCAAGTTGACGAGCGCGCTCGCGGGCTTTCTCAAGAATGGAGTAACGCCAGCGCAAGGCGTCGGCGGCGGCGGTTGGCTGGGTCAGCGTCAGCACCGGCAAAACGAAGATCTCTGTATCCCAGAAGGTATGGCCGTTATAGCCGGGGCCGGTCAGCCCTTTCGCCGGAATGAGCCGACGTTCTCCACGTGCGCCTGCTTGCAGAACATGAAAGAGAGCAAACCGTACTGCCTGTTGAATCGGCGGATCGCCTTCTACTTCGACATCGGCCTGATGCCAGAAATCGTCCAGGTAGGCTCGTTGTTCAGCGAGCAGGCCCTCCCAGCCAGTCAAGCGGGCAGCGGATAGCGCCGCCATCACCTGGTCATGAATCGCGGGACGTGAGCGCAGACTGGACCAGCTATAAGCAACAAATTTGACAATCCGTAGTCGTTCACCGGGTTGCAGACGCGCTGTTATAGTGATGCGGGCCACGTCAGCGGTGCTTTCAGACTCAACAACCATTTTAGCGGGGCATTCGATAGAATGATCCATTGCAGCGCCTATACGTAGTCCGCTGAAACGGGTGTGGTGAATCAGCAGGCCGCGCTGACCTTGTGCCAGATGTTCTTCGCTCTCAAAAGAGGCGGTGAAAACGTCGGCGGCACGTGGGTCATGGCTCTGTGGTGGCTGCGGTTCGTTGGCGACTAATTCCGATTGCAGGACAATCCGTGCTGGTTGATCCACCGGCTCAACCTCGTAACTAATCGCGACGATAGCTCTTTGTGTGAACGATACCATTCTCACAGAGGATACTTTCACGGCCTGCCCGGCAGGCGAGATCCAGTATACGTTGCGCCGGAGTACGCCATTGCGCAAGTCAAGTTCTCGTTCATGCTGTTGGAGAGTACCATAGCGGACGTCGAAAGGTTCGTCATTGACTAGCAGCCGGATAAGCTTGCCGTTTGTAATATCAACCATTGTCTGGCCTGACTCAGGGTAGCCATAAGCAGTTTCAGCATGGGGTAATGGACGTAGTTCATAGACGGAGTTGAGATAGGTGCCGGGAATGGCGTGCGGCTCCCCTTCATCGAGATTGCCACGCAACCCGATATGTCCATTAGAAAGGGCGAAAATGGACTCCGTTTGTGCCTGAATATCAAAATGGAAATGTCTTTCGTGAATACTCCAATCATCAGCCTGGAACGCCGAATGTTCAATCATTGTTCCCTCTCCTTACTTGCCATTATCTCGTCTCCTACTCATAACACGGCCTACGCTGGCAATCGGGGTCAGGGTGGATAGGGAAGAGTGGGTTATAGTGTTTACCAGAAGTACCCCACAATTCTTCTTTTTTACAGAGGTGTCTCTGGTGAACACTATAACATTTTTCCTGTATTTTTATCGTAATACAGGTTCTTTAGGAGTAGCGGGTGTGATAACTTCCTGTGAGATTGGCGGCTTGTGTCTGTTGCCCAGAAGTTTATCGCTGAGCCGCATGCCAGGCTTTTCCACCAGTAGATAGAAGGCGACCGAGAAAGGGATAATCACGAACAGCGCCCAGGCCCAGTAAAGCGTGAAGGTTAGCCCGTAGCGCAGGTGGACATGTGACATGATATAGGTTGAAAAGACGCCTATTAAGGGAATATGCCACATGTACAGGCTGTAGGAAATGAAGCCGAGCCAGCGCATGGGCGGTAATGAGAAGAAGCGTTGCAGAAGGGCATTGTCGAAAAGAATGCCCATGATGCAACTGCCAAAGCCCACGGAGAGGCAGATTTCGCGCCACCACAGGTAGTAAGGATAGAGTGGCTTAAGAAAGGGCCAGATGCTGGTATTTGACTGATTCGATTCCCACATAGCCATCAGCACCAGCACGATCAGGCCAAAGCCCCAGAACCAGGGGCTGAGACGCTGCAGCCAGCCTTGCCAGGCCCTCCAATTGCTGCCCGCTTGTCTGGTGGTAGCCACCATATAGCACATGCTGGCAATCATACCGACAGCGAAATCTTCCAGGAACTTGCCATGAAAGCCTCCGCCATCGGTGCCATAGAGGAAGAAGAGAAATACCTTCACGGCTGTACGCGAACCAAAGAGAGTGATGTCTGGGTGCGCATACACATAGGCCCCTGCATAACGCGAGATCATGCCCCACGCGATAATCGTTGTCAAACACAAGAGCAGTTTGATAATGCGCCATTGCACGGTGCCGCGTTGAACGACAACACGCATTGCCAGCGCCATCAGTGGCAGGAGCAGGTAGAACTGCCATTCTACAGCCAGCGTCCAGAACGGGCCATCGATTTTCTGGTAAGTTGCCCGTGCCGAATCCATGAAGAAGGTCAGGAACAGGGCCAGGTATTTGAGGTGATCGAGATGTAAATATTCAGGATGGAAGAGCAAGATGACCAGAAATAGCGTGGCATAGTAGCCAGGGATAATGCGAAAGGCACGGCGCAGATAGAAGCGGCGCGCCGAGGGCCAGGAGCTATCGAACAAGAGCGATTTCACATACGGTAAAAAGAGCAAGAAGCCGGAGAGAACAAAAAAGAGAGTCACACCTGTATCGCCAAAGAGGGCGAGCGCAATGGCGAGATGACCAAGACTGGTGATATTCCAGAGTTGTAATAAGTAGTCCAGGTGAAAGGCCAGCACCAGGAAACAGGCTACCGCGCGTACCCCATCAAGCGCTGGAATCGTCGTTTTTTGTGGATTATGCTCCAGAATATAAGTAATCTGCTGACTCACGTGGCTAATACGTTGTTGCAGGGAACTAGATCGCTGTCGTGCTAATGTCGTCAAAACAAACTCTCCTCTACAATTCACTGATCTGTGTCACACGCGCTACCATACACTGTTCAAGGGGCCTCTGTCACCTTTTTGCCCTTCCAATAGAAGACAAGTACTATTCTAGTGTGGTAATGTTAAGTCATTATGAGACTCTGCCTCTGGCAATATAGGGGGAAAAGATGGTTGACGTACAGTGGATTCAGCAGCAAGCAGCCCTGTCACTTAAACGATTGTGGCCCCGCCTGGAAAGCACATTTCATGAAGAAGCTAGCGCCGCACCTGAGGATTGGCGGGTATTTGAGATGCGCTTACGGCGTGAATGGGAACGGCTCTTCGGTCTTTTGTTGGGGCTTTACGGGCATCAATATGACTTTTTTTATCATCTGGAGGAACTCCTGCGTGCCGCTGCGCGCAGTTGGTTCGCGCGACCGGACTGGTTGAAACGCCTGGACGCACGGCGCGAAGCCACGCCCACATGGTTCCAGTCGCAGCAGATGATAGGAGCGATGTGTTACGTTGATCTGTTCGCCGGAACACTCAAGAATTTGCGTGGCCGTTTGCCCTATTTCAAAAAGTTGGGCCTTACCTACCTGCATCTGATGCCGCTGTTTGAGTCACCGGAGGGTAATAGCGATGGTGGCTACGCGGTCAGCAACTATCGGCTCGTTAATCCTAAACTTGGTACGATGGAGGAACTGAGCGAACTGGCACGCGAATTTCAGGAACACGGAATCAGCCTGGTGCTTGACTTCGTTTTCAACCATACCTCCGACGAGCACGAGTGGGCGCGCCGCGCTCAGGCAGGCGACCCCGAATACGAGCAGTTTTATTTTCTCTTCCCCGACCGCACCATGCCCGATGCCTACGAACGCACCTTGCGCGAAATCTTCCCCACGATACGGCGGGGTAGCTTCACCTGGCGCGACGATATGCACAAGTGGGTCTGGACAACTTTCAACAGCTTCCAGTGGGATTTGAATTACTCCAATCCGGCGGTTTTCCGGGCCATGGCCGAGGAGATGCTGTTTATTGCCAATGCCGGGGTAGAGATACTCAGGCTTGACGCAGTGGCCTTCATCTGGAAACGCATGGGTACCAGTTGCGAAAATCAACCGGAAGCGCACCAGATTATTCAGGCTTTCAACGCGCTCGCGCGTATTGCCGCACCCGCCATGCTGTTCAAATCCGAGGCCATTGTTCACCCGGACGATGTAATGAGCTATATCAGTGACCAGGAATGCCAGATAAGCTATAATCCACTGCTGATGGCACTGCTGTGGGAGTCGCTGGCAACAACCGAGGTCAAGCTGCTCGATCACTCAATGCGTCACCGTTTTCGCTTGCCGCCCGGAACGGCCTGGGTGAACTATCTGCGTTCACACGACGATATTGGTTGGACGTTTGATGACAATGATGCCCGCTGGGAGTGGATCGATCCGGTTGGTCATCGTAAATTTCTCAACCAGTTCTATATTGGACGTTTTCCCGGCTCTTTTGCGCGCGGTTTGCCATTCCAGGAGAATCCAGATACCGGTGATGCTCGTATTTCTGGAACGATGGCTTCGCTGGCAGGGCTGGAGCAGGCAATGCAGTCCGGCGATGCGCAACTGATCGAGCTGGCGGTGCGGCGTATCCTGCTGCTGTACAGCATCATTCTCAGCATCGGGGGTATTCCTCTGCTCTATCTGGGAGACGAGGTAGGCACGCTGAACGATTACTCGTTTGTCTCCGATCCATATAAAGCAGGCGATAGCCGCTGGGTTCATCGCCCGAAGACTGATTGGGCCTGGCAGGAGCAGGTACGCCGTGATCCTGGCTCTCCGCACGGTCGTATCTTCGCCGAGTTGACACGGCTGATCGCGTTGCGTAAACAGCAGACGGCGATCTACGATGGTGATACAGAGTTCATTGATACCGGTAATGGCCATCTCTTTGCCTATCTACGGCATGGTGACAGCCAGCGTCTCTTTGTCGTGGCGAATTTCTCCTGTCATCCCCAGGAGATGGACGAGAACCAGTTACGTGTCTACGGAGCGGGCTATCACTTCGTTGACCAGATTAGCGGGCAGCGTTTTAGTGCAGAGCAGCCATTGCATCTAACGCCATATCAGTGTGTATGGTTGGTGCCGTGTAGTGTGGTCTGAATGAAACATTGCAACCGGAACGAGAGGGGTTTCGTGTCCTCTTCGTGAGGATATATAGGCTTTTTGTGATCGTCTCGTTAGCAAGCTGGTTTATACTTAGCTATGGATAAGGGATAGACCTCCCATCAACCTGCTAAAACAGCGTTGCTTTAGCGGGCGATGTGGGAAGCCGAGTGATCCCGACGAAAAAGCTTTTGCTGTTACAGAGGAGGAACGAGGTATGTCGATTGTCCCGCGTGATCCGTTTGAGGTCTTCATGCCACTACGGGAGGCGATGAATCGGTTGTTTGAAGAGAGCGTGATCAGCCCACGTCTCGAACTCTTTACTGGCCGAACCTTCCCATTGGATGTCTATGAGACACAGGATGGGCAACAGTACATTGTAGAGGCAGCTTTGCCTGGCTGCAAGCCAGAGGATTTCCAGATCACGGCTGGAACCGACACGCTGACCATTCAGGTCAGGCAAAAAGAGGAGCGGAAAAGCGAGAAGGGCGCGTATATACGCCGTGAACGCTATGAAGGTGAGATGAGTCGCACCATCACCTTCCCGACCAGTATTGATTCCGGCAAGATTGAGGCCACCTATGAGCATGGTATGCTGATGCTCAAGGTACCTAAAGTCGAGCAAGCTAAACCCGTCAAGATTGCCGTCAAGGTCAAATAGCATCTGTCTTGTTACCGTGCCTCTGATGCAGCGCTGCATCCATGATACATGGTAGCACTAAGAGTCTCCGCTCCTGTGGCGTTGGAGACTGTGCCGAGGGAGGGTTCACACCCCTCCCTCTTCTCTGCAAAAAATTAACCTCTTGTCACCCAGGCCATCATGCGCTACACTTAGCCCACCTATATTTTGGGAGAAGGGTTGTCGCAGGTCTATGGTTCAGAACGGTCGCGCGCAAACGGGGCGCAATGGAAATGCCGCACCGCTCAATATTGTAGAGCAGTTTCGCGCCACGGTGATCGAACGATTTCAGATTGTCGTCGATGGTCGCAGTTTCAACTATCAAACCTATCTGGCCTTGCCGACGGCGCGGCGCAGCGGCGATGAGGCAGATGCGGTAGATCAACGCTTCGCACGTGCTGTCATTGCATGGCTCGGCTTTGTGGAGGCGGATTGGAATTATAATCAGCCGCAAGCTGGTCAGAAGTCAGTGCATCGTCCCGACTATATTGTACATGGCGGCGTCGCGGTAGCTTTTATCTGGGAGGACAAGAACAGCACGCTCGACCTGGAACGCAAGCACCTGGAGCAGATGCATCATTATTGCCTGGGCACGGCTGGCTATGCTGTCTGGTGCAATATGCGCCGTATCCTGGCTCTGCGCTTCATAACGGGCGAAACGCTGAATTACGAAATACTGGCAGATGTCAATATCGAGCAGCTTTTTGGCGCGGCACCTTCCGATCCGGCTCAGCTTGCGGCCCAGGCCACACAGCTTGCTCTCTTCCAGCTTCTCTTCAGCAAAGAACGTTTTACCCGTCTCACCGACCTGCTAGAGCGCATCAGCGTGGCGGAAGAGGTATTTTTGCAGCAAGCGCGCACGTTCGACGATCCACAGACGACGCAGCACTTTATCAACGGTAGTCGCGGTCTATTAGATCATCTGCGCCTGGCGGCCCTGGCTCGTGTGCAGGAGGCTATCGCTATCCGTGAGCGCGTTGTGCGCGAAGAGGCTGATCTGCGCCAGGAGTGGCAGCGTGCGCGCGATGAGTTTATCAGCAAAATTCAGTTTGGCAATAGCAGGCTGGATGTTATCAGTCGCGCCATGAGTGAGGCCATCGACCAACTGACGCCGCGTCTGGGCGACATGGAGCCACTGGCGATCAAGCGCGTTGAAGAGGTGTTTAAGCGCGTCGGCACGGTCGGCGTTGGACGACTCACCGCTTCGCTGCGCACAAATTTTGAAGCGTGGCTGACGCGCGCCCTGCGCATCAACAATGCATTGCTCACCATGCGTTTCGAGTCGCTAGAGCCGGTCAGAATTGCCGATGCTTATCAGATCTGGAGCGAGAGGCAGAGCGACAAAGAAGATGTGCTGCCGGAGGTTTTCGCCGAGCAGGTGGCCTATGTCTTCTTTGTGCGCCTTCTACTTGTGCGCGTACTGGAGGATAAAGGCATCCTGCGTCCGCGCCTCGCCAGCAATGGCGGCTTTCTGGATTGGAGCGGCTATGTGCGGCGGCACTTTGCCGAACTGGACGGCATCGGTATCATCAGCGATACCTACAGCCACATTCTGACGCTCAAAGCCAGCCATTACTACATGCATTTCTTCCATCAAGCCGTCTTCGACTGGTTCGCACCCGACGATTTTCTGATGGTTGAGGCGCTGGAGTTTTTGTGTCGCTATAACTTCCAGCATATCACCAGCGACATCATCGGTTTCACATATGAAGAATATATCGACCGCAACGCGCGCAACCGCAAGGGGCATTTCTTGACACGCCAGGACGTGGTTGATTACATGCTGGATACGCTAGAGTACAACGGGCCACAGATCATCGGACGGCGCATCTTTGACCCGGCCTGTGGTAGTGGCAGTTTTCTTGTGCATGCCGCCCGCCGCTATCGTGCCGCGCTGGTGACATATTTCTGTAATCTGCATGGTTTAATGACTGAAGAACAGTTGGTTGCCAATGCGGCCTTGCGCCGGGAGATGGCGCAACGCTACCTGGATGATTTGACCGGCCTCTTCTTTGGCATGGAACTCAATCCCTTCGCCTGCTATCTGGCCGAGATGAATCTGCTCGTGCAGAGCCTTGATGACCTGATTGTGCTGCGCGATGCCGGTATCAATTACGCTATCGAACGATTCCGCATCTATAATGCCGATAGTCTTGACCTGCCGCGCGAGGTGCTGGACAGCGATGTGCAGGCGACGATTGCGCAGGCAGCGCTGGTGCCAGACCGCCTCAGTGATCGCCTGGTGGACGAGGCCCATCCTATCAAGGCCAAGCTGGATGAATATGCCGATGGCTTTTTCTACATCATCTCCAACCCGCCCTATGTCAGCAGCAAGCAGGAAGAGATGAACGTCAATCGTTATCGCAACGCGGAATTTTATCGTGCCATGCTGTCGGGCGACACCAACCTCTATCTGCTTTTCCTGCGCCTGGGCATGTACTATCTGGCCGACTATGGGCGTATGATCTTCATTATGCCTTTGACGATTTTCGGCGATAGGAGCGCCAGTGCAGCTCGTCGCTTGCTCAAGACGCCGCCATTCAGCCCTGATGCGGTCGTGCGTTTCTATCGTGGCGATATCCTCTTCCCTGGCGTCGATCAGGCGGTCGGCATTCTGCGCGTGAGCCGTTCGCAGCCCACTAATGAGATTATGGTTAGTGGTGGGCTGACCATCGCTGAGGCTCGCGCCAGCCAGTTCCGCACAGCCCTCGGCAATGTCATTGACGCTGTGCCGGAGAATGGCATGTGGCACGGCAACTGGCTTGTGACCAATCGGCAGATAGACCTGGATGTCTGGCAGTACGTCAGAAGCATCAGCGATAATTTGAATGCGCGACTCGCAAGCATTCTGGACGAGGTGTTTGAGCGTAAGCAAGGTGATGTCAACGCCACTCTTGTCAATCCTCTGAGAGTGGAAAACGGCAGCACTGCAAGTGGTTGTGTCGCGCTCTACAAAGGTGAGGATATCCATTCTTTTGCACCTTTACCTGCAGTGCCATCCGACTGGGCCAGACCGCTCAGTAACGAAAGCAGCGAAGGGGTATCGAGTGATGTGTTACGTACCTCTCAAGTACTGGAACAGATTAAGCGGATGAGTGATAAAGAGGTTGGTATTGCTCTGCGTGAAGTGGCACGCTTGAATACACGTGAGAGGCTTACTGCTACTTGGTTTGAGAGAGACAGTCGGTTCCCTCTGGCTTTTACACATAAGCTTTGGCGTATGATTCTTAAGACCGAGGCGTCTGCTGAAGTAGGAAAGGCTCTCCTGGCATTGATTACCAGCAAAACTATATCTTACTTGGTTAATCTTTTCTCGACAAACAATGATGTTTTACGAGATGATCTTAGCCGTATTCCCATTCCCGCCGAGCAATCGTTACCTGTGGCGCAACTGGCCGCGCTGGCCGATCAATTGTTGAGCGTGCGGACGCAATTGGAGACGGCTTTTGTGACGAAGTATCATGCTGAACTGCCTGGATTCCCTGACGGCACTGTGTATCTTCCCCCATCGGCGGTGCTAGCGCAAGTTCGATTACCTAAACTCACGCTGCAAAGTCTGGTAGGGCGCGGCGAGGTGCGTAATGAGGGTGCATTAAACGGACGCATCAGAACCTTGTGCGCTAGGGATCAGATTGTATGTACTATCCCCTCTACCCATCCGAATGCACAGGCATTTGCTCGTGTGCTGGCACTATTTTTGAGTGAGCCGGAGCGCGAGCAGGAAACATGGGAGCAAGCGTTGCAATGGCAATTGCCCGACCCCATTGCTGCTGCCGTCTGGCTGACACAATATGAGCAACTTTCTCAGCAGGCGCAACAGCATTGGAATGACTTTGTAGCCTTGCAACAGCAGGCCGATAACGCTGTTGCTGACTGGTACGGCTTCACTGCTGAAATGCGCGCTGCCATTATAGAGGGTCTGCCCTGGGCCAGACGGCAACGCTAGCAATTAGTTGGTAATAACAATAATCTTCGTCTCCGTCATCTCTTCGATAGCGTAGCGTGGCCCTTCGCGGCCCATGCCACTGGCTTTGACGCCGCCGTAGGGCATGTGATCGGCGCGGTAGCTGGAAACCTCGTTGATGTGGACGCCGCCGAAGTCGAGTTTTTCGGCAGCATAGAGGGCGGCTTTGAGGTTGTTGGTAAAAATACCGGCCTGCAAGCCATAGGGGGTGCTATTCGCCAGTTCGATGGCTTCGTCAAGGTTGTCGTAGGGCGCGATGGCGACGGCTGGGCCGAACAGTTCGTGCTGGCAAATCAGCATATCGGGTGTGACACCGAGTAGGACAGCAGGGGTGATGCAGCCATCGGCGGTCAGTGTGCCCCCAACCAGCAATTTTGCGCCGCGCTCCTGGGCGTCACGCAATACAGAGAGAACGCGCCGGGTGGCCTGTTCGCTGATGAGTGTGGAACTATCGGTATTGGGGTCTCGTGGGTCGCCTGTGCGCAAGCGACTGACTTGTGCGGCGAGACGTTGTGCAAACTCGTCACAGATAGCGCGATGGGCGTAGATGCGCTGGACAGCGATACAGGCTTGCCCGACAGCATAATAACCACCGACTACGACACGCGCGACCGCTCGTTCCAGGTCGGCATCCGGCTCGATAATCAAGGGCGAGTTATTGCCAAGTTCCAGGGCCACGCGCTTGTAGCCTGCAACCGAGCGGATATATTTGCCGACGGCTGAACTGCCCGTGAAGGTAATCATAGCAACGCGCTCATCGCGTACCAGCGCTTCGCCAATGGCATCGCCACCGGCCAACACACTCAACGAGCCGGGCGGTGCGCCTGCTTGCTCGAAAAGTTTTGCCAGTTCCAGCGCGGTGATAGGCGTGTCGGGTGCTGGCTTGAGGATAATAGCATTACCTGCTGCCAGCGCGGGAGCGATTTTGTGGCAATCGAGCAGCAGAGGAAAATTAAAGCCAGTGATGCCCGCGATGATACCGAGGGGGCGACGCACGGTGTAGGCGATGCGCCCCTCGCCACCAGGGACGGCATCCATCGGCACCACCTCGCCGTGAATGCGCGTGGCCTCCTCTGCCGAGAGGCGCACGGCGGCGACGGCGCGCGCAATCTCCAAACGAGCATCCTTGATTGGTTTCCCGACCTCATAGGTGATGAGCGCGGCAAAACGTTCGGTGTTGGTCTCGATCAGATCGGCGACACGGTGCAATAGGGCGGCACGGCGATGGAGTGGCCACGAGGCCATGACCTTTGCACCCTCTTTCGCGCATATCAGCGCCTGCTCTACATGCTGTTGCGTGGCCCAGGCGACGCGCCCGACCAGTAGTTTGCGATCATAGGGGAAACGAATCTCGATCTGTTCCGTACTCTCAACCCACTCTCCTCCAATGAAGAGGCGATAGGTTATGCCGGTCGGAAATGCCTGCTCAAAGGTTTGTGCAGTGTGTTGTGTCTGCATGGTATTCTCCACCTTAAACAACTCGTCACTCAATACCTGACAGCATTGCAGTTGCCAGCGCCATCACCTGAATAGCATGCAAGAGATCATCGAGGGCCAGCGATTCATCGATAATGTGCGTTTGCGTGATCTCGCCGGGGCCGTAGACGATACATTGCTCGATACCAGCATTATGTACGACGAAGCGCTGATCGTCGCTGCCGGGGCTGCACACATAGCCGGGAACGCGGCCCAGTACGTCCTGCACAGCTTCGGTGAATGCCTGCACAAGCGGTGTATCCTCGCGTACCCAGGTCGGGTTGGTGGCATAGCGTTCGCTATATTTATAGCTGAAATCCGGTACATCCTGCGCGTGCCGCTCCAATAACTCCTGTATTTCGCGGCGAGCGTCTTCCAGCCGTTCGTCTGTCACCAGGCGACGGTCGAAGGAGACGGTACAGCGATCTGGTACGCTATTGACGTTGGTGCCTCCGTTGAGCATGGTGAAGGTCAGACTGGCAGCCTGCGCGCCGGATGGCACAACGGGATAGCGATTGATGCGCTGCTGCAAACGAGGCTTGAGTTCGCTGGTGGCACTGGCGATAAAGCATGCCATGTTCTCAACTGCGTTGATACCGCGCTCCGGCGTACTGCCATGTGATTGACGCCCGAAGGTGGTGATCTCGCCCCAGATTGCACCGCGATGGCCCAGGCAGATGTTATCGACGTTGAGCGGCTCGGTAATCACGACATAATCGGTGCGACCGGCGGCAATATAGCCCTGTTCAACCAGGTAGCCCATACCGGCGTTGCGATTGCCCGTACTCTCTTCATCCACCACGCCGCTCTGCTCCACTGTGCCCTGTAGCGTGAAACCGGCGCGCCGGATGGCCTCGATGGCGTAGACTTGCGCTGCTAAACCACCTTTCATGTCGGCTGCGCCGCGTCCATAGATGCGTCCATTGCGTATCTCTCCCCCAAAGGGGTCGGCTGACCAGCCGGGGGTGACGGGAACAACGTCCATATGCCCATTAAAGTGTATGAGGGGACGGCTATGAGAACCGGTGAGCCGTCCGATGACGTTGGTGCGTGGCAACCCCTCTCCGTAGGGGGCAAGTTCGGCTACATCCGCCGGATTGAGATCGATATACTCCACCGTGTAGCCGAGGTTGTACAGATGTTGCCCGATGTAGTGCGCGCATTCGGGATAGGCCTTGCCGGGCGGATTGACGGTGGGAATACGCAGCATGCCCTGTAAAAAGGCAACCGCTTCGTCCAGGAGAGACTCGGCGGAGTATAGAATGGCCGCCTTGCAGGATGAAGAAAGTGGAGAGAGCATACCATGCCTCCGATGTCTAAATGGGAACGAAAAAGTTGACGAGAAGAGTGACGATACAGAACGACACAGTGCTGATGAGAACGATGGCGTCAAAGCGCTCGAAGTGCAGTTCGCGGCGTTTGCTGCGTTGCCAGCCTTTATGATTGCCGTAGCAACGCGCCTCCATCGCCGTACTCAATACCGATGCACGTTTGAAGCCACTGATAAAGAGTGGCACCATCAAGGGCGCAATTTTCATGGTGCGCTGGATAAAATTGCCCTGATCGAAGCGCACGCCGCGCGCCGTTTGCGCCTTCATCAGACGCTCAACCTCGGTGACGAAGATCGGCACAAATTTGAAGGCAATTACCATCACCATCACCAGTGCGCTGATAGGAATGCCGATGCGTTGCAGGGGAGCAAGGAGCGCTTCGGAGCCATCGGTCAGGTCTACCAGCGAGGTGGTGAAGGTGAGCATTGAGACCAGATAGTAGAGGAACAGCACGCGGATGATGGTGAGAATGCTTGTAATGATACCGAGTGTTGAGATAGAGAGAATCCACCAGTGCCAGAGTAGAGGCGTGTGAGGGGGATTCTGGAAGAAAAGCACCTCAATAAAAAAGATGAAAATCAGGAATCCAATAAAAGGTCTGAAACTTCCCAGTACATAGGCGGTGGAGATGCGAGAACTGCGCTGTAATGCGATGCAGAAGAGCAGGCAAAGAGCGAAAGCACTGAAATGGCTGACGATAGAAGTGAGCGCGATGAGGAGTATCGCGCAGAATATCTTGGTGCGCGGGTCCATGCGTGAGAGCGCCGAGCCATTATTAATATATTGCCCGAAAGTGACATTACGCGAAAGTTCGATCATAGGCTTTTTCTCGGCAGTATACTTTGCATCTGTACAACTTCATGTTCTAATTCATCTAGCGTGAGAACATCGGTGCGCATATTTGGTATGATGTCGCGCAGGGAGAGGGCGATCTGTGTTGCTTCCGGTAGCGCGATATCCATTGCCGCCAGTTCTTCGGCGTGCGCCAGAATTTCGCGTGGCGTGCCGCTAAAGGCCACTTTGCCATGATACAGGATGTGAATAACATCGGCAATCTCGATCACATCATCCAGGCCGCTGGAGACATAGATAATGGTCATTGAGTGACGTTGCCGCAGGGTGTTGATCAGAGCCAGCAGTTCGCGTCGCCCACGTGGGTCGAGTCCGGCAGCAGGTTCATCAAAAATGATCACTTTTGGTTGCAGAGCCAGCACACCGGCAATGGCAACCCGCCGCTTCTGTCCACCGCTCAAGGCATAGGTGTAGCGCGTGCGAAAATCTTCATAAGGCAAGCCGACTGCCTCTAGCGACTCCTGTACTAAGCGCCGCGATTCCGCCAGCGGAACTTTTTTCAGGCGTGGCCCGAACGAGACATCCTTGCCAACCGTCTCCTCGAAAATCTGTGCTTCGGGCGATTGAAACACTACACCGACAGAGGTGCGGATGCGCTGCATGTCAAAATCCTTCGCCGCTATATCATTGCCCTCAAAAAAGACTGTGCCAGGAGCGGGCTTGATCAAACCAGCAAGCAGATCGACCACGGTCGATTTGCCTGCTTTCGTCGGGCCGACCAGGGCGATGGTTTGCTGCTCAGGGATGCTCAGAGAGAGACCGTGCAGGGCCTCGCTGGCGAAGGGTGTGCCGCGCAGGTAGGTATGAAAGACATTTTTTAGCTCAAAGAGCATAGGCCCACCTTCAACTGTTCGGCTGAGAGTACCACATCCGGCAGGTGACTCCATCCTCGTTGACGCAGACGCTGGCCCAGACGTGTCACCATTGGCACGGCAAGGCCCACAGCCTGTAGCTGGTCGGCGCGCGCGAAAACCTCCACCGGTGTCCCATCCATAATGACCTGTCCGGCATCCATCACGATAACTCGTTGGAAGTCAATCACCTCATGCATGAAATGTGTAATGTGAATAACTGTGATGCCCTGCTCACGGGCCAATCGATGTGCCGTTGCCAGCAGATGGCGCGCGGTCTGGCCGGAGATCATCGTAGTTGGCTCATCAAGCAGCAGATAGCGTGGGCGCATTGCTAGCACACCAGCAATAGCCACGCGCTGTTTTTGTCCTACGGAAAGTTCGCTAATGGCCATTGAGGCATAGGATTCCAGGTCTAGCAGCGCCATTGCCTCGTTGATGCGCTCGTTAATTTCATGACGCGGCAAGCCAAGATTTTCCGGTCCGAAGGCGATGTCGTCGATGACGGTGTTGGCGACGAGCTGGTCATCGGGATTCTGGAAGACGATACCGACGCGCTGCCGGATGGCCCATAGTCGCTCATCATTGGCGGTCGTGGGCATGTCATCGACCAGGATTTCGCCCTGTGTGGGATGCAGAATGGCGGCGAGCAGCTTGACCAGCGTACTTTTGCCGGAACCGTTGTGACCGATGATAGCGATGGTTTCACCTTCGCCGATCTGAAGGCTCACATTTTTAAGGGCTGGGGGTGTATCTTCATCCCCCAGCGCACTGTAGTTGAACGTGACGTTATTGACGGTGATCATACGACTCAGTAAGGCAATTCTTCGCGTGCTTTCGTCTCGCGGGCACGTACCACACGCGATTGGATAATAAAGAACGCACGTGTAACGATCAATGTGATGATGGCGGCCACGATAGCTTCACCAATGGCTTGCGGGATAATCGGTATAATGGCGGCGGGGGGAAGATAGCCGCGAATGACGATCATACCCAGCACAAGTACGGTGTTGGTGAGTGAACCGACCAGACCGGCGACAATAGCAGCCAGATCAAGATTGATGCGTACTAATGCGGCAAAAGATGCCCAGGCTGTCAGGCCAATGAAGATGCGTGGCAGGATAGCTACCAGCGGATCCTTGAAGAAAGGAATAGTAGCACGTGTAAAACTCAAAATGCCGAAGATCAGGCCGGAGACAAGACCTACAATGGGACCCCCAATTACTCCACCAACGATAGTAGGAATATGTTCTGTAGTTGCACTACCGACGGCATTAGGAAGGGGAATGAAGCCTAAACCAGGGACGACGCCTAAGATAATAGTGATAGCAGCGAGGACGCCAGCGATAACGATGCGTTCAGTGGTGAGACGCCACGGGTTGGCGGTAGAAGTGCGAACAGCAACTTTGCTCATGTGAGTACTCCTTCATGATGTGATAGTACACTTTTCAGTGGTTTCTTTGTTTATGCCTTTCTTTGCTCAGAAAAGATGGCATAGAGAAAGCTGAAAATTGTACATCTACCGTCAGAAATGAACGAGAGAAGAACGTGCCTGGCCGATTCCTAAAACTCAGGTGCTACACCTCCTTATGTGCATTATGTCAATGGGACTTTGCTTTGCCCTAGAGTATACTGTCTGCTGTGGCTGAGTGTCAAGGAAAGAGGATGCAATAATACGATATGAACTTTATTGTATAATTGAAGGTTTGTTATATAAAACAAGGATTTATCGTATTTTGCTTGTTACACCAAATGAAGTACGATAAATCCTCTTATCATAGAAACCTAAAAAGGGAAGAGAATAACGCGATCCAGTACCATGACGGCGAAGATGGCCGCCAGGTACATGTTTGAGTACCAGAAAAGAGTGCGCGCCCACTTCTTAGATTGGCTGTGCCAGAGGCGGAAGGCCAGGTAGAGCAGGCCGCCATTGAGGGCCAGTGAGCTGAGCAGGTAGAAATAACCCATAGCCCTGGTTGCAAAGAGGACGAGCGAAACGGCCAACAGCAGCAGCGAATAGAGGAGAATCTGCCAGCGCGTTTCCTTTTCGCCCATCACTACCGGTAGCATGGGGACGCCTGCTTTTTCATAGTCCCTTTGGATGAGCAGGGAGAGCGCCCAGAAGTGTGGGGGGGTCCAGTAGAAGATGAGGGCGAAGAGCCAGATGGCTGTCAGGCTGAGGCTGTTGGTGACGGCGGCCCAGCCGACGAGTACCGGCACGGCACCGGCGGCACCGCCGATCACGATGTTTTGGGTCGAGGTACGCTTGAGGCCGAGGGTGTAAACGAAGACGTAGAAGAGGATGGCGGAACAGGCCAGCACAGCGCTCAGCAGATTGACGAAAATAGTGAGGATGGCAAATGCGCTCACGGCCAGGATGATCCCAAATAGCAGCGCCTGTCGAGGTTGTACGCGCCCGGCTGGTAGCGAACGGCGTTGTGTGCGACTCATGATCCGATCAATATCACGGTCGATATAGCAATTAATGCAGTTCGCGCTACCTGCTGCCATCGCACCGCCGAGCAGGGTCGGGATGAGCAGGGCAAGCGGCGGAAGTGTCTGTCGGGCAATTGCCATCGTTGCCGCCGTTACACCGAGCAGCAACACCGTCACGTGCGGTTTAATCAGATTGATATAGCTGGCGATGGTTTGCCGAACTGTCGCAATTTCCCTGGTGGCCTCGACAGCCACTTGTGCGACCTGCGTCACCTGCGCTGCCTGTTCCGCCTGCTCGATATGCTGTATAGATTCCATGAAAATGCTCCTGACAGGTGGCCTGGCATCCATCAAGAGATGTCAGGCATCACGTGAAGTAAAATCCCACCGGCTACTCTGGCTGTGGGAGCCATTGCTGCATACCTGCCGTCAGACCGATCTCCTCATCACGCAGATCGCTCGCGGCCTGGGAGTCAAGGGTTTCGTAATAGAGCCGTTCATGCCCTTGCGCATCTATGATGAATGTGATGGGGTCATGAATATCTAGCCCATTGGAGTTCACCTGATCATACACATTGTACAGGTGATAGATGGCTTCGAGTTGTTGTGCGGTTCCAGTAAGGAAAAGCCACTGGTGTAACATGCCATGTTGAATAGACCAGGCCTGTATCACGGCTATGCTGGTGGCCGATGGGTTGGCGTTGACGGCGACCAGTTCAACCTGGCTGGCTGCGGCGGCGGGCAGGTGAGCTTTCGCATTATACATGATTTCAGCCGTCAATGGGCATAGCGATGTGCAACGTGCATCAATGAAGGCCAGCACAACCTCATGGCCGCGTAAGGAAGAAAGAGTAACGGTTTGTCCAAACTGGTCAGTCAGGGTGAAGTCGGGGGCAAGCTTACCATCCATTGGGAAGCCGCCAATGGGACTGTTTGCCACCTGAGTTGCTGCCACCTGTGCAGCCGCCTGGTTGTGCATCGTCGTGAAAATTCTGACACCCCATAAGGTACCAACAACGATGACAAGCAGGGATGAGCTAATAAAAGCTATCTTAGCGAGTTTGTGCAGAGTCTCTGGATGTTGCATAGTTACATCCTCTTTTTGGGTACAGCGTTACTGCAATTCATGTGCCGTCTTTCTATCTTGCACAGCGAGCCAGCGCTGTACAAGAACACTGATGGCGATGCCGAAGGGGACGTCGCCAAATGTCCACATAATTCCCGCCCCGAATTGCTGATCTTGTATGGCTGATAACCCGCCCAACGCTGACAAAGGATGTGCGTAGGGGGCGTACAGGGGGGCAGAAGCAAAGCCGATGAGTACGGCCAGTACGACATTTTGTGCAATAGCGACACCTATGCAGATCATGCGCCCCATATAACCTGTGCGAAAAGGCAGTGGAGGGGAGGGGATGATCTGTGTCCAGAAGAGGACACTTACGGCCAGGAAGGTCAGGTGTTCTCCCCAGTCATGGATAAAGTCGTTCGTGAGCGCGAAATCGTAGAGGGGCGGCCAGTGCCAGACCCAGGTACCAACAACCAGGATTGCGCAAGAGATGGCCGGTTGTCGTAGCCAGTGCCCCACTTTGTAAAAAACCTGCCTGATCGGTGGTGTTGCCAGCTTCAAGAGCAGTTTCTGTGCCCGGACCGGTAATCCTAGCCACATTGGCAAGAGTGGTGCAGCAGCTACCAGCAGCGGAGCCATCACGCTGAGGATGAGCAGGTGCTGAACCATGTGTACCCAAAAGAGCCTGCCGGAGAGAATATCGATGGGAGCGCAACTTGCCAGTATAAGAGCAACGATTGCTCCCAGGAAGAATATACCGCGCCAGAACCAGGCCCCTTGCTGCTCTTTGGCGGGAACAGCGATAGAGGAAGGTGCAAGGCTACTGATCCTTGCCGTTTTTCTATGCTCGTTCTGCTCCTCTTTCATAAGAATATGCCATCCACGAAAATACAGGATATCGGCAATGATGGAAAGAAGCAGCACGGTTGGCGGGATCGGCCACCCGTTGGCATCAACCCAGATATTCATCGAGGTACCTCTGCCTGATTTTTCCTCTTTTAGAACTTATGCAGGAACTTTGCATGCGCTCTGTTCCTGCGTAAGTTCTAAAGGGTTTTGTGATATATCGCGCTACCCGACCAGTAAGCTAAAGACCCACAAGAGCAAGGTGGCGATGATCGTGTAGTACCACCAGTAGCCGGTAGCCTCAACGATGTAGCCACGCCCGGCCAGCCTGCCGCGTGTGATGCGTCCGAAAAGCAGCAGGCCAATGAAGGCCAGCAGCAGCAAATGGGCGGCTGAATACCAGACAATCAGGATAATCAGGCTGTCGTAGGAATGCAGTGGTGCAGCATAGCCAAGATGCAGGCTGAGCCAGACCTGGACGACCAGGGCCGCGATCATGAGTATCCAGGAAAGCAGGTAAAAAACGAGTTGACCTGCCTGCCCATCCCTCTGGTAGCTACGATCCCACAAGTAGTAGGCGAGTCCGCTCACTACCATGAGAACAGCGACTACTAGCCCTGGTAGGAAGGCTGGTGGATGGTCGCCGGGCTGCTTGAACTGGTTTAACACATTGAGTGTACTCAGGTAGCCGCCTGCGGCCAGAATGGCGAAGACGGACAAAACATCTGAAATGATGAATAGTACCACACACGCTCGCGCTCTTCCCACCAGGAAGTGGAGATCGACCTCGTGTTCGTGTACCTGCTCGATAGATGTACTCATACGATCCCTCCTTTCGTGCTATCAGTCTTCCGACTGTGTTTGCAGCGGCATGTCAATCGCTATACCGGTTGCCTTTTCCGTTACCGGTTCAGGTGAACCGTAGTTGTATGGAAGAGATGTCACTACAGGCAGGTGTTCAAAGTTCTCAAGCGGTACCGGAGTAGGAACTGTCCATTCCAGCGTCTTACCGCCCCACTCATTGGCTTCAGCACGCTCACCACGCGCGAGCGTGATGATAACGTTGTAGACCAGAGTGAACACGGATGCAGCGATGAGAATAGCGAACAGGCTGGCGATCAAGTTGGGAACGGCGAACATGGGTGCCACATTGGCCGACCAGCGCGGCTCACCCAATAGTCCCGCGTAGAACAGGGAGAGGAAAGTACCCAGGAAACCGATCTCGAACAGCCAGAAATGTATTCTGCCCAATACCGGGTCAAGCCGTTTGCCCAGCATTTTCGGGAACCAGTAGTAGAAACCTGCGAAGAAGCCGAAGACCATGCTGCCAACAAGAGTGAAATGGAAGTGCGCGGTGACGAACATGCCACCATGCAGAATTTCATCGGTCGGCAGGTCGGCCAGATAGATGCCGGTCACACCGCCGATGACGAAGTTGACCAGCATGCCTGCCACGAAGAGTATCGGGACAGTCATCCAGATTTTACCGCGCCAGAAGGTGCCGATCATGCCCAGGAAGAAGAGGCCGGTAGGGATCGAGATCAACTCGGTATCGAGCATGTAAGGGCCATCCAGGGCCGTGTTGGCCCCGCTGGTATAGAGGTGGTGGCCCCAGACGACCGTACTCAGGACACAGACACCGATCAAGCCGGAGACCAGCAGGCGATAGCCAAAGACCGGTTTACGCGCGAAAACTGCCGTGACCTCGGCGGCGGTTGCCATAGCCGGGAGCGCAATCACGTACACTTCCGGGTGGCCCATAAACCAGAAGAGATGTTCATAGAGCCAGTTGCTACCACCAAAGGTGGCGATGAAGAAGGACGTCTGGAAGACGCGATCCATCAGCACCATGACCTGGGAGATGAGGAACGAAGGAAACGCCGTCAGACCCAGGATGACAGAGAGGATGACGCCCCAGACAAAGATTGGCAATCGTCCCCACGTCATGCCTTTGGTGCGCATCACGAGAACCGTCGTGACGATGTTCATCGCGGCCACTGTGGTCGAGGTGGCGAAGAGGATGATGGTGAAGCAATATGCATCCATGCCAGGTGTCATTTCCTGCACGGCGAGTGGCGCGTAGCCGGTCCATCCGGTAGGGAAGCCACCGAAGGCCAGAGTGGAAAAGAAGACGGGAGCGGCGGCGAAGACCAGCCAGAAGCTTAGCGCGTTTAGGCGCGGAAAGGCCATGTCACGTGCGCCGATCATGATGGGTAAGATGAAGTTGCCAAAGGGGCCGCTCACCATAATGATCGTGGCCACGATCATTAAAATGCCATGCATGCCCACGATGGTATTATAGGTTTGAGGGTTGAAGAAGATCGCGCCCGGTACCGACTGTTCCAGGCGAATCATGAAAGCTCCCATTGAGCCGAAGAAGAAGAGAACAAGCGTCAGCGCCAGGTATTGCATACCAACGACTTTATGATCGGTGGTGTAGCGGAAATAGCGCCACAGCCCCTGACCTTTGCCCGCCAGTTTGTGTTCTTCTTCCAACGTTAGCTCACGACGCGCAAAACCCCAGGTCGTAATGCCTTCAAACGCTCCAATACCTATAAAGAAGAAAAGTGTCCACCCGATGTAAGCTGCAACCAGTTGCGCGTCCTGGTTTTGTTGCTGTGTGATTAAGCCAACGACGACGCCGAAAACAACTGCGCCGATGACACCAAGCACAACACCAGAGACGACGCTTGGGAACAGCATCTGCATGAGGTTGGTGCGTCTGCTCTCACCCTCAATTGTCTTGCCTTCGGTCATAAGTGTCCTCCGTGATCTACTATCCAGGAGTTGAAGGAGTCAGTACTGACGACATTTACGAATTCCCACATGTAGGAGTGATAAAGTCCACACAACTCTACGCAGGCTACCTCGTATTGCCCGATCACCGACGGGGTCACCAGTGGCGTCGTGGTCACTTCCCCAGGATTCGCATCGACACGGATACCAAACGCGCGGATAGCGAACCCATGGAGAACATCCTTTGAGGTCACATAGAACTCTACCGGACGATTCACCGGCAGCTCAAGTACCTGACCCTGACTGGACACCCCATACTGAGGATAATAAAACGTCCACATCCACTGTTGTCCCGTTACCTGCACCTGAAGTGTGTTAGAAGAAGCGGCGGCTGTCTCCTGATAGAAAGCGAACAGGCCCCAGATGACAAGGAACAGACACAGAGCGCTGGTGATGCCCAGCCAACCAATCTGAATGAAAGGGGTGGGTTGCAGAGGTATGCCATCTTCGGTAGGTCTGCCCTTCGTTCGGAAGACGATCAGGCTGTAGCCCAGGAAGACAAAGACGAACATGGCAACCGGTACGGCCAGTACGGTGAACACGGTAAACGTGAAGTTGTCGGCGCTATCAAGCGCACTGGCCGCAGGTGGCATAATAATCGGGCTTAGCAGAATGGTGGCTATAATGCCAAGCACAGAAAGTACTGCCCAGATAATCACTGCGCGGCGCAGATGATGGGGTTCCTTGTGTGCAGAAGAGGTGTTGGCGGGATTGCCGTCAACATTTGGTTCAGACATATCGTCCCCCTTAGTAATTCGCTACAGTCAACGTTCCGGCCATATAGCCTGTAGTAGACATCGGCCCAGAGAATCCGAAAGGTGGACTGCCACCGCCACAAGGATCGTAGCAGTGCCAGATGTAGGTGCCCGGCGGCCCGGTACGGAATTGGAACGTGATAACATTCGGCTTGGGATAAGGGTTACCATCAACCGTTACCGCATTGGGCGCGTTGTCAGGGACTCCAACTAGAGGGACACTGACAAAAAGTGGATGAGCTTCATTGGGCCTTGATTGGAGCGTAAATGTATGAGCTATATGGTCTATTGCGACCTGGCTCATCGGAGTCCCGTTGACCATCTCGACGTCACCGATTGTCCCCTGTACCTGCTGGAAGTACCCGTTAACGAGGGTGGTTGAAGTGTCGTACTGGTAGATCACTACTGTAATCAAACTGTTCGGCGGAACTTCAAAGCTGGTTGATGGGCAGTACGTGACCCAATTGATTTGGGGTTCACCTGCATCGGCATGACAGACGTGGCTGTCTGGGAAAGTAGAGATCGATAAGGTGGCGCTGTTGGGGCCTGTTTTTTGGGCCTGATACACGGCAGGCTCGTAGCCCAGTCCCGTAATAGAACGAAGGCCCAGGAAGATTCCGGCGATGATACCGAAACCCACAATAATCGACCCTATAATGCCAAGTACAAAGCCTGTCGAATGCTGTCTCAATGCATTCCTCCTTCATGTCTGGTTTTACGCTCAAACCAGCAAGCGCGGGCTTTTCATCTTTGTTCGCCCATAATACTATGGCAATAGGTGCTACACGAGGCAGGCACGAAGGTTCTGGCTAGACCAGGATGCGTTTTTCTCGATGCGTTGCATACCCTACACGGACAAATACACATACCAAGAACATGTTGAACGCATCTATGAAAAGGTACAAATATGGTTAGCTATTAACCATCAATGCCTACCCAGGCTGTAAGAAATCGATCCCCTAATTACTAACCAGTGGCAGATCTTTAGTAAGAAAAGGGTTAAAGGTGCCTGATTGGGATCGATTAAAAGCTCAATCAAGCTGAGCATACCATGATTATACCACAAACATCGTAAATTTTGCAGTGTTTATCACGAAGCTAAGGCAATTAAGAATTTCATAAAAATCGTAAAAACATCATTATTCTATATTTTTCTAGCATAAAATTGTTTAAATATATTTCAAAACATATAATTTTGTTAAAATATAATAAAATAATATAAAGTTATTTTTATTCTAAATACTTAAAATATGATAAGATACTTAAGAAAACTTTTTAATGCTATGGCTATGCTTGTAAAACATCATATACCTGCTCCTTTTTCCTCTGATAGCTGGACGAGAAGAGACGTGTGTGGTAGACTCAACAGCAAGCAGCGCGTAAGCACTGTCGGGTGAAGGTTGCCTTTGGCGCTTTTTTAATAAAAATAGAATAGCAACCGTAGTTTTTATAGAAAGAAGAATCCATCATGTCTTTGATAAGACAAAAAAAAAGCCGTCAATTGCTGTGCTTATCTTTGCTTTTGTGTGCCATAGGGTTCAGTATTTCTCCTATTTATGCAGATGGTGGTGCCCCGCAACTCGCCTACGTAGCAGGAACCACGCGAGGCGTTAGTATTATTGATATTGCGCAGCGGCGTGTGACCGGTACCATTACCGTTGCCGGTCATCCTCAAACTGTTCTTTTGAGCCTGGACGGCTCTACGCTCTATGTCTCGCAACCTGCGTTGGGACAAGTGGTGGCGATCAATGCAAGAAGCGGGAAGACGCTCTGTGTTGCGCATCTGCCCGGTCAACCTTCACTATTGGCCTTCAGCCTGGATGGGACGGTGTTGTACGCGGCGGGCCAGGGCGATAGCAACGTGCGGGCACTTAATCCCACCACCTGCGCCGTCCAACGAATCTTCCAGACCCACGAGCCTGTCTATGGGCTGGCGGTCACTGCCTCAACAGCGGTCAACGCCACCCCCTCTACGCCTGAGCAACTCTGGATCACTGGCTCGACCATGCTGACCGTCTTTGAGGTGGATGGGCATTTACTGGGCACTGTGCCTATTGCCGGGGGGCCACAGTATATCTGTATCCCCGGCGGTTTTACAGCCTATGTCACCACGCGCCAGGGTACTGTTGTCGCCGTCGATTTGAATACAAGGCATATCATTGGTACGTTGCTCAGTGGGGGGCAATTTGGTCCGATGGACTACAATGCCATCACGGGCGAAGTCTATGTACCTGATAGACTGCATAATCAGCTTGATGTGCTGGTGCCGGTAACAGCAGACGCAGGCACGCTCCCCAAGGAGCCGGTACGAACGCTCCATATGAGCAGTTCTCCACAATCGATTGCCATCACCAGTGATGGTCTATGGGGCTTTGTGGCACTTGCTAACGGTCAGGTGCTGATGCTCGATCTACCTGGACGAAAAGACGTTGCCAGCATCACGGTGGGGGGTGTACCGCAGTTCATCATTACCGGTCTATACCCGCCTGCTGTCAGTGCAACTCCTGCTCCACAGAAAACGGCGACGTTGCCAGCTTCGATGCCACCAGTCGGTACACTACTGCTGATAATTGCCATTATATTAGCGACTCTTCTTGCCGCTATATCCTGGTTCCTTTGGAGACGCTATCAGATGTGGCTTACCGGACAGCGTTCTCCCCGCAAGCCCCTGAAATAAGTAAAAGTTTATCTGGGTACCAGAATAATGGCGAAGATGACCATATGGAAAAGGGCGAAAAGCGCCAGCAACCAGAGTACAAGGGCAAATTCGCGCTGTGTACGCACGTATTCTGAAACTTCAGGTGAACGCTCACTTGCCACAAGGCCAATAGCGATGCGCAGTCGGGCTGGAGAACGTGTTGAAGAGCGCAGCATGATCGTCAGGAGTGCTTTATAGCAAGTTTTGCAGAGAATCCACTCGTTGAAACGTCGGGGGGGGTCGGCCAGTTCTTCTTCTGTTACTTCCTGTAAGACGATAGGTGCAAACCAGATAAAACTCGTGCAGACGGAACAGCGAGCGGGCTTATACCGCCGTGATTTCCGTCTGGTTGTTTGCCTGATAGCAATTATTGCATCGTCATCGTTGTTTTGCGTCATGGTTTGTTCGCTCACAGTTTGCTGCGCGGACGCACTATCGAATTTCAGCGGAAAGAAGGGTTCCCATGTGAGTTTGTAGACAAGCTGCCTAGTGTAATAATTATATCATATAAAGTAGCAAGGCATAAGGTGCTGGGGACTTGATGAGGAAGGAATACGCCCATGCAATCCATCGTGCTGGTTTTGAAGGCGTCGGCGGCGGTACCTTCAAAACCAGCACAATTTATCTAGAACGAAATACCGAAGCCGCGCAGGATCATTTCTATCGAAACGATGAGCAAGACAGGCAGGAAGATCATGCGCACAGTTTTATTTTGCAGCCGGGTCAGGATTCTGGCACCGAGCAAGGCCCCGATGAGGATGCCGAGGGCAACAGGGGCGGCAATCACGGGGTCGATGTCGCCACGTGAGAAGTAGATGCCCGCGCTGGCGGCGGCGGTGACACCGATCATGAAATTGCTCGTGGTGGTGGAGACTTTCATAGGCAGACGCATAAAAGTGTCCAGCGCTAAGACTTTGAAGGTGCCGCTGCCAATGCCCAGCAGGCCGGAGAGCAGGCCGGCAATATACATCATGCCCAGGCCATAAGGGGTGTTGGTGACCTGATAACTGACCAGCCCCAGGTTCTGATCGGGATAAGTGCCGTTGAGTTTGAACCAGTTGGCCCAGCGATCATTTTTCACCCCCTGGGGCAATTCTTCACCAAGCTTGAAGAACAGTGGAGCGGCGGAGATAAAGAGGACGATGCCAAAGACGATGTAGAGAATGGCAGGCTCGATGAGACCGGCGAGGAAGGCCCCACAGATGGCCCCGGTGGTGGTGGCGATTTCCAGAAACATACCAATGCGCAAATTAGTGATGTGGTCGCGCACGTAGGCGGCGGCGGCCCCACTGGAGGTGGCGATGACAGAAATGATACTTGCGCCGATGGCGTACTCGATAGGCAGGCCGAAGGCCAGCGTGAGCAGTGGCACAATGAGCACCCCCCCACCCAGGCCAACCAACGCTCCCAGGAGACCGGCAATGATCGAACTGACGAAGATGAGCAGGATACCGCCCAGGTTGGGTGAGGTAAACGTGCTATGGTTGACGACTGAGCCGCCGCTGACAAAAAAGATGCTATAGAGCAGAATGAGCAGGACAATCAAGGTAATAATCACATACTGCCGGTCGTGTTCCACGGCGAATGCAACAATGGAGATTGCAACGCGCGTCACGGGCGTCGCAATCAGGAGGAGAAGACCGATAACGATTATTGCCAGCGGGTTGCCTGCCAGCAGCGCTGTCCAGAGGCCATGAAGGCTATGAGGAAACGTGCGCGGATGTGCTGAAAATGCCTGGGGCGTGAGCAGAAGTAGGATGAAGCCAATAACAATGATCAGCGAACTGAGCATGACACCGCCCTGGAGTACCCAGCCGATGATAGTGGACATTCTGGTATCACTAACAGAACCGGCCACGGCGGGCGGTTTTCCTGTCTTATCATGGGTACTGGTCGCCTGTATAGCGGGGTCGGTGTCCTGGATGGTAGTATGATTGAGTATTTCTTCTTCCTTAGCCATGCGGTGAATTCCCATCCTTTCATAGTGCCCATTTTGTGGTCGTTGCTAAGCATGTAAGTGGCCGCAGTTTACTCTGCTCAGCTTATAATCTGACATTATGTAATATACTATAAATGATAAATCATGATTATGCAATGGGAAGCCAATTGCTATCCTGTTTAACCTTCAGGACAGCAATTGGCCTCTTTAAGTGGCTTAATTTGTTGTTTGATCAAATGGGCGACGTTTCGGATGAGCTAACACTAGAAATTCTGGCCTGTTTTTCCTGCTCATTCCGGGAAGCAAATGATTATGCTCGTGTGGTTCTCGGCTGTACCGATCACTTGTGCTGGGCATAAAGGCGTGCTTGATGGATGTTATACTTTTAAGAGGTGTTTGCTCTTTTGCCAATCGAGGACTAGAAAGGTTGGCGACATCTATGTCCCAAATACAGTCGGAGCTTCGTCCTGAAGAACAATCAGCGCGTTTCTTCCATGTGCCGTGGAAATCGCTAGTGTTTGGTGGCCTGGGAGGGAGCGTGGGACTCCTGAGCATTCTGCTGGGTGTGGCCGTCTATATTGTCGAGACACTGACGAAACCAAAACGTCTCCAGAGTGCTATTGATCTTTATACCTTTACCCCCTTTGAACTGAATCTTCCGGCGGAGGAGGTTGCGTTTCCGCCGCTCAAGGGCGATCATCTGGTGAGTGGCTGGTATATTCCCGCACAAAATGCGACGGCTACTATTCTCATCTGTCCTGGCTATCGTGGGCAACGTTCGGATGTGCTGGGCATGTGTGCGCAATTATGGCGTGCCGGATATAACGTGCTGGCCTTTGAATATTATGGGCATGGAGCTATTGTAGGCGCGCCGGTAACGCTGGGCTATCGTGAGATCAATGATTTTCTGGGTGCGGTAGCCTACGCGAAAGAACGCGCGCCTCAGACACGCTTAGGAGCTATTGGCTATTCGATGGGAGCGGCGGTGTCGATTATGGGAAGTGCGCGCACGCCGGAAGTAGAGGTGCTGGTGGCTGACTGTCCCTTTGCCACCCACGAGAGTGCAGTGAGCTATGCCGTCTATCGTACCATTCATCTGCCCTTCTCGCTTTTTCACTGGCTTACTGATCTAATTCTCTGGCTTCGCGCCGGCTACCATTTTCATCAAGTCGAGCCTTTACGCGACATCGCTAAAATTGCACCGCGTCCTATCATGTTGATCCAGGGCATGAAGGACACGATAGTCAATCCACGCGATGCGCTACTGTTATATGAAGCTGCACAAGAGCCGAAGGAACTCTGGCTTCTGCCTAATGTTGACCATTGTGGGGCCTACTTCGATGATCGTCAGACCTACATCAATCGTGTGATTAGCTTCTTTGACCTCTATCTTAGACAGGTCCCTGCCACCTCGTCGGTACCGGGGCAGGCGCAGGCACAGCAGGCCCCTCGACTCTCTGAGGCGAGCTAGGAGAAGTTCAGGGTGACGATCAGCCCATCGCGGGCAGCAGAGGTATTGGCAAATATTCGCCGTGCTGCCCTTTCTGCCCGTGAGGGGTCGGCGATCTTGGGGCTAAAGTGGGTGAGGATCAGCCTGTGGGCCTCCGCCGCCTTTGCGAGACCTGCTGCTTCTTCCGCGTACATATGCGCGTGTTCGCGGGCCAGCGGCAAATCGGCGGGGTCATCATACATACTTTCGCAAATGAGCAGATCGACATCATAGGCGAATGCACTGAGCGTCGGCGTGGGGCGTGTATCGGTAATAAAGGCCAGCGAGATGCCGCGCCGTGCTTCGCCAAGCACCTGAGCCGGAACGAAGGTCTGGCCATTGTACTCGATGGTTTCTCCATGTTGCAGACGCGACCAGTACTCCACCGGCAGACCGAGCGCCCTGGCCTTCTCGACCTGAAATTCCGCGTTGCGTTTGAGTTCAGCACGGTAGGCCAGACAAGGAATGCCGTGAGCGGCGGCGGCGCAGGAGCCATACAGGTTCCCCGGCAGCATGAATTGTTCTCCGCCACGCATCTCGTAAATATGCACAGGAAAAGGCAGATCAGCCGCGATACGCCGCAGCCCTTCGACCACGTAGGCAGTGCCGACCGGGCCATAGATATGTAGCGGTTCGGTACGGCCTGCATGCGCGACCATGAAGAGGACGCCGGGGAGTCCGGCCACGTGGTCGGCATGCATGTGGGTCAGGCAGATGGCTCCCAGTTGTCGAAAACCCCATCCCAGCGCTTTCCAGGGAATCTGTGTTCCCTCGCCACAGTCAAAGAGCGTTAATTGTGCGTTGCAGCGCAGCAAGACGCATGAGAGCCAGCGTCCAGGCATTGGCATCATGCCGCAAGTGCCTAAAAAACAGAGATCGATCATGCCACATCCTTTACCAATTATTCTGGAATGCCCAGGCTAACGCTACCACCAGTGCGGAGAGCAAGGCGACGGTGGTTAGCGCGAGCATGATAACATAAAACGGGATATTGCCAAGTATAAGAAAGATGGCGAAAATAACCCAGAAGGCGGCGAAAACGCCGATTAAGTATTGCCAGGCCTGTCGCGGCGGTCGTTTGTTCATGCCGTTTGCTCCCTGGACATCCATGTCTACTTCGTTCGTTCCATTTCGTCTTGCAACTTTTCTGTGCAGACGATGTAATAGCAGATAGATAGTCGTGATACTTTGTACTATAGCACATTGGAAAGAAGGAAGACATGGCACTACAGGTCATAGATCGTTTTCATGCGCAATGGAGACGCGCGCAGCAGCAGGCACTTGATGAGGGACGCATACAACGGGAGCGCGAATTGGAACTGCTGACCCCCGAACATATGAATCGGCTCGCCGTATGGGGCCTGTTTCTGTTCGTAATTGGCGCGGTCTTCTTCATCGGCCTGAATATTGCCATGTATCTTCTCCACACACATCATACCTCTGGTACTATATCCGGCTGGCCGCTTATATTCTGGTTGGTCATCAATATTCTGGGTAGTATGCTCATCCTGGGGATACACGAGTTTGTGCATGGCCTGGCCTTTATGCTCTGGGGCGGTAAGCCATATTATGGAGCACGTCTCCCTTTTGCGTTGTACTGTAGCGCCCATGACCAGCTTTTTCCACGCAACTATTATATCGTTGTGGGTCTAGCTCCTTTCGTTATCATCACGCTGCTTGCCATCCTTTTCACCATTACCGCCCCCATTCTGGCCTCTTATGGCCTGTTAGCCTGGATCAGCAACTTCTCCGGCGCGGTCGGCGATCTCATGGCCGTGCGCTGGCTCCTGCATCAGCCCCGCGATGTACTGGTCGAGGATACTGAGACTGGCTGTCGTGTGTGGGCGATGAAGAGTTAGTTACCTCGCTCTTCCAACGATCTTTGCCGATATATCTGTAGATCGGTTTCGGTCATCTCTTCTGGGGGCACAAGCATGTAGTGTTGTTCCCGATAGAGCTTTATGCCTTCGCTGCTTTGCTCAAACTCAAAGAGTGCGATACGATTTTCACCAATGAATTGTGCTGCAATTGGTTTACAAATGAGGGTAGGAAATTTTTCGGCACAGAGAGCTACATCTTGTTCAATCTGGACAATATCGATTCTATCGTTACCGCCTTTTGCCTGTAATGGGATAACATACTGCGCGCCTCTGTGACCTATTCCAACATATATCTCATCAGTTTCGACCTGTCCAATGCCGACAATAGTTGTGCGCTGGTGATTTTGCAGAGAATAGCATGTGATGCCCGTGAAGATGTCAATTAAGCGATTATAACGCAGCTTTGAGAGAAGAGCCTGCTCATCACCTAAAGCATACATAGAGACAATACCCGGTGTCGCATCTGGAATTTTTGTTTCCGCGAGTAGAGTGTTGGGAGCAACATGTAAAACATTAGTTGCTACGAAGCAATAGCGGGCGCGACCCGATGGACGGATAATCCATTGCATACCTTCAGGAGCCTTATCTCGGATTGATTGTGGTAATAATGTTCTATAGCGGAAAGAGTACAACACATCCCCAAGATTTTTAGATAGCTTGATGCCTAGTTCCTGGGCAGCATGTACGAGGTCCTCACGGGCAAATTCGATAGATGTGCTACCCTCTTTGTAGCGAGAGAAAAAAATGTGTTCCATCAATCTCTGATAACAGTTGATTCTAGGGGCAGTATACTGAGTTGTGTGTAAAAGCAGAGTCTGGTATCCTGAACTGGCACTCAGTTGTCAGTCAAAAGAACCAGGAGGATACCCATGACTCACGCGTCAGACAATAACGAACCGACCC
>Ga0080006_1149352_pt1 | contig 41305 bp, 37 predicted proteins | sample RS3BMetagenome_FD_69209 | JGI IMG/M metagenome (GOLD analysis project Ga0080006, IMG submission 69209) | Ferric oxide microbial mat and aquatic microbial communities from Rainbow Spring, Yellowstone National Park, USA - RS3B (SPADES... ...
CCACTGACGTGGGACGCCGCTCAAAAGCCTACCCGGTTGCAGTGGAAGGCATCGTTAACCGAAAACGCATGAAGTCCTTTCAAATACCTGTACTTGAAGAAACCATCCACCAGCGCAATAAAAATCAGACCTCCCTTTGCGTATGCCACATACTCATCTCATCCTAAGAAATGCTGAGGTTGAACTATTTCACAAGGAGTAAGCAAGACTCCACAAAATGAAACTTTTGGCAATCGCATCAAATCGTCTTTCTATGTAAATTTGGGTAACGTCTGTCAATCTGTGTGTGCCGCCGCAATCATTGCCTTCTGGCAATCAATTCTGCGCTTCGCATTAGCACGATTGGTGGGATATACTTCAGGGCGGAAGGCTCACTCATTCTTGCGCAATGTCTGAGAACAACTCTTGAACGAAGTAATGGGGACCGCAGTATTCTCCAGTATTCAGGGAATTTATCCCTGAACTGTTTGTCTGTGCGTCCGTAGATCCTTCTCTTCCTCATATACTCTTTAAAGCCAACATCTTCCTCGTGATGGAGTATTGGGTCGTCAATCCATCCAATCCTGTAACCGCCTTCAATCAGCTTCGCCTGGAGCGCCATGTCTTCAAGTCCTGTAATGCTTGCATCGTATCCTCCGAGCTTGTTGAATACCTTCCTGCGGAAGCACCTGGCTGCCTCGAAATAGAGTGAGCCAAAATATGCATCCCTTTCAAATGCTCTCGCCCTAGCCCAATAGTTGTCCCCTGCTACTACTTTTTCCCTGATGCACAGCGCATCCGATGTGCTCATGCCCGAAATACACCGCTCAAGAATGTGTTCAGTGAGCTCCATATCAGAGTCCAGAAACAGCAGTGCTTCACCTTTTGCAATTTCTGCACCCTTGTTTCTCTGCGCTGATCTTTCAGGGCCAAAATTCACAACGATTGAATGCATCCTTTCAGCAATTTCCCTAGTGCTGTCCATACTGTTGTTGTCAACAACTATAGTTTCAAAGTTACGATACGTCTGATTTTCTAGAGAATAGAGTAATTTTTGCAGCGTGTCACCACTGTTCTTCGTTGGAATTATGACAGATATCATTAGTTTCATCCTATTTTCCGCACTTTGTGAATAACTTATCTTCGAATTAATTTTACCGCCTTTAGTGTGAGCTTTTCCATCTCAGAGACAATTCCCTCCACTCTCCTCATGTTTGGTATCCATGCCTGGATTATGCCCGCCTGTGCCTCCGTGAGTCTCACAGTGACAGTCTTGCCATCCACCCTCCTTGTCCAGTCATGGTACGGACCATGGAGTGCTGGCGGTTCGGACATGCATCTGCAGCCGGCATGGCCGCACCTCATGTAGTGCTTCGTCACGCTTCCGTGAAGCCCGAAGTCGGTTCTTCCGGCTTTCGGGTGGGTAGCCTGATGACAGGATAGGAGGTCCGGCACACGGGTGGATCGCGTGCAGGATGCGGATTTCTTTCGGCGAATTCTCGGTGTGGAACCCCCGTGGACCGTGGCCTGAGTGGACCTGAACGTCAAGGACCAGCGCATTGATGTGTGGCTGGAGCACGAGGAAGGGGCATCCTTCCCCTGTCCCCAGTGCCGAAAGAAGCTCTCCCTCTACGACCACAAGGAGGAGAGGGAGTGGCGCCACCTGGACACCATGCAGCTCCAGACCTGGGTCACGCCCGGATGCCTCGGCTGGAGTGTCCCGATCACGGGGTCAAGCAGGTGGAAGTCTCCTAGGCCGAGCCCGGCAGCCGCTTCACGAAGTTCTTCGAACGCTTCGCCATCGATGTGGGCCAGGAGACGGACACCAAGGGCGCCAGCAAGATCCTCCGGCTCAGCTGGGACGAGGCCTGGGGGATTCAGGAGAGGGCCGTGGAGCGAGGGATCGCGCGCAAGCTCCCGCTCACCCTGCGGCTCATGGGGGTGGATGAGAAAGCCGTCGGGCATGGCCAACAGTACGCTACCCTCGTCTACAACCTCGAGAAGGGGACCGTCGAGTGGGTTGGTGAGGAGCGGAAGAAGGAGACCCTGGACCGCTTCTTCCAGACCCTGGCCCCGGAGCAGAGGAGGGTCATCGAAGGCGTGGCGCTGGAGATGTGGGACCCGTTCATCGCCTCGATTCTGGAACATGTCCCCGGGGCGATGGACAAGCTGGTCTTCGACCGGTTCCACATCATGAAACACGCCAACGAGGGCGTGGACAAGGTTCGTAAGAGCGAGAACCGGGAGCTCTGGAAGGACGGCGATCCGACCCTGAAGGGGAGCAGGTACGTCTGGCTCTATCGGGGAGAGAACCTGCCGGAGAAATACCAGGACCGCTTTGCGGCTCTGCCGGCGCTCCACCTCAAGACCGGTCGGGCCTACGCGCTGAAGGAGGCGTAGGCCGAGCTCTGGGACTACGTGAGCCCCCGGGTGGGCGAGGAGCTACTGGCGGCGGTGGTACTTCTGGGCCACCCACTCGCGCCTGGACCCGATGAAGCGAGTGGCCGCGATGATCAAGGACTACCTGACCGGGGTGATGAACTTCTTCGCGCCCCGCATCACGAACGCGGTGGCCGAGGGGTTGAACTCGAAGATCGCCACCATTCAGAAGATGGCGTACGGGTTCCGCAACAAGAACCACTTCCGGACGGCGGTTCTATTCCGATGCGGGAGATTGGACCTCTATCCTGAGACCCACCCGATTCCCGGATGAGCCCTCTTATCTATATCCCCGTAGAGGAAGTGGGACTGTCCGGATTTGAACCGGAGTCACGGCGTCCCGAACGCCATAGGATGGACCAAGCTACCCCACAGTCCCCTGCCTTCAGAGGGTCTTCGAGAAACTTCCTCTATTTGAAGTCGTGCGACATTGGAGAAGAGCTTCATGAATCCCCCTTCCCGGCCCGTTTTCTCATTATTCTCTCCCATCCCCGGCTCGTTGACCCTGGAAATCCCCGGGCTCCTTCAGGATCCCACGATGTGCCTGCGGTGCCGGTCCGCCCAGCTCCTGTGCGGTAAGCCCGCCTGCCCCCTCCTCCTCCGCTATCAGGGCGTACTTCACACGCTCCGGTTGACCCCCGGACTCGCGTGGGACGGAAGCACTCCTCCGGGCCTATTTGTCGGCCGCATGGGATACCCCTACGTCCAAATCGGCCCGTTGCTTACTCCCGAGCATGGATCCACGGAAATTTACGACACCCCCGAGCGGTGGGTCGGCCGTAGCGTTCCGGAAATCGTGGGATTCCGGACCTCTTTGGTCCGGGGCATGGCCCCCGCCCGGATCACGGATGCCGAGGTCTCTTCACCCCTCGTAGACCATCTCCAGCTCCTCGCCCTTTCCTCGGAAAGCGCGGATACCGAAGCCGTATTCCGCAAGCCGCCCCGGGTTCGGCTAGAACTCTCTGACGAGACTCCTCCCTACGGCCCCAGTGCCCCCTTGGAAATGTTCCGCCCCGACGTTCGTCGCGTGGACCCCCATTTGGAGCGGGCCGCCGGGGATATCCACGCCACCGCCCGGGAGGTCGTGGCCGAGCTGTACGTTCGGGAGGTCCCGGTCAGCCGGATCCAACGGGCTTTTAGCGCCGGGGTTCTCGGTCGGCGAGGGCACCGGAGATTCGTTCCCACCCGGTGGTCCATCACGGCCGTCGACGACCTCCTCTCCAAGGAGAACTTGGAAAGGATACGAACCTATCCGGAGATCAACGGTTGGGAGCTCTACACACTGGAAGCCCTAGGTAACCGCTGGTTCGTCCTTTTGTTTCCTTCCTCCTGGTGCTATGAATCGATAGAATCCTGGTCCCCGGGAACCCTCTGGAACCCCACCCGTTCTCAGGTCCTCATGATCGGGGATCATGAGGGGTGGAACGGACGCAGCCAGTACGCCCGGATGGGGGGCTGCTATTACGCGGCCCGGTTGGCGGTGACCGAAAAGCTTCTTCGCCGACAGCACCAGGCCGGAGCCTTGGTCCTGCGGGAGGTCCATCCGGGGGAGATCCTCCCGCTCGGGGTCTGGAACGTGCGAGAACATGTCCGGGCGGCTCTCCGTCAGTCACCCCGGAAGCTGGCGGACTGGTCTCAGGTCGCCGCGGAGATCGCGGCGTATTTCCAAATCCCGGCCCGCCGATGGCTACGCGAGAGCCACCTCCTGCAGAACGCGTTGTTCCAACACCGTTTGGAGGATTTCGACGCGGATCCCGCCCGCTAACTTGTCGATGGGCCCGCTCCCGGCTCAGGCCGGCGCCACCGGGCTTCCACATGAGGCGCAGAACCGGTCATTTGGCTCGAGTTCCGCCTTACAGCGAGGACACCGCATGGGAGCCAGGGAGACGCCACAGCCTCGGCAGAAGCGGTCCATGGGCCTGTTCTCTCGCCCACATCGTGGGCAGGGGGAGCGGGCATTCTGCGGTCCCCGGTAGGGATCCACCTCCACTTCCGGCTCCAGGGGGGGACCAGAGGACCTTTGCGCGGTAAGGACAGGTTCGGTGGGTGGAGATTCCACTACGGTGCCCGGGGTCAGGGCAATGGTCTCGACCTCTTCGGGTACGAGGCGTCGGCGGCCCCGCAATCCCAGTCTCAGGGCCTCCGTGTACTCCTTTCGGTCAAAGGCCGCCTGGGCCTGGGCCTGCCATCTCTGAGCCTCCCGAAATTCGGGCTTTTGAGATTGGCCCTGAGCCTCGAACCGTTGGAGGTCCTCTCCCAAGCGACGGAGCTGGAATCGGGCCTCAAGCATATTCTTGGGGATGGTCTTCCGCGATGGGGGATTGCTCGCTTCGTCTCCGCCTTCGTCCATGATCTCGTTATCCTCCGAATATTCCGGCAATTGGGAAGGGGTGGGGGGAGTCCCTGGAAAGTCCGGCTTGCCCACGGGCGCGGCCAATTCCCGGGCAACCGGAGGGTCCTGCGAGACGCCAGGGGGGTCCTTGGAATCGGGGGAGGGATTCGACGCGGCCGGGCTCACCTTGATCCCCGTTTCGCGGATCCTGAGCAGTTCCTCTTGCGCCTTTCGGGCCTTGGCATGGGCCTCTTGGTACTTTCCCGCCACAAGGTCCATCCGGGCCGAGGCCAAGATCTCTTGGATGGTGCGGACATCGTACCCTTCCCGGGCCATACGGTCGGCAAAGATTCCGGCAGAGTCCACCCGGTTATACGCCGCGTCCTCGGCCTCTTCCGAGTGTTCGGTCCTCTGTTGGCGACGGGCCAACCGCGAGCGCATGTACCTCTCGAACCAGATGAGGAACAGGATCGCCGAAACCCCGAGGAGGACGGCTCCCACCAGAAGTCCTGTGCTCAACGCCAAGGGTCCGCCATCCCGAAGGCTCTTGCCGGACTACGGTAGCCTCCTCTGAGAGATAGTAAGGGGACGTAGCCCTCTTAATGCTGTTCGCGGGGTTTCTCCGGCGCGCGTGAGGCCCGAAGCGCTGGCCCCGAAGAGCCGGTCCCAGAGTCAGGGTTCCTCACCGGTCGCTCCGAGTGGGTGGGCGGGGTTTGGGAGAGACGCACCAAGAAGAGGGTGGATAGGACCCCCTCCCGGGAACGAATCCAGTCCAGGGTCTGGTTGAGGTCACGGACACTCCCCCGCTCCAACCAGATCCCGATGTCGTACTCTCCCCCGCACTCAAAGACCAGAGAAGAACTCCGAGTCAGTTCTTCCCGTACTCGGGGTGTGGAACCCGGGGCGCACCGGATGAGGAGGATCCCATCGGTTCCTCGTGGCGCTGTCAGGGTGGTGAACGCGAGAATGACACCTTGGGACCGGAGGTTTTGGATGCGGCGTCGGACCGCTCCCTCGGTGAGCCCGACCCGTCGAGCAATCTCCGAATTGGAAACCCTGGCGTCCTCCCGCAGGATCTGAAGGATCTTCTCGTCTAACTGATCCACCGCCAGACGAGCCAGGTCCAATTATTTTACCCTGCCGAAGGTGCGGATCACCACCCCCATAGTTGACCGTGACCTTCCCGCAACCGTCCTCCCAATCCCTGATCATTCTCGCCTCTCTCGCGGCGACCTTCCATTACATCAACCAGGAGGTTCGGACGTTCCTCTCCGGGCTGGGTCGCCATGGGAGGGGAACACCGTACCGTCGCCTCGAAGAGATTCTGGGGCGGCTGTCACCGCTCCAAAATCGGGTACCTGCCGGGTCCAGGACTTCCCGGTCCCAGAGCAGCGGTGGCGTTGGCTCGAGAGAACACGACGGATACTGGGATAACGGAACTGTCAGGTGGTGGGAAGTCCCGAAGGAACGCCTTCGGAGCGAATTCTCGAAAGGGGACACGTCGCCGACTGGACTGGTTCCTGGGGAAGATCGAGCCGAAGACTCAAAGGAAGAGCCGCTCCCCGCTTGGAAGAGAACTTCCATGGCAGTTTCAGAGGGTGGGCAAATAGCCCGCACCTCCATCTCTATGAACTCTTCACCCCCTTGCGTCGTGGGGAGGGTAAACGGGCGACGGAATGGGGGTGCCTCCGCCGGAGCAGCGGATCCGTTCAGCGAAAGAATGGTCGCCGTAGTCCTCGGATCACGGTGACTTAAGAGATGGAGGGGATTGAGGACCAAGAGGGTTCCGAAATGCTGCTGGGCGCCCACCTGCAGCATTTCCGGAATGTCCAGGAGGTCCATGGATCACGGTTTCACTTCGGAGACCGCATCCTCCGGGGAACTTCGAAGGCCTTGGCGGAGGCCGAAACTTTCCACACGAGTCCGAGGGGTCTACCGTCGCCCCACCAAGCTTGCGGCCAACAATAGCTCGAAGACCTCCGCCCCGCCCCGAGGGCTTGGGTACATTTCGCAAAGGGAACTCACCGGAAGGACTATCGCTCAAATGTAACGGGGATTTCCGGCAGCCCAGAAGTGCGGGTGACTGTGAACCTACGGATCGTATCAGCGTCCCTCTGTAAGTCCTTGTTTGCAAAAACTTTCCATGCCATCCCCTCAACTTGGTTCCATAATCTTTACCACTATCGTTCGATAGTCCCGCGAGGTCACTTCTTCGAATCCTGACTCGACCATCTTTCAGAAAATTGACCGATTGGCGAATCTCGAACCAAATTCGAGGAGTTTCCATTCCAAACGGTGTTGGATTCCCCCATTTCTGACTTGAACCTCAACCGCAGTGATCTCTTCATCGCCATGTCTCATCTGGAACGTGTGATCGTCCACCCGTCCCTTCATCTCTCTTTCTAGAACGTCCCATGTCCATCGAAGGGCCCCTGGAGTGCGACAAGTTCCTGTGGACTGAATTCTCTTCCGTGATAGGGACTTACAAGCAGTCTCCGGTCACCCTGCGACCGACGGCCATGAGGGGGGGAGATGATTAGAGGTCCGACACTTCTAGTCCTTGTGTTGAGGAGGTCAAGGTAGCCCATTGGGTCTTGTACATGTCCCATGGCCTCGAAAGAGATGGTAACATCAACGGAAAACTCACTGGATTCCGACCCCTATTCCTGGAAAGTGTAGAAGTTGGACTTTGAGTCGCCCAAAGGCGTCCGTGCCCATTGTATAACCCGCTCGTCCAAGTTTACTCCCACCTACGACTTCCAATCCCTTTCCAGGAATTTGTATGTCGGGCCTTAGCCCCAGCCATAATCTAGAACCGTCCTTCCACGACAAGAGGGCCTTGCGAACAAGTATCTATTGACGTGATCCCCCCATCTCCTGTACTCCCGGAGGGCGCTTTTGGCATCCGCGCCGCTTCTGGGTGTGAAGGCTGCTCCCGGATTCGATTCCATCACGTCCCAATCATCCATCTCCATCACCCCCCCAAGGGTGTGGCGAAAGGGAGGTGGCGCATCTCCAATGCTACTCTACTTTGGGACCAGAAGATAACCGCAGGTGTTTTCCCCTGAGTTGAGCCATCCCGGCCGAAACCTCTCTCGGGTGATGTGGCGGTCGCGCATATGCGGGTCAAGGCGTCCCCCCTGTTTGTCGAGGGCATGGGGGGTATCCGTGAGCCTTCGTAATCGCTAAAGGATGGGGAGGAAGCACACAGGCGCCTTGTCTCGACGCATTCGGGACCAGTGCAGTAGAGGCTACAGAAACCACGGCTCGGAAGAGGCGGGTACGATCCGGGCCTAGTGAGGCTACGAATCTGCTCCTCTTTCCGCCAGCTTCCCGAGGAGGTAATGGGAGCGCGCGCCCACGATCCTCAAAGAGGCCCACCTGCCAAGGGGCTGGAGACCTTGGACAATGACCGGCAGATAGTTCTGGAGCCGATACACGGTGGAATCCGGAATCCCCCGCTCGCAAGCCAAACCGGAGGCTGTGCCCCCCACCTGCGCCTCGAGTTTGCGGCGTGCCAACCGCATCCTCAAAGCGGCCACCTGCCGCGATCGTTCTTTGACCACCGCCCCCGGGAGACGGGCCATCGCGGCGGCGGGGGTCCCAGGACGGGGGGAGAACCGTGTCACATTCACGATCTCCGGATTCACCTCCTCCAGCAGGCTCAGGGTCCTTCGATGGTCGGTTTCGGTCTCAGCGGGGAAGCCTACGATGACGTCCGTCGAAACTGTAACCTCCGGGCAGAGCTTCCGACCCTGGTCGACGAGGTTAAGGAATTGCTCGACGGTGTAACCTCGCCTCATGCGGACCAGGACCTCGTCGGACCCGGACTGGACCGGGAGGTGCAGGAACTTGAAGAGCCGGTCTTCCTCCGCCAGACGTTGGAAGTAAGGTCGCGCGATCCTTCGAAGGCTCTGGGGGCTCATCATGCCCACCCGAACGCGGAAGTCAGGAAGGTCGGGCTGCGAACAGACCCGATCGACCAGCTCCGGCAATAGGATCCGACCCCCATTCTGGTCTCGGTCCAGGCCATAGCAGGAGGTGTCCAGGGAGCTCAGGCGGACCTCCCGGATCCCCTCGTTGACCCCCTCGATAACCTCTCGAACGATTTCCGAGGGTGGACGGCTGGCCAACCGACCCCGGGCCAGGCGACTAAAGCAATACGAACATTGGCTCGTACACCCCTGCGCGATCACCACCTCTCGGTGAACGGGCCTATCCTTGGGCTCGTCCCCCTCCCTCTCCCCCGGGATGGGCATCTCCTCTGGAAATGCGTGTTCTCGCTGCAAACCCGTTACCAGGTCTGCCACCCGGTCCTGCTCCGATATGGGTAGGAAATGGGTCTCCCCGCTCCCCTCCGTCTCCGGCACCATCCGGTCCACCCTCAGGGGGACCATACAACCCGTGACAATGGTGTGGGCAAACCGTTGGCGGAAACCCCTCCACCGCGACACCATCCTCTCCTCCGTGGGGCCGATGACCGCGCAGGTGACCAGAAGACCGACCTCACCCTCCTCGGGTCGGGAGACAACGGGATGTCCGGCCGCTTTCAGGGCCCGGGTCATCCGGGCGGCCTCCCCCTGGTTCTGGGAACAGCCATACGCTTCCACGTAGACGCGCATGGGCCGCCCCATTCCTTCCGAGGTTCCGACCTAGAAGGTGCTCAACTTTCCCATCAGGAGCTTCTGGGGAATGGTCGTGGCCCTCTCCAGCCAGGAGTCGGCCACCTCAAAGGCCGTCTTTTCCACCTGGGAAAGGGAAACCCCCTCGGCCGGGAGAACGTTGAGAGCCGCCACCAGCGGCTGATCAATGGGTTTGCCGATCTGGGACAGGATCCGGACATGCACCTCCTTGACATTCCCTCCGGTCTCCTTGACCACATCCCGGGCGATCTCGTTGGCCAGGAGGTTGTAGATCTTGCCGACGTGGGTCACGGGATTCTTCCCGCTCGTTGCCTCCATGGACATAGGACGATACGGCGTGATGAGACCGTTGGCCCGGTTCCCCCGGCCTGTGGACCCGTCATCGCCGTTCTCCAGGGAGAGCCCGGTTACGGTCAGATAGTAGACCCCTTGGTCCGGGTTGTCCCCCGTATTGACGTCCACATGGACCTTGCGGTGCGTGAACCGGGTGGCATGGTCCGCGACCGCCTTGCGGATCTCCTCCACCGTGGCCTGGTACTCCTGGGAGTCCTTCAGTTCCCTTCCCACCAGGGCGGCGGCCACTGTGAGGGTCACCTGGTCGTCCCGCCGGCAACCCATGACCTTAACGTCCTCCCCGAGGGCCTTTATCTTCTTCTTGAGCCGGAGGGTCAGGAACCGCTCCGTCTCCAGGACCAGCGTTTCCGTCTCGGAGAGGGGGGCGAAGCCGCATCCAAAGGAGGTGTCGTTGGCCAGGAACCCCTGCTGGCCAAAGACCCCCCGGAGATCGACAGAACCCTGTCCGATCTTGCAGTCAAAATCCAGCTCCTTCTCGAGGTCCAAGTGGGAACAGACCGAACGGATGTAGGCTCGGGCCGCGTCGAGGGCGACCTGCCGGAACGGGAGCTTCTCCCCATCGACCTCGGTGGTCGCACGGCCGACCAGGCAGACGTAAGCCGGCTGGACCACCTTCCCTCCTCCAAAGGCGGGACGGGCCTGGCCTCCCACCACGTGGGTTTCGTCGGTGTTGTGGTGGAGGATGCGGCCGAACTCATCGAGGTACATCTTGGAGAGCGCCCGGCTCACCGCTTCCGAGACCCCGTCGCAGAGGCTGTCGGGATGGCCAAGGCCCTTGCGTTCCACGAGCTCGACGGGTTGCTCCTCGATGTACTGCGTCTTGAGCGGTTCCACAGAGATATTGCGGCTCATGGCCATCCCGAGGGGCAAGCGATTCGAAACGGAGGATAAGTGTTTCGCGGGTGGGAGTCCCGCGGGGGACTATCCGTCCGGGGGAAAATCGTTGCATGCACCGCACGCGCCTGACAGGAAGCACAGGGGAGGACCCCCGAGGGGTGAGACCCGTTAGAGTCCCAAGGAACGGACCGGTGTCCGTTCCGCCGGCCATTTGTCGTGGACTGCAGCAAAGAGTTTAAGCGGGCCCCCAGCGGTCCCATGACCTGCGCGAGAGTGTGCGCACGCGCCGCCCGGTGAGAAATGGAAGGAAAGGGTCCGTTGGATCAGGAGGGAGAACGGGTCCCCTCGGGTCCCTCTGGCTTGGGGTCCCCGTCGGGAGGTCCGGGTCGGTCCGGAGCGGTTCGGGAATCCCCCCCAGAAGCCGCTTCCCCGGTGAAGGAGGTCTTTGACGATATCCTCCGGCAGTCCAGCGCCCTCTACAAGGGGAGCCCGGATGTTCTGAGGGAAGCCTACGTCCCTCCCCGCCTTCCTCACCGGGAGGAAGAGATTCGGAAGGTGGCCCAAGTCCTGGCCCCGGCCCTGAGAGGTGAGACCCCTTCCAACCTGCTGATCTACGGGAAGATCGGGACGGGAAAGACCGCCGTGGTCACCCAGGTTCGCAAGGACATGGCCCGGCGGACCGGTCTGGAACGACCCATCAGGTTCGTCCTGGCGAATTGCGCTAATGTCGACACCCACTACGCCCTTCTCCAGACCTTGGCGAACTCTCTCGTGGAGAAAGACGAAGAGCGCATCCCCACGGGCTGGTCTCTGGACCGGGTCTACAGCGCGTTCTGCAATATCTGCGACCGGGTCGGGGGCACCATCCTGCTCGTTCTGGATGAGATCGACAAGCTGGTCAAGAACTCCGGAGACGGGGTCCTCTATTCCCTGGCCCAGATCAATACCGAGCTTAAAGGGGCCCGGGTGGGGATCATCGGGATCTCCAATGACCTGCACTTTACCGAACTCCTCGACGCGCGGGTGCGCAGCCGGCTGAACGAGGAAAAGATCCTGTTCCCGCCTTACGACGCCGATCAGCTCCGGGACATCCTGGAGGATCGGGCCCGCGAGGTCTTCCAGCCGGGGGTGCTGCAACCCGGTGTTCTGGAACGCTGCGCGGCGTACGCGGCGCAGGAGAACGGGGATGCTCGGCGGGCCCTGGCGCTCCTGCGGGTGGCGGCCCAAATCGCGGAACGCAAGGGGAACAAGCAGATCCGTGACGATGACGTGATCGAGGCCAAGAGCCGCCTGGAACGCGATATCATCACGGACTGCGTGAAGACCCTCTCCCCCCACTACAAGATCCTCCTGTGGGCCATCGTCGCGTCCTCGGAGCGCCGGGGGGCGCGGGGGCTCGAAACGGGGGCTGTGTACGAAGCTTACCGCCACGTCTGCCAGAAGGCGGGGGCCTCTCCCCTGCACTTCCGATCGATATCCAACCATCTGGCCGACCTGGAAGATCTGGGACTCATCCGAGCTCGGGTGATCTCCAAGGGGCGGGGAGGACGAACCCGTGAGATCGAGATCGCGGTGCCACCGCAAGAGACCCTCCGGGCCCTGGAGGAGGACTCCCTCCTCCAACCCCTGTCCCGGAGCCGGGGAACCGGCCAGACGAGCCTCTTCCGCTTTGGTGGCGGCTTTCCCACGTAGCCCCGGGCGCCCTGGGGGGTGTTCACGACAGCCACCTGTGGGAGTTTCGGCAAAGAGCTCTACTTCAAGGCCCTCGCCACGTCGTCCAGGAACTCCTGAGCGGCCTTCTCGCTCACATGGGGCATGACCACGAGGCGCAGGGCCCCGACTTTTGGTAAAGTGCTCACGTCCCAACCTTTTCGGGTCAGCGAAAGGACTAGAGGATCCAACCGTCCTGTGGGAGGTCGAACCGCGAGAATGTTCAGAAAGGGATCGCAGACCGGGGAAAATCCGAGTCTCTCCAGGCCGTCTCGGAGCTTGCGGGTCCGTCGCAGGCAACTGCGTATCAGGCGTCGGTAACCCGAGCGGCCCAGGCGCGTGAGCGCGGTATAAGCGGCCGCGACGGTGAACGAGGGGCGGGTTCCCAGCAAGCCGGGGAGGCGGGGGTTGGAAAGGTAGGGGGAATCCATCTCGATCGCTTTTGTCAAGGATCGGTCCTTCAGAAGGAGAACTCCGGAAGGGATAGGGGCCATCCCCATCTTGTGAAAGTCGGCGCCGAGACTCCAGACCCCGGGCAGGCGAAAGTCAAAGGGGCCGGGATTCAGATCCTCGGGCCCCAGAAAGGGGAGAATGAATCCTCCGAAGGAGGCGTCCACATGGAGGGGGATTCCCCGGCGTTCGCAGATCTCGGCGATCTCGGCTACGGGATCCACCGCGCCGAGCTCTGTGCTCCCCGCGACCGCTACGACGGCCGCGGTCCTCGGACCCAGGAGTCGGGCCACCCCCTCGGTCCGAGCCCGGCCCGCGGCATCGAGAAGTGCCCAGCGGACCCGTAAGCCCAGGATGTCCGCGGCCTTGACGAGGGAAAAGTGGGCGCTCCGGGGGAGAACCAATTCCTTCTTCCCGGTCAGGTTTCGAAAAGTCCAGAGAGCGGTCAGGTTCGCTTCCGTACCCCCGGTCACGAAACTTCCGCCCCGGGTCGAGGGGTCCGCATGAAAGAGGGTTCCGAGCATGTCCAGGACCTCTCCCTCGAGCTCCGCCGTGCCGGGACAAAGTCCCGGATTGCCGAGGTTGGCCGTGACGAATCGGTGCCCCGCCCGCACGGCTTCGGGGTGGGGAAAGGTGCACATGCTCCCCAAAACCCGGCCCTTCCGGAAGTCCCGGTCCGCCCTTTCGGCCCTCCGGAGACGCCGTCGAATCCGGGCGACGGGGATCGGTCGCTCCGGAAATGCAAGGCGAACCAGGCCAGCCCCCCCTCCCTACGCGGCCGATCCGAGTTCTACCTTGAAGGAGACGCGCTCTCCGAGAGGGCTTCCCCGGAGGAGACCCCGACCGCCGAGGCGGACCTCCTCTTTCTCTGGAGCGCCTTCAATTCCCGTAGGTCTCGTTCGAGCTCGGAGAGCTCCTGATTGTAACGACGCAGACGGACGCGAATCAGATACCGGACCGCCTCAATCTCGCGTTCCAGTTGGTCATCGTCCAAGGTCGGCCTCCCCCCACGGGGCCCGCCGGGCCCTGGTCTCGGGCGGCGGGAGAGCGCTCACGTGTCGATCTGGGCTTTCTGGAGGCGATCCGAGAAGTCCACGAACACGGTCTTGATCTCCGTGAATTCGTCGATGGCCGTGGTACCGGCCTCCCGACCTCCGTTGCCCGTGTTCTTGATCCCCCCGAAGGGAAGCTGGACCTCCGCTCCGATGGTGGGGGCGTTGATGTAGGTGATCCCGGCCTCGAGGCGGTCCATCGCCTGGAAGGCCCAGTTCACGTTTCGTGTGTAAATGGAGGAGGAGAGCCCGTAGTCCACGTCGTTGGCGATCCGGACGGCCTCGTCGAAATCGGAGACCTTGATGACCGAGAGCACGGGACCGAAGATCTCCTCCTTGGTGATCCTCATCCCGTGGCGCGCCTCGAAAACTGTCGGCGCAATGAAGTATCCCCGGTCGTAGGAAGGGCCCCGGAGTTTCTGCCCGCCGAAGAGGAGACGCGCCCCTTCCTTCTGACCGATCTCGATGTAGGAGAGGATCTTTCGTTCCTGGTCCGCGCTGGCCACAGGGCCCATGTCAACCCCCTCTTCCAGAGGATTCCCGACGCGGAAGCGCTTCAGGCGATCCAGGAGCCGTCCCAGAAATTCATCGTAAATCTTCTGGTGGAGGAGCAGGCGGCTGGTGGCAGTACACCTCTGGCCGCTGGATCCGAAGGCGCCGAACAACAATCCATCCAGGGCCAGATCAAGGTTCGCGTCATCCATGACGATCTGGGGGTTCTTTCCCCCCATTTCCAGGTGGACGTATTTCAGGTGCTGGGCCGCCGCCGTGTAGACCTGCCGACCAGTATCGGTTCCTCCGGTGAAGCTGACCGCCTTGATACGGGGATCCGACACCAGAACGTCGCCGGCCACGGAACCGGGTCCGGTGACGAGGTTGAGGACACCCCCGGGAAGCCCCGCCTCTTCGTAGGCCTGGACCACCTTGACACCGCACAAGGAGGTCCCTGAGGCGGGTTTGAATACCACCGTGTTCCCCGATATGAGAGCCGCAGAGATCTTCCAATTCGGGATTGCGGTGGGAAAGTTCCAAGGCGTGATGGCCGCGACCACCCCTTTGGGCTGGCGAAGAGTCAGGCAGAACTTGTTCCGGAGCTCGGAGGGGACGGTTTCCCCCAACAGCCGTCGTCCCTCTCCGCTCGCGTACTCGATCATATCGATGGCCTCCTGGACGTCTCCTCGCCCTTCCGGGAGGATCTTACCCATCTCTCGCGTCACAGTCCGACCCAGTTCCTCCTTGTTCTTCCGGTAAATCTCCGCGGCCCTCAGGAGGATCTGGCCCCTCTTGGGAGCGGGGGTGTCCCTCCAGGCCTTGAAGGCCCGGTGGGCCGACACGATCGCCCGCTCCACGTCCGCCCGGTTGGAGGCCACGAACTTCCCCAGCTCCTCCCCGGTGGCCGGGTTATGGGTCGAGAAGAAGGTCGCGCCCGCGGGAACTTCCCACTTTCCATCAATGTAAAGGCCGTAGGTTTCTGTCATGCTAATGCTCCCTACTGTGGGGGCGCCCACCCGACTGCCATTAAAAAGCGTTTGGAATCTGGATTCCCGGCCGGCCAGGTTCCTTGGGATTTTACTCTGAACCCTTTCGAGGCTGGATGGGCAAGGCTCCGGGATCCAATCTCCTGTCCCTTGGATGTAGAATGTTCCGGCGGATGTGGTATAGCCACCATAAATTGCGATTTAGTAAGGGGGAAATCGAGCGCCAGCGAGTGGGATCTCTGAGCGAGAATCCTTCCGGCAAGGGGGTTAGGACTTCGTGCGCCATAAAATCCCGAAGTCGCAACTCGCCTTCCGGGTCGGAATCGGACCCTGCGGAGACGAGGCCACACCTACGAAGTATTCGTAGAGCCGAAGTTTCAGCGCGAGAGGGGGGGTGGACGGCCGGGTTGCGTTCCTCCTGATTATCGTACCCCTTCCGGGACGGTACGAGGTTGATCTCGTGGCCCCCAATGTCCGAGACGTGGCGGACGCGATGTTCCTGCGAGAGCCACAACTCGAGATTGGGGGGGGAGAGGAGAGTTTATCGGACGTCGCCTCGGCGGAGGTCTCTCTCGGGGGAACCTTGCCTGTGCCCCAAACAGCTGGTCCTTAGGACTTTCGAAGGCCGCCCCCTCAGGAACCTGTCCGAGTTGAACTACACGATCCGAGACCAGCCCCGAGGACTAAGACCGTGGTGACAGGGGGATTATCGAGTCCATTCATCACGAAACAGGAGACGATAGAGAGACGGTGATCTCTCTCCGGGGCAATGGCACACTTCGCTGTCGGCAGAACTCGAAGATGTCCCCTCGGAAATGAGGGGGCAGGCTACGGACTCGACGGTTCCCGACTTATTCGCTAAAGGCCAACTGGGACAAGATGGTCGGGTTTGCACTGAGTGTGTAGTGCTCTCGAATTTGCGTCCGATACAAAGAAGGAGACCCTCGACGCGGTCGAGGGAGACAACGGTGACCTTCGTGGGTGGCCTGGATTCGTGGTCGGGTTAGTCCAGCGCGCAGACGCTCTTCTTGGACCGTGAAAAGCGGTTACCACCTCTTCACAGCCCAAGGGGGGTTTATCCAGATCACCCGGTCGAAGCTCCGACTGACTCTCGGATATCTCTTGCCGTTTCAATGCGGCACCGGGATTGCCGAGAAAAGATACCACCCCGCCTTGTGCCCAGAATTACGGATCCCCAGAAAGGGCCGAAGTGTTTGAAGATGTCTCCGGCCCTTCTTCCGAACTAGAGGGGAATCTCCATAAAACCATTGAACTGCCCCAGACCGAGGATCTCGAGATTCCAGCCGGACAGGTTTTGAGGGCTCACCAATACAAGATTCTGCCCGGCGGCAAGGAGGGTCAAACTCCCTCGACTCCAGGAACCAGACGGCAGGTTATAGACGGCCAACACCGCGCCTGAAGAACTCTCGAGGGTGAGCTGCCAGCTGGCATTGAAGTTGTAGTAGGGTTTCGTCCCGTTAATTATCAGGAGGGACAGGTTAGCGGCCTCGATGCTGTGCGCGGTGTAGGTTATGGGGATGGTATACTGCTAGCCCGACTTGGTGGAAACCGCACTAGTACTACCAAAAACCAAGCTTGAGCTGAGAGGATAGGACGTGGGCGGGGGAGGAGATGACGAAGAGCTGATGCAATTGTAATTGATCGCGGTATGGTAATAGATCACCTGGCCCGTGAGAGCGTTCACGGTCGCATTGAAGGAAGATCCCACCACTGAGGCACCAGTCGAAGTCCCAGTATTGATCGGACAGGTGCTGTAGTTAAGCTGCCATGTGGACGGTTCCGAAAAGCCAAAGATCGAAACTCCACCCATCAGATCGTAGGTCGCGTTGACCTGGGGGTGAGCGGCCAGGAAGCTTCGCGCATAGGGGTCAACGTTCGCCGCCGCCACCGAGCTATCAATCGCCCGGGCCGGGACAGGTTGGAGGAATCCCAGGAATGAGGTGCATGTGGTGTTGGTAATGGTGGCTAGGGCCAACCCCTGGCCGTTGAGGACCGTCACGATCAGGAGAGTATTGGCGGCGTTCCTCATCAAAAAAGCCCACATGTTACTGCCCCCCGAGGTCCGGTTTCCAGGCGTGGGCGGGAACGAAGGGGTGGTTGTGGTCAAAAGGTGGACGGAGCAATTGGTGGGAGAGCTCGTGTTGGTGAGAGAAATGGGTGGAACGGAAACGCGCGCGTCCCCTACGGCATGGAGCGTCACCCACTGGCCGTTGTTGTAAGACGTCGCGGTTTTGTTGGCGATCAGATAGGCCTGGTCGTAAGTGAGCGTTCCGGAAGAGGAGGAGGAACTACTAGGCGTCGATGACTTCCCGAACGGGGAGGTTCCGAGGGGTGTTCCAGGCCACAGGAGAAGGGCCGCCAAGAGGACAACAACCACAACAACCCCGACCACGATTCCCGCGGAGCGGGACCGCTTCGGCGGAGGCATGGGCGGCGGGGACCCGGGCCACCCGGCAGGGTATCCGGGAGCCGGGGGCGGAGGCTGCCCGGGGGAGTATGGAGCAGACGCGGGGGAAGCTCCTGATTGCGTCGGAGGGGGGGCGGGCGATGGAGGACCCTGGGGGGTATTCATTAAAAGAGAACTGTCAGCCCGGGTAGAAATACTTTCTTACGTACGCGTGAGCCTTTTCGTAAGAGAGTGTCGGGAGGGTCTCCTCACCTGGAGGGCGGTCGAGTTCCCGTTCCTGACCCTTCATCTCCGCAGCCAAACCCAACAGTGGAGAGGCGGGAAACCCCCTGGAGGGGACCCCGCATCACGACCCCCCATCTACAAAGGCCTTAACGGATGTTCCACTGACACAACCCGTGATCGACATCGATCTGATCCGCCACGACTATTCCCGGGTGGAGAGCAATCTGGCCCGCCGTCGGGACCCTACCCTCCTGGGCCTTTTGCGGGAGGTTTCTGAGGCCGATCGCCACTGGCGCGAGATCCATTCTCGTTCCGACGCGTTGAGGGCCCGTCGGAACTCCCTGTCCGAGGAGATCGGGTTGGCCAAGAAGCGGGGGGAACCGCCACCCCCGGCCTCCCTGGCCCAGGTTCAGCAAGTTTCCGTGGAACTCGAGAGCGCGGAACGCGAGGAGGAGCAGTGGCGGCAAACCCGGGACAGTCTCCTCCGACGCTTGCCAAACCTTCTGGACGATTCCGTCCCCTCTGGCAAGGACGATTCGGAGAATGTCGTCGTGTCTCGTTGGGGGGATCCCCGGCCCCCGGAACCTTGGATGAAGGGACACGGCGATCTCGCGGAGAATCTGGGCCTCGTGGATTTTGCCCGGGCCCGGCGGGTGAGCGGAGCCGGTTTCTACTACCTGAAAGGGGATCTGGTGCTCCTGGACCTCGCCCTGCAGAAACTGGCTCTCGACATGCTGGTACGCAAGGGATTCGTCCCCGTGGTCCCCCCCTACATGCTTCACCGGGAACCCTACGAGGGGGTGACGGCCCTGGGAGATTTCGAGACCGTGATGTACAAGGTCGACCCCGAGGAGCTCTTTCTCATCGCCACCAGCGAGCACCCCTTGGCCGCGATGTACATGGGAGAGATCCTGCCGGAGGATTCCCTTCCCATCAAGCTCGCCGGCGTGAGCCCCTGTTTCCGACGGGAAATCGGAGGCCACGGCGTGGATCAGAAGGGCCTCTTCCGTGTGCACCAGTTTCACAAGGTCGAGCAGTTCGTCTTTTGCCGGCCGGAGGACTCCCCTCCTCTGCACGAGGAGATCCGACTCAACGCCGAGGAATTCTTCCAGGCGCTGGGGATCCCCTACCGGGTGGTCAATGTCTGCACGGGGGATCTCGGGACAGTGGCCGCCAAGAAGTATGACATCGAAGCCTGGTTCCGCCGTCAGGGGGCCTATCGGGAAGTCGTCAGCTGCTCCAATTGCACGGACTACCAATCCCGACGCCTCCGGATCCGAATGGGAAGGGCGGGCAAACCCGGGAAGACCGTGCCGCACACCTTGAATTCCACCATGGTGGCGACCTCCCGGGCTCTCGTGGCAATCCTTGAGAACGGGCAAAGAGAGGACGGGGAGGTCGACATCCCGAGGAGACTTGTCCCCTACTTCGGCGGACGGGAGACCCTCGTTCCAAGCCCCTCTCCGACGCCCTGAGTGGGCCACAGGTCCCGGACGGATGCCGCCGTATTCCGTGAGACCGGATCGCTCCGGGAATCCCCGGGAAACTATCGAGGATCCAGGCGCCCCGAGACCCTCACTCCCTGAGAGCGAACCTTCGAATCTCGACCGGGAATCCTCGCTGAGAAAGGGGGAAAGATCCGGCGAGATGCCGGAGACTCGTCCGGAACCCCTCCCCCGGAACCAGAAGACCCTGGACGATTTCGACCAAGGGGAGAATCGAAACCTCGAAGCGCGGGATTCTCCCCCGGAAGACCCCACGCTTCCTGCGGGAAGCCTCCTGGTGGCCGAACCGGGGGGCTTCCTGGAGCATCCCCGCCTTCGACCAGGAACCGTCCGGGCCTATCCCTTCCAGCTTTCCATCGCCCGGTCCTGTCTGGAGGCCAGCACCCTCGTGGTTCTCCCGACAGGCCTCGGGAAGTCGGTCATTGCCGCGCTGGTGGCCGCCGAACGCCTACGAACCCGCTCCGGGAAGGTCCTTTTCCTGGCTCCGACCCGACCCCTCGTCGTCCAACACGCCCGAAGCTTCCAGCACTGGTTCCGGCGTTTGTCCCGAGCGATATTCACGGGCACGGTTTCCTCGCCCCGACGCGAAGGGGCGTGGGACCCTTCCGACATCGTCTTTGCCACGCCCCAGGTCGTCGCCAACGACCTGCGGGATGGGGTTTATTCCCTGCGGGACGTCGGTCTGATCATCTTTGACGAAGCGCATCGGGCTGTCGGACGATACGCGTACGTCGAAGTGGCTTCCATCTACCGCCTTCAACGGGAAGGGGTCCCTCTCGTGCTCGGTCTCACCGCCTCTCCCGGAGGACGGGAGCTCCGGATCCGAGAGGTCCTGGCGAACCTCGGGGTGGCTCGCGTTGAGGCTCGCTCGGAAGCGGATCCGGACGTTCAGGGATTCCGGCACGCCGTGGAGACGGAACATCTGGAAGTCCGGCTCCCCGAGGAGCATCGGCGAGTCCGCGAACTCCTGCGCCAAGCCCTGCACGGGGAACTTGTCCGTCTCCAGCGAATGGGATTCCTCCGGAAGAAGCCCTTGCGATTCACGGGGGTCCGGGACCTTCTGGAGACCCGGGGGGCCATTATGGGTCGCCCGGGAGCCCTGGGATGGAAATTTGGGGCGATGTACCACCTGATGCTCGCGATCCACCTCCAGCACGCCGGGGAGCTCCTGGAAACCCAGGGGGTTCGCCCGTTTTTGGATTATCTGGATCGGGTCCGAGACAAGCACCGACCGGGCCGCGCCGACCGGGCCTTCCTCGCTCTGCCCGCGATCCGGCAGGCCCGGGAGATCCTCTCGGGAGGGCTCAGCGGGCCGTCCCACCCCAAGCTACCGGAGCTATTGCGGGTGGTCCAAGAGACGCTGGCCTCCAATCCCCAGGCCCGCATCCTGGTCTTCGCCCAGTTCCGAGACACGATCCGGGAGGTCGTGGAATCGCTGATTCGCGCGGGCATCGACGCCCGCCGGTTCGTGGGTCAGGCCACCCGGAGCCCGGACGACCCCGGCATGAATCAGAAGGAGCAGGTCCGCTGCCTCGAGGAGTTCCGAGCGGGAAGATTCCCGGTGCTCGTCGCGAGCAGCGTGGCCGAAGAGGGACTGGACATCCCGAACGTGGACCTGGTCGTTCTTTTCGAGGCTCAGCCCAGCGAGATCCGGACGATCCAGCGGCGGGGACGAACCGGGCGCAACGCCCCCGGCCGCGTCGTCACGCTCCTCGCCACCGGAACGCGGGACATCGGCTACCAGCGTGCCGAAAGAAAGAGGGAATCGGCCATGCGCCGCCAGGTCCGGAGGTTGAGCCGGAAGGAGTTCTCCTCGACCTCCGAACCTCCTTCGCCGCCGAAGACCTGAGAACCTCTCCGTGAGGGAATTTCAGGGGACCTCCGCCGGGGGCCATCCTCCGTCGGGAAGACGGTCGGCCAGGGCCCGGGCGAACTCCGACAGGTCCGGGTCCGGATAGAGTCTCGAGCTCTGGTCGATACACAGCACCGGCAGCATTCGAACGCGAAACCGCGTCGCCATCTCGGGGAAGGCCCGAACATCGATCACATCTAGCTCAGTTCGAGTCCGGGCCAACCGGGCGAGGGCGACGCAGGATCGCATCGCTCCCGGGGCGTCCCGAACCTCCCGAGAGAGAAAGAGTCGAAGATGGTGCCGGCGCGCCATCGACCCGGCCACCCGGCGCAGAACCTCGGGGACCTTTTGAGGGTCATCGCCGCCGGTGAGGAGAAATTCCACAAACGCGTCCAGAGGGTACCCCAGGGGGGCCCCGAGAAAACGAACGTTGGGACATGGCTCCGCGCGGATCCAGGGGGGAGGAGCCGCCGGACCCTCCTGGCCTGGCTGCACCGGGGCGATTTCCTCCAGATGGATCCGATTCGTAACCGTCGCCAGGCCGCGCCGCAACCCCTCGGCTTCGTCACATGCGCGGCAAGCATATCCGTCGGCGTGAAGCCCCCCGAAGAGCATCAGGGCTGTTGAAATCCCCCGAAGAGGTTCCAGACGACTTTGATCTTCCGGAGAAAGGGGTAGAAAGCTCCCCCGGCCCGACATGCCACGGGTGCCAGGCCGGGAGAGTGTTTGAATCTCTCGGAGTCTCACCGGGTCGATGGTGCCGGAGGCGCTTTCCCACCAGGCTCAACCTTCCGACCCGTCTTCCGGGGGGGAAGGGGGTCCGCGAGGTACCGGCCTCGCGGTGTCCAGAAAGTCCTCGACGAGGGAAGTGAACAACGCCGGTCTCTCAAGGTGGAGCATGTGTCCCTCTCCCGGAAGGTTCCGGTACCGACCGTTCCTCAACCGGGAGGCCAGGGCTGGCGCTTCCGAGACCGGAGCGATGGCATCCTCCTCGCCCCAGAGAACGAGACAGGGGGCTCGAATTTTCTCCACCTCGACGAGAAGCGCGCCCGAGGCCAGCCATTGGCGGGCAATTTGGCGAGCCTGATTCCATCGTCGGAGCGCTTCCGTCGCGGGTAACCGTGGCAAGGTGGAGAGGGCCACATCCCGTCTTCGGAAGAGGCGACCCGTCCAGGTGGCGGGGCGGGCCGGAAAAATCTCGGATTCCATTCCTTTAGCGGACGAACGAATGGCGGGGGCGAGAACCACGAGGCGACGCACCAGGGAGGGATAGCGAGAGGAGAGGGAGAGCGCCAAGGTTCCTCCTAGCGAATGACCCACGAGGTCGACCGGCGGAGACGTGGTCCGCCGCAGAAATTCCTGGGTGGACCGGACAAGGGCCGGCCAGTCAAACCCGGGGGGAATCCGGCCCGACTCTCCGTGTCCAGGCAGGTCTGGCACAAGCACGCGGTGGCTTTGGGCCAGGAAGGGGAAAGGCCCAGTCCAGTTCTGCCCCAGACTTCCCGCTCCGTGAAGAAATACGAGGGGAAATCCCCGCCCTCCATCCCAGAATGACCATCGGATCTGTTCCACCTCGATCTCCCGCCGAACAGAGGGAGCATTCCGGCGAGGATCTTGCGCGGCGGTCATCAAAGACGAAAGGAGGACGACGATCACGGATGACCTGAGCTCGGGACGGACTTATGGCTTAGGCTCATCTCTGGGGTGAAGAGGCTGAGGAGTGCGGCGACGAAGCTCGGGGCAATGCGGGTTCCTGCTTCCGTCCGGCCCGGCAACATCGGTGACCCCGCAAGGTCCCTCGGTCGCGTTACTGAAAGGATCTGAGTTCTTGCGATGCCCCCCTTGGGGTGTTTCGGCATCATTGATAGCGGGTACGGGGTAACGCGTACACAGGGCCGCAAAGGATCCCCTCCCATCTTTCTGGAATCAGCTTGGGTCCTTCACCCACGTCGCGTCCTGCTCCACGCCGATTCGCGGGGCTGCAGCTCTCAGAGTCCGCTCGCACCAGAGAGGGGCTTTCGGATCGACCTTCCTCGGGTGGGCGCTCAACCACACGAAGAGGGTGGGAACGGCATCCCCGTACAGGGGCGCAGGCTCCGGGGCGCAGCCATTCTCCCGCGTCACCCGAACCTCGATATACCCCTCCTCGGGGAGAACCACATCCCCGGCCCGGAGAAGGTAAGTCTTCGCATAGCGGCCCTGCGAGTTGAAGAGCGTCCGGATCCCGGCTCGGTCCCGGAAGTTGAGGGTGGGCTCCGCTCGGCAAGCAACCGCTTCCCGAGAGAGACTGACGGAGGTGCCATAGGGTGGCTTCCACTTCTCGAGCTGGATGCGGAGCCCGGAAGCATACTGTTTCCTCGATCTGGCCAGTCACCATCGCCAGAACGAGCCCGAGCGGTTGGTGCCCGTCGCCCGAGTCCCGCGGACATGAGGCCGAGCGGGCAACCGCTCCTGGGAGGGACCTACGACACCCGACCCGGCGGGACGCAGCGGAAGCCGAGCCGGGGGACGGCTTGCGGGAACCAAGACAGGTCTGTGCGCATTCGAACGACGCTGACCCCGGACTGCCGGGCCTTCACAAACTTCCCGGCTCGCGTCCCTCTCGGGTCGGCCCAGGTTCAGGCCATGACCGGGGGGTCCGCCCGAGCGGAGCGGCTCAGGCCACATCCCGTTGTAGCCCGAGATCAGGTGACGTTGAGCGGCAGGGTCGTCCCGAGCTTCCCCTTTCGCGCCCGTCACCCGCTGACGGGGAGTTATGCTATCTGAATCAGAGGTGAAGCCACTGGAGGGACTTGAACCCCCGACCTGCTGATTACGAATCAGCCGCTCTGCCAACTGAGCTACAGTGGCACCGCATCTCGTTGGAAGTCTCCGAGCACATGAGTTTTGGCCTCCGAGGGGGAGGGAAGAAGGAATCCCTCGGGGTTCCGCCCACGGTTCAATCCATAGACCGCAGTGCGTTACGGAAATCCTCGACGAGGTCCGCGGGATCCTCGATCCCCAGAGAAAGGCGGACCATTCCGTCCTCAATCCCCCGACGCTTCCGTTCTTCTGGCGACAGCTGCCGGTGGGAAGTCTCCGCGGGAATCGAGGCGAGGCTCTCCACCCCCCCCAGGCTACTGGCGGGATGGACCAGGCGCAGGTGGGACATCAGTTGGTGGGCCTGACGGGAACCCCCCCGGAGGACCAGAGAAATCATCCCCCCCCGCCCGCTCATTTGAGTCCGGCAGAGCCTCTCCTCGGCCTCAGAGTGGCTTCCGGGGTAGTGGACCGCCAAGATCTTCGGGTGCCCTTCGAGCTCCTCCCGGAGGGCGCGGCCGTTCTCATTGTGGCGACGAATCCGAAGGGCGAGGGTCCTCATCCCCCGGACAAGGAGGTAGCCGGCCAGAGGGTCGAGCGTGGCCCCCAGGGTTTCCGACGTGACCCGCAGGGACTCCAGAACTCGGGATTCGCCCACAAGGGCCCCGGCGAGCAGATCGCTGTGACCCCCCAGGTACTTGGTGGCGGAATGCATCACCAGATGGGCCCCCAGGTCCCCCGGACGTTGGTTCACCGGCGTGGCGAAGGTGTTGTCCACGAGGAGGTGGGCTCCCACCTTTCGGGCCGCCCGGCTCCAGGCCCGAAGATCATGGACCCGGAGGGTGGGGTTCGTGGGGGTTTCCACGACGAGGAGCCGCGTTTGGTCCGTGACCATGTCTTCCACCTGATCCGAACGGTCGGACGGGACCCAGCGTACGGAGATTCCGAACCGACTCACCTCGTCCCGAAGCAAAGTCAAAGTGTTTCCATACAGATCTTCGAGCGCCACCACCTCGTCTCCCGAGCGCAGGCTCCCGAGGATCGCCGCGCTCAGGGCGCCCATACCGGAGGCGTAGACCCGGCCCATCTCGGCGTTTTCCGCCTTTCGGATCAGGTCCGCCGCCTGGCTCAGGGTGGGATTCTCCAGCCGCGTGTAAAGGTGGACCCGGCCGGGAGGCCGCACCTCCGAGTGTTCCGCGGGATAATGGAAGGTGGAGGTCTGGTAGATGGGGGGCACCACAGATCCCGCGTTCAGGTCCGGGATGTCCGCCCCGTGGACGAGGAGCGTGTCGATCTTCCAACGCGGGTCGTCCCCTTTCCCGCGTCCTTCCGTACCGGGGGGAGGTCCCATGAACTCTCCGAAGGGTTCCGACGGGCCTCGGCGGATCCCTCGAGGATCCGCAGTCTCTCTTCCAACTTAATCTCTTTCAGGTACGGGACCGATCCCTCCGGCACGAGGTCCTCCCAGGGTTCCCCGTGGGCCATCCTCTGCCGGATCCGGGTCCCTTCGAAGCGGTCTCGGTCGAACCAGGGCAGAAGGGGTAGGGTGTACCCCGCCTGCTGAAAGAGAAGGCGTGTCAGGGGATCGTTGCTGTAGACCTCTTCGAAGGGGGGAAGCAGGGATTCGACATGGGAGACCCAGAGCGCGTGTCGGTCCACGTCGGGCACGGGCACCGGCCAGACCCGGGGAATGTCCTCGGAGGGCAGCACCCGGAGGATCAGCTCCATCCGTTCGCCGGCGGTCATGGGATTGCGCAGGGTGTGGGAGGCCTGAGCGCTTCCGATGGCCAGAAGGAGCTGCTGGGGTCGCCGTTCCTGGAGGATATGCCGAACGAGCTCCCGATGCCCCCGGTGGAAGGGCTGGAACCGCCCCACAAGAAGGCCGCGCAAGTCCCGGCTCCCCCTCAGTCCGGGCTCAGTTCGTCCACATTGTCCAGGAACTCGTCGAGGTGGGGACACCGGTACGTGAGGTAATGGCGGCAGTGGCTGCAATCGGTGTCGTTCAGCTCCCGGCGCAGGGCGTTATTGAAGACATAGCAGGGACGTCCTTTGGTGGGCATCTCCTCGGATGTCTCCCGGAAAGCGTGCCCGGGGACGTGGGAGCCCTTTCCGTGGGGGTGGCCTCCCCCCGGGCGGGAAGCGAACATCAGCTGGACGGGGTACCGGCGGACGCCAACGGAGCCTTGTTCGGCGCGGGGGCCACCGGAGGGGCGGTCTCCCGGGCGGTCGCGTGCACCATGGCCGCGAGCCGCTCCAAAAGGGATTCCTTCTTGGCCTCGGTCCCGACCAGGGCATAGCGCAAAACGTCACGGAGGGTCCGGACCGGGATGACCTCGATCCGGCCCACGTAGCGGGAATCGAGGACGAGGTCTGGGACGTTGTCCTCGGGGATGAGCACCCGGCGGATTCCCGCTTCGGCCGCCGCTTCCACCTTGGCCGTCACCCCCCCCACCGGCAGGACGAGGCCCCGGACCGATAGGGATCCGGTCATCGCGAGGCTCTGGTCCACGGGAACCCCTTCTAAGGCGCTGATCACCGCCGTGGCCACCGAGACGCTCGCGCTGTCTCCCTCCACCCCTTCCGAGGTCCCCACAAACTGGATGTGAATGTCATGGTTCGAAATGTCCTCCCCCGTATACTTCTTGACCAGGGCGGAGACGTTCTGGACCGCTTCCTTGGCGATCTCTCCCAGCTTGCCGGTGGCGAGGACCGTCCCGGCCTCCTTGATGTGGGCCGGGGTGACCTCGGCCACAATCGGCAGGACGATGCCGGAGAATTCGCTCATCCCGCTCTGGCCCCCGATGGCGGCGAGACCGTTGACCACGCCGATGGCCGCCCCTTCGGTGTTGAACATCCGGTAGTCCTTGCGGTGCTCGATGTAGCGGTCCGCAATCTGCTGCTCGAGGGACCGGCTCGTCCGCTTGGCGCGGACCACGTGCTCGGCCCGGACGATCTTGGCCCCCTCGCTGTTCGCGATGTCCCCGGCCACCCGAATGAGCCCCCCGAGTTCCCGCAGACGGAGGGTGAGGTGTCCCGATCGTCCACCCCGGCGCTGAGCTTCCCGGATGATCTCGGTGACCGCCCCCTTGTCGAAGTGGGGGATCTTCTTGTCCTTGGCCACCTCCTGGGCCACGAACCGAATCAGCTTCTGGCGGTTGGCGGGGGTGTCGGGCATGGTGGTCTTGACATAGACCTCGTAACCGTACCCCCGGATCCGGCTGCGCAGGGCGGGATGCATCTCCTGGACGGAGTCGACGTTGCCGGCCGCCACGAGGATGAAGTCGCAGGGAACCGGCTCCGTCTTGACCATGGCCCCCGCGGAGCGCTCGGACTGGCCCACGATAGGGAACTTCCTCTCCTGGAGGGCGGTAAGCAGGCTGTGCTGGCTCTCGATCTTGAGGAGGTTGATCTCGTCAATAAAGAGGACCCCCCCATTGGCCTTGTGGATCGCCCCGACCTCCACCCGCTCGTGAGGGGGGGTCTCGAGGCCTCCCGACTGGAATGGGTCATGTTTGACATCCCCGAGGAGCGCGCCGGCATGGGCTCCCGTCGCGTCCACAAAGGGAGGTTTCTCGTCCGCCGTGTGGCTCACCAACAGCTTGGCCACGGTGGCCGTCGAATCGTTCTTGACGGTCCCGAACCGGAAGATGAAAACTAGGGCCAGCAGAATCAGGATCCCGATGAGGACCGGGGTGAGGCTGTGCGTCGGGTCGGTGATAACCGCCCACGCGACGAGGACGACCACAACAACGACCGCCAGGAACAGCAGGACGTTGCGGTACTCCTTCTTCTGGGCCGCCTCCAGCTTCTGGGCGGCTACGATCTCCTTGCCCTTAGGGGAAGGAACAACCCGGATCTTCGGCTCGTTCGGATCCTCGGGGTTCGGGTAGGCCAGGATATCCTGAAGGGGTTCCTTGGGCATGAAATCGGTCATCGCCCGGGCGAGCATCGACTTGCCCGTCCCCGGTTCCCCGATGAGGATCATGTGGCGTTTCTGCTGGGCCGCTTTCTTGGCCACTTCGACGGCCTCGTCCTGGCCGATCACCTGGTCGAGGAGGCGGTTGGGGACGTCGATGTCCGCCGTGGTCGTGAAGGGTTGGCTCTGGATCCAGGCCTCCACATCCCCCGGGGGGGTGTTGGTGGCGGCCGATTCCGAGGAATCTGACATGTTCGGCCCGACCCCCCCTCGTCTCTTGTTGTCGAACGGCTCTGACACCCGTTCCCCGCATGCAAATGGAGCGGTGCCGCGTATATATGCTTTCGATAGAAAATTCGCCTCGCTCCCGGGCGACCCCCCGCCAGTCTCCGGGCCATGCCTCACCTCGTCTTGCCACCATCTTATAGCCGGGCGACGTGGGGCGCCCTCGTGAAATGTTCTCTGCGTCCCCCGACAAGGGGGCGTCGAAGGGCACGGACCCTCCTGGAAGAGCTCGGGGGCAGCTTCGGACGATGACCGAACTTTGGCCCGGCCGGCCGGTGGCGGAAAGGATCTTGTCCGAAGCGAGGAAACGGATCTCTCAGCTTTCCGGAAGTGGCCGGGATCCGCCGGGCCTTGTAAGCATCGCGGCGGGATCGGACCCGGCATTCGAAGCGTATCGCCGACCCCAGCGAAGAGGAGCCCAGGACCTTGGGATCCGTTACTTTCCCGTAAATCTCCCGGCAGAGTCGTCCGCCTCCGCCCTGGTGACGGAGATCCGTCGGGCAAACGTGGACCCTTCCATGGACGGGATCCTCGTGGCCCATTCCCTCCCCCCGGGGATGGATTTCCAAGAGATCGCCCGCCACATTGCCCCGGAAAAGGATGTCGACGGGAGCAATCCCCTGAGCTTGGGCCTCTTGGCGGCGGGCCGGCCGGGGTACGTTCCCGCCGTCGCGTTGGCTACCCGGTCCTTCTTGGAATACCATGGCATCTCAACGCGGGGAAAGACGCTGGTCGTGGTGGGGCGATCTTCAACGGTGGGGATCCCCACCGCGTTGCTGTACCTCCTTCGCGGGGCCTCCGGGGACGCCACCGTGACCATCGCGCACTCCCAAACGCCCGATCTCGGCGAGGCACTGCGGTCCGCGGACATTGTGATCTCCTGCGCCGGATCCCCGGGACTCCTCGACCGGTCCAAGGTCCGGCGAGGCAGCATCGTTCTCGACGTGGGGGTCTCTATTCCCAAAATGACGGGAGGTAGCGGGGTGCTGCGAGGGGACGCAGACGTGAGTTCCTTGGATGGGTGGGCCGCGGCGGTCACGCCCGTGCCCGGAGGGGTGGGACCCGTGACCGTGGCCCACCTCCTGGCCAGCACCGTGTCGAGTTGGGCCCGACGAATTGAGGGAGGGGCCCTCCCATGAGCCGGGACTCGAGCGAGGACGGCGAGGGGGCCCGAGACAAGGACCCGGACCCTTCTTCCGCTTCCGACGAGGAGGCCCTGGAGCTCCCGACCCTGCACTGCCGGGATTGCCCCTTATGGTACGGGGAGGAGAACCGCGGGTGGGGCCCCTGTTCGATCAAGCATCAGCGGGGGGATATCCGGTACATCACTTTTGGAGGGCACGAGTGCGACGAGGATTACCATCCTCCCGTGCCCATCCGTCCCGGGAAGGCGGATCGGTTGAGGGGGGTCCGCTCGACCTCGAGACGGTCAGCGGTAGGATATTCCTCCACCAGAAAGGCGGGTCGCCCGAGGCGAGGGGCCACTCGCCGGAGCCGCGACGGGGATAGCTCGAGCCGTTGAAGGGCCTCGCTCCATTGGAAGTCGGCCGGCCGAAGTCTCAGCTCTCGGATGAGCCGGTCCCTCAACCCTTGCTGCTCCCCGGGGGAAAGACCCCGGGCGTCGACGATGCCGAGAAGGATCGTGCCGTCCGGGGTCCTTTCGGCGAAGGGGGGCGCCGAGAGCTCGGCCCGCCGCAAAAGGCGACGGCGCAATTGCACCCCATCCTTGAACCGGGACGAGCAATAGTGGACCGGAATTCCCCAGTCCCTCTCCCGGACCAGCCGTTCGGCCAAGGCCCGGCTTCCCCGGACCCCCCAGCCGCTGCGGACATCGACGCGATAACCCCGCTCCCGGAGGTTCTTATCGTTGGTCTCGGAGAATTCCAGCTCGTTCAGGTTGACGAAATCCACGCCCAACCGGGCCAACGCGCGGATCAACCGACGCAGTTCCATCTCTTTTTCCGGAAGGACGGGCACCTCGACGCCCCGGCGGATCCCCCAGGCCCCCGATTCCTCCAGGACGTGCCGGTAGGCGCTCCCCGAGGAGTGGAGAGCGCCCCACACGTAGTGCGGGATGTGCAGACGCAGCTCGTCAAGACCCGCGTCCGCCAGACGACGGACCTTGACGGCGTTGGGCTCATGGGTGTAGAGGTGGATGTGGTGAGAGGCTCCGAAATGGGCCTTCAGGAGCTCGACATAGTGAACGGTCCGCTCAAGGCAGCCGAGGGGGTCGCCCCCCGTGATTCCCGTGCCGGAGGCCCCCATCGCCCGGGCCTCCTCCAGGACATCGGAGTCCGAGAGGACGAGCCGCTCGTTGGCGTACGTGACATCCTTCTGGTTCCGCCGCTCTGAGACGGGGCAATAGAAGCATCGGAAGCGACAGAGCCCCGTCACGAACAGGACCATCTTGCGGCCCTCGGCGCACTGCTGGCACCCCGGCGACAGGGCCCCTCGGTGGCTGGAGGCCATCGGCAGGAGGCGCAGCCCCGGACCCAGCGCCGGGGAGGAGGGCTTCATCGGCAGATCCGATGAGGAGCATCCTCCCGGAGTCCCGCAGGAAGGCATTCCGGCCATTCGATCCGCACGAAGGACCCGGGCAACGAATATAACTCATCGCCCTGAGGGGGCCGCGAGGGGCTTTAGTGCCGGCGGGTCCAAAGAAGGGGGTCAGCGTGCCAGGGGAGGGGGTCCCTCGTCCCACCGCGACCCTCGACATCGAAGGGGAGGGGGCCCTCGGGGCACTTCGAAGGCGCATCGAAAGATGCCGACGGTGCCCCCGCCTCGTGCGTTACCGGGAGACGCTGGCGCGCCAAGGAGAGGCCCGGACAGGGGAACCACACTGGGGGCGTCCGGTGGCCGGATTCGGGGATGTGGAGGCCTATCTGGTGGTGGTGGGGCTCGCCCCCGCCGCCCGGGGAGCGAACCGGACCGGGCGGATCTTCACGGGGGACCGTTCGGCCACCTTCCTGATGCGGGGGCTGCACTCGGTCGGGCTCGCCAGCCAGCCCGACAGCGTCTCCCGGACGGACGGCCTGCGGCTGCGGGATGTCTACATCACCGCCGCGGTTCGGTGCGTGCCTCCAGGCAACCGGCCCGATCCCGGTGAGGCGCGGAACTGCCGGCCGTACCTGGTTGAGGAGTTCCGTTCTCTTCGCCATGTGCGCGCGGTGCTCGCCCTGGGAGGCTTCGCCTGGGACCAGAGCCGCCGGGCCCTCGAGGTGGCCTTCGAAATCCCCTATCCCCGGAGCCCCTTCCGGCACGGGGGACGCGTGGCCCCGGGGCCCGCCGTCCCTGTTCTCTGGGGGTCCTACCATCCCAGTCCGCGCAACACCCAGACCGGGTTGTTCACGTTCGACATGTTCCATCAGTTGTTGCGACGGATCCTCAAGGACGCGTCCCTCCCGGCGCCACCCTGAGACGGGATGGGCGGGGAGGCCCAAAGACCTCCGCAAACCCGGTATCCCATGGAATCGGGCTCGTTACGCTCAAGAGGGGACAGGGGTCCGTCCCGGCATGTTCGAGCTCCGGGATCGCGATGGCCTGGCCCGGATCGGTCGCCTGCAGACAGAGCACGGGATCCTGGAGACTCCCGCGCTCCTGCCGGTTGTCCACCCGGACCCCCGACGGGGGCCGATCCGGCCCTCCGAGCTCGCCCGCGAGTGGGGGGTGAACGCCCTCATCACCTCCAGTTACATCCTTTCCCGTTCTCCGGAAGTCCGGAGGGAGTGCGAGGAGAAGGGGATCCACCGGGCTCTGGACTTCCCCGGGATCATCATGACCGACTCGGGGGCCTTCCAGCAACACGCCTTCGGGCGCGTGGAGGTCTCTCCCCGGGAGATCCTGGAGCTCCAGAACCGGATCGGGTCCGACATCGCGACCGTGCTGGACGATTTCGTCGAGCCGGACGCCGACCGTACGCGCGCGAGGGCGGGAGCGCAGATCACCGAGACCCGGACCCAGGAGGCCCGGCGCCTGAGGCCTCAGGGGCTCCTCGCCGCCCCGGTCCAGGGGGGCCGATACGAGGACCTCCGGAGGGAGGCGGCCCGGAGCGCCTCCTCCCTCGGCGATATCGTTGCGGTGGGAGGGATCGTGCCGCTCTTCGAGAAGTACCGGTTCGCCAGCCTCGCCCGGATCCTCCGGGCCGTCCGGCAAGGGTTGGCGCCGGAGCACCCGGTCCACCTCTTCGGACTGGGCCATCCGATGGTCTTCGCCTGGGGGGCCCTTTTCGGGGGGGATCTGTTCGACTCGGCGCTTTATTCGAAGTTCGCGCAAAGAGGAGCCCTGGTCTTTCCGGAGGGAACGCTGCCCCTGGAGTCCGTGCGTGAGGACTTCTGCCCTTGCCGCCTGTGCGAACGGACGCCTCTCACCGCGATCTCCACCCTCCCGGCCCCGGAGCGCGAGACCCATATCGCTCGTCACAACCTGCTCCAGTCCCTAGCGGAGGTTCGCCGCGTCCGGCAGGCCATCCGGGAAGGGACCCTGTGGGAGCTCGCCGAACGACGTGCTCTGGGTCACCCTGCCCTTCGGGAGGGACTGAGGGAGACCCTCGCGGACGTGGGAATCTTCCTCGAGGCCGAACCCTGGAGCCGCCGAACCCTCCGCCTCCAATTGCCCGAAAGCTGGGGTCGCCCCGCCATCGTCCGGTGGCGCCAGCGGCTGGAAGAGTACCGAGCTTCCTTCTCGCTGCGAAGGAGCTGGCCGGGGGGGTCGCTTGATCCCGCCAAACTGGCCCGAGGGCCCCCCCCGGAGCTTCCCGGTTCGGGAGAAGTCCTTTGGGAGGTCCCGACGCCCCTGGGCCCCGTCCCCGTGGAGCTAAGCCAGGTCTACCCTGGAGGGAGCTTGCTGGCCCCGGACGACGACTTCGGCGTTGAAGAGGAGGGGTCCGACCGCGAGGACCCCGCGAGCCACGCGAGGATGGAGGAGATCCCCGGACCGGATCCGGAACGGCTGGCCGCCTGGACCCGCCGGCATGTCCGAGGTCTCCTCCGGTGGTGCTGGGGGACCGACGCGATGGCTCTGGCCGAGGCCCCGGACCTGAAGGTCCGAAGGACCCGGTCCTCCGGTCGTCTGCGCGACATCGCCCGCGGACCCGAGGTTCTCTTCCACGTAGGCAATGACGGACTCCCTCGACCGACCTTGCGGGGGGGCCAGGAGCTCTGGTCCCGGCTGCCCAAACCCCGGGGTCGGGTCGTGGCGAGCGAGGAAGCGGTTCCCTTCGTGCTCGCGGGCCAGAGCCTCTTTTCGCGCCATGTGAGAACGGCTGACCCAAATCTCCACCCGGGAGATCCCGTTCTCCTGGTCGATCAGGCCGACCTCTACCTGGGAGTGGGCCAGGGGATCCTCTCGGGGCCCGAGATGGGCCGGTTCCTTCGGGGGGTGGCCGTCCGGGTTACGGCTCACATCCCGCCACCCTGATTCGCGGGTCCCCATGAGTCCCGGATCCCCAGAGCCCTTCCATCCCCGAGGGCCTCGCCTGGTACGCCCGGCTCTCCTCGGGGGGACCTACTGCTTCCGGAGTATGACGATCCTGTTCACCGTCTCCCTGCCCCTGGTCGCCTATCGGGATGGCGCCAGCATCCCGCAGGTCGCCGGGGTGACGGCCACGTACACCGCCTTCGTGGCCATCTCCGGCCTGGCCTACGCCCGTCTCCGGTTCTCCGGTTCTCCCTATTGGCTCGCGGGGGCTTCGATCGCCCTCTTGGGAGCCGCCGGGTTGGCCAACGGGACATCCCTCTTGCCTTTCGTGTGGGGTTCCGCGGTCGTCGGTGGCACGGCCGCGGGTGTCCTCTTCACCAGTCTTCCGACCCGGTTCGCCTCCCTGGGTCCCCGGGAAGAGCCTTCCCGGGACCTGGCTACATATACCGTGTCGCTGGTCGTGGCCCTTGTCAGCGCCAACCTCCTGGAAGCCGGTCTCTCCGGGCGGGGCCTCTCCGACCTCTCGGGGTTCTACGATCTCGAGCTTGTCTTCTCGGGGGCTGCGACGGGTTTGTTTTTCTTCGGCGCGTGGGTGACCGCCCCTCCGGCCGGCCCGGACGCACCTCGAGAGTCCCCGAGGGACTTGCCCGCCCTCGACGTCGTGACCCTGGTTCGGCGGACAGGAGCCTACCTGATCTTAGTCGCAACGTTCAGCGTGGCGTATGTGGCGGTCATCGCCTTCGCCGCCGTGACCGAGGTGCAGAGGTTCTCCGTGTCCCCGGCGATCGTGGCCCTCGGGTTCTCCTTCTTCTTTCTCCCGTCCCTGGGGCTCCGGATCTTTCAGACGCGAAGGGTCCTGGGAGCCGCCCAGCGCTGGAGGTACCTCCTGGCCGCCTTTGTCGCCATGCTCTCCGGGGCCGTCGTCGTCGCGGAAGCTCCCTCCTGGCCCCTGTTCCTGGTTGGACTGGTCCTGATGGGCGTCCCTCACGGCCTGGTCTTCCCCCAGGCCTTCATGGCGGTGGCCCGCGTTCGAGGGGATTGGCAGGGGCGAGCCCTGGGAAACTCCCTGGTCGAAGGGCTTTCCAACGCCATCAGCGTGGTCGGTCCCTTCTTTGTGGCCGCCCCGGTGGCTCAGGCGCACTGGCCCCTCTCGCAGGCCTTGGGGGCCACCGTAGGGGTGGCGGCCGGCGTCTCCCTCCTCCTGCTCCTCTTTCGGAGGGAGACGGGGTAGGCCTGCTCGCCGCTTCGCTACTAAGAAATACGGGCTCTCCCCTCCGGGCGGACCGATGAGGACGTACGTGAACCTCCAGCTGGACTCCGAGGGGGCGGGTTTCAGCGAGGTCGCGGAGATCCTCCAGGACCTCGGTTTCCGGGCGCAGACGGGACGCAGCGACTTCGTGTACGAATGGGACCGCCACGCCACGGTGAAGGACTCCCTCTGGTTCGCGGACCGGATCCACGCCGCTCTGCGGGGCAAGCGGGTCTGGTTCCGGGTCGAGACCGTCGAGGAGTAGCCCGACGAGCCGGGGGGCTCGCGCTTAGACAGATATAGGGGAACGCCCCACCGGGAAGTCGAGGTGTCGACCCCCTGAACGCCCGGTCGGATCGGCTCCCGAACGATCCCCCACCCGTTCCTCTGGAACGGGCCTCGGAGGCCGCCCCTCTCACGCGCAACTTCACCCTGAGCGCGGCCGTGGTGGTCCTGGTCTCGGTGGGGACGCAGGTCCTCGGCTGGGTCTCCACCAAGGTGCTCTATCTCCAGGTGGCCCCCGGGAACTGTGTGACGGGGACCGAACCGAGCTGCCTCGGGCTCCACTTCCTGGGCATCTCGTCGTTCTATCTCCTAATCGCCTCTTCCATCGGGGCCCTGGGTGACCTGCGCGTCATGAGTGCCTACGTTTACTATATGGCGCGGGGAGGGGACCGCTCGGCCCTTACCGGGGCCTACGCCATCTTCCGATTGACGAGCATGGGGGTCCTGGGCCTCGGGTTCTTCCTTTTTGTCGACCTGGCCAACCCCTCCTTCATCCCCCATTACACGACCGCGGTGGCCCTGTTCTCGGCCCTTCCCCTCCTGGAAGCCCCGGGGGTGCTCTTCTCGGCCTACTGGCGGGGGAGGGGGGAGGCGGCCTACGGGCAGACCCCCCTCATCATCGAGACAGGCGTGCGAACGGCGCTTTTGATATTCGTGGCCACGAGCTTCACGACGTCGAGCCTCCCGGCCCAGGGAGCCTCCCTCGTGACAGAGATGGCCCTGGCCTATTTTGCGGGGGGGTTCGCCAGCCTGGCCTACTCTCTCTCGGTCTTCCGCGAGGCCGTCCTGAAGGGCGCGCGCCGGGTGCTCTCCGCGATGTTCCGCTTCGCCTACCCCCTCATGGGAGCGATGCTACTCACGTACGTCCTGACGAGCGCGCCTCCGTTCTTTGTGGAGGGGCTGGGAGGACCTGCGGGGTTCCAGAACCTTCAGCTCTTCAACAGCGACAACGCCTTCCTCATCCTGTTGATGTTTCTCCCGACCGCGGTTACCTATCCGCTCTTTCCGGACCTCGCCTCCCTGCACGTGCGGGGACTCGACCGCGAGATCCGCGCCCGGACCCGACGCGCGCTGCGATTGACATCGATGCTCCTGGTCCCGGCCATTCTGTCCGTGGTCGTCTTCCGCGTGGACCTCCTGCGCGACATCTACACCTCGGCGCAGGTCACCGCTAACCACAGCCCCCTGGCCCTGGCGGTGCTGGCCTTCACCGCGCTGCCCCTGTCCCTGTTCCGGATCATGGGGACGAGCCTCGACGCTATCGGCCAGCAGAAGCGCGAGCTCTACCTGTCCGCGGCCCAGCTGGTCGTCCTGGTCGCGGCGATGGCCGTCTTCATTCCCGCCAACGGTCCCGCCTCCCGCCTCGGTCCCGAGTTCACGGGCGTGGTAGGGGCGGCTATCGCCGTCTTCCTGTCGGCGGTGGCCGGGCTCTTCGTGAACGCCTTCTACCTCCACCGCTATCTCAAAGTCCACCTGCCCCTCCGCCCGTACGCCACGATGCTGGGCGCGGCCGTCGCCTCCTTCGCGGTCTTTTCCAACACCGTGCTCGGGTTCTTCCACGTGTCCCTCCCGGTGGGGCGGACTCCCGTACTCGTGGGCGTGATCGCCCTCGGGTTCCTGGTCTACTTCGGCGTCCTCCTGGTCGTGGGGGAACTGACCCGAGAGGACGTGTCCCGGATCCTGTCGCCGTTCGGGATTCCCCCACGGGGGATCCGATTCCTCCAGCGGCTGTGCCGACGGGAGACCTGGCCGGACCTGGACGAATGAGGTTCCCTTCGATCCTCCCCCTCGCGGGCCATTTATAGGGTCCCGATCGTCCCGGGGCCATGGTCATCCTCGGTATCGAATCTACGGCCCACACGGCCAGCGTGGGTATCGTAGGCCCGGGGGCCCGGATCCTCGCCAATGTAACCGACATGTACCGGCCCCCTAAGGGGGGGATCCATCCGCGGGAGGCCGCCAACCACCACGCGGAGGTCTTCCCGGACCTGGTGGAAAGGGCGCTCGTCCAGAGCGGGATCGACGCGAATGAGATCGAGGCCATCGCCTTCTCTCAAGGACCCGGACTGGGGCCCTGTCTGCGCTCCGGGGCGACCGTGGCCCGGACGCTCTCCCTCTCCTGGGAGCGACCACTGGTCCCGGTGAACCATTGCGTTGCCCACCTGGAGATTGCCCGGGTCCTCAGCGGGTTCTGGAACCCGGTCCTCCTGTACGCGAGCGGGGGCAACACCCAGGTCGTCGCTTTCGCCAACGGGCGCTATCGCATTCTGGGGGAGACCCTCGACATGGGCGTGGGGAACTTCCTCGATAAGCTCGCGCTGGCGATGGGAGGGACCTTCCCGGGGGGCCCTCTGATCGAGCAGTGGGCCCGCCAGGGGACCACGGTACATCCTCTCCCCTACTCCGTCCATGGCATGGACGTGAGCTTCTCGGGGCTCTTCACGGCGGCCCGCGCGGCGCTGGCGCGCGGGGTCCCCCGGGAGGACGTGGCCTTAAGCGTCGAGTTGACGGCTTACGCGATGCTCTGCGAGATCGCCGAGAGGGGCCTGGCTCACCTGGGGTCCCGGGAGCTCGTCCTCGGCGGAGGTGTGGCGTGCAACCGCCGACTGAGGGAGATGATTGAGCGCATGGCCGCCCCTCGGAATCTGCGGACCTACGCCCCGCCGCCTTCTCTCTGTGTCGACAACGGCGCCATGATCGCCTGGACCGGGCTCCTCGCCCACCGGGTCGGCCTGGACGTCCCCGTGGAAGGGTCCGCGGTGCTCCCGCGCCAGAGGACCGACCATATCGACGCCCGGTGGCGGGAGACGACCCCCGCCCTCTCGGGGGACGATGGCTGAAAGGGCGAGCTTTGATGCCGTGGTGGTCGGAGGCGGCCCGAGCGGGAGCACGGCCGCCTACGAGCTCGCCCGGGCCGGCCACACGGTGCTCCTGACGGAGGAGCATCCCCGAATCGGCCAGCCGGTCCAGTGCGCGGGCCTGGTCTCGAGCCGGGTGCTCGATCTGGCCGGGTCTCGGGACATGGTCCTCCACGAGGTCCGGGGCGCCACCGTCTGGAGCCCGTCAATGCGGCCCCTGCGCTTCGCCGCTCCCGAGACCCGGGCCTACGTGATCTCCCGAGAGGGTCTCGATCGCCATCTGGCCGACCGGGCCGCCTCGGCCGGGGCCGAGGTCCGGACGGGCTGGCGGTTCCGGGAGCACCACTCTCGGGACCCCCGGGGGCCCCTGAAGCTCCGGTTCCGGACTCCCGAGGGAGAGCAGGAGGTCCGGGCCCGTCTGGTGATCGGGGCCGATGGGGTGACAAGCGAGGTCGCCCGTTCCTTCCGGCTTCGCCGTCCCGTGGAGATCCTCCCGGCCTACGAGGCGGAGATCCCCGTCCCCGACAGCACCCGGGACGAGGTGGAGATCTACCTTGGGCAACGCGTCTCCCCGGGCCTCTTCGGCTGGTGGATCCCGGACGGGTTCGGGGGCGCCCGGGTCGGCCTCGCCATCCGGCCCTACCGGGACCGGACGGCCCGGGACTACTTCGCGGTCCTCCTGGACCGGGTCTCGCGACGCTACGGCCGACCAACCGGGTCTCCCGTCGGCATCGTCGTGGCCGGCATCCCCATCGGGACCGTCCCCCACATCGCGGGGGACCGGGTCCTCCTGGTGGGGGACGCGGCCGGGCAGGTCAAACCGGTGTCCGGTGGTGGGATCTACACGGGGATGCGAGGGGCCCTTCTCGCGAGCCGGGTGGCCCAACAGGCGCTCGCGCAGGACACCATCCAGCCTGAGGACCTTTCCCCCTACGAAGACCTCTGGAAACAAGAGTTCGGGGCCGAGTTCGAACGGGCGCTCCTCCTTCGGCGGATCTTCCTGGGTTTGAGGGACGAACAGTTGGAACGCGTCCTCGAGGTGCTCTCGGAGTCCCGGCTCCAGGGAACGATCGTGGCCTTCGGGGACATCGACTTTCCGTCCCACGTGGCCTCGCAGCTCCTGCGTCAGTCCCCGGCTCTTGTCTCCCTGCTCCCGTCGGCCGTGGTGTCCCTGTTCCGCCGCCCCGGGCGGCGGACACCCCGCCTCGACTTCGGGGCCCCGGTCTCCTGACGGGTCCGGGGACGGACGGCAAGATAGCCTCCGATCGCCGCGAGGACGAGGGAGATCCCCAGGAGAGCGTACAGGTACGGGGCCACAGGGTTGGATCCCACAGGGATCGACGTATCGGGGGTCACCCCGCTGACATTGAGGAGGGTGAGGTTGAGGGTCGGGGTACCGTTCGGATTGCGTGTCGCCTCTGCCCAGAGGGAACTGGAGAACCACCCCCGCGACCTCAACACATAGGTGGCATTGGCCATCCCAAACTCCAGGGAGCTCCTCACGAGGTAGGTACCCGAGGTATCTGAGGAGGGCATCTCCACGCCCACGCCCCCCGGGGAAGAACTTCCCGGGGCTATGTTCCCAAGGGTCAGATTTATCGAGACCCCCCCGGGATGGCCCGGGACCTCCCATGTCGGGACCCCGGGGGTCGAGGGTCCCACCGGGCTCTCCCCCGTCGGGGTCACGAAGGCGTAGATGTCCAGGCTCAGGCGAACGGATTCCAGGGTCTGGTTGAACGGGTCGTTCACGGCATAGGAGAGGGACCCCTGTGCTCCCGGCTGGATCGGGGGACAGGACAGGGACAAAAGCTCGCCCCCGGCATTGTCCGGAAGGGTCGGAGGGGCGGCGGCGGCCGAAGCCGCCGTCGTGAGCACTCCCAGGACCAGGGCCACCACCAGGAACGAACGGACTTGGGTCACGGGGGTGATCGCCCGGCCATCTCGAGGAGCCTTTCGATCCGATCCAGGACATCCCGCCCGCCGGCCGCGGGGGAATGCCCCACGAAGGCCCGGGCCCACCAGGGCTCGAAGGGCGCTGGCGGCTCGGGGTCGAAATCCGAGACCTCGGCGGGCCGCGAGGGGTGGGTGAAGGTCGCCTTGAAGAGGGCCCGGGCCAGGGGCAGGGGTTGGGCGGTCCGGGCCACCGCCTCCTGGTCCGCGCGGATCTCCTCCCGCCGGGTGAGGAGCCGAGCAAGCCAGGCCAACAGGGGGTCGGCCCGCATGAGCGAGGACAGGGTCCGAACATAGGTCAGATACCGTCCGTCCAGCGCCCGGACATGTCCCAGCTCGTGGGCGATGACCGCCTCCACCTCTTCGGGGGGAAAGTCCTCCAGGATGGATCGGGAGACCAGGATCACATCGCGCCGCCGGGGGCGGGGTCCGCGCGAACCCTCCCGTTCCCAGCTGACGATGGCAAAGGAAAAGGCCTCATACCGTCCGGACTGGAAGGAGAGGAGCGAGAGGGAGGGAGGGGGGGCTCCCAATCGCGCGGGCCAGGGGACCGGTTCGGGTTGGGTCAACCGCAAGAGACCATACGCGACGACCTGGTTCAGGGTGAAGGCGGTCGTGAAGACGGCGAACGTTCCCAGAGCCCCCAGGGTCCAGAACCTCCAGCTCTCGATGGCAAAGATCCGTCCGGGCGATTCCACGAGGTCCCAGGCCGCGGTGGTCCCCCCCCCGAGGACCACCCACGCGAGGAGCGTGGTCACGAAGAGGCCCCAGAGGCCCAGGAAGAGGGCGGATATCCGCAGGAGCAACCGGGGCTGGGACCTGCGGTAGATCCACCCGAGGACGGCGCCGAGCGCGACCCAGACCACGACGATGAGGAAGAGGGGGAAAAGGGACCAGATCCCGCCGATCATCCGGGTGAGCACCCCCTCTGCCTACCCCAATCCGAGTCTCCTTTTGAGCTCCCTCTCCTCCGTGTTCTTCAGGGACTTGATCTCTTCGGAGAGGTGGGCCACCCCGGCCGAGCCGAACAGGCTCACAACTCCCCGTAGCACATTGTCAAGATAGCTCTTTTCAAAGTCCACGTACTGGTAGACGAACCGCTCTCCCCCCCGGCAGGTCTCCCGCCGTCGGCTCACCAAACCCTTGGCGTGGAGGCGTCCCAAGATGGTGGAAACCGTCGTGTACGCCAGGGGGTACCCCCGCCCCTCGAGGTGGTCCCGCACCTCCCGGGCTGTCGCCCGGTTCAGGACACGCAGACTGGCAA